>Ga0214919_10006433_pt1 | contig 16155 bp, 18 predicted proteins | sample LL1503_MetaG_FD_177994 | JGI IMG/M metagenome (GOLD analysis project Ga0214919, IMG submission 177994) | Freshwater microbial communities from Lake Lanier, Atlanta, Georgia, United States - LL-1503 | ecosystem: Environmental > Aquatic > Freshwater > Lake | place: USA: Georgia | collected... | reverse complement strand
CTGGGTGGCTCAGCGCTCGTCGTAACTCACCACCAGGTCTGCGCTGGTGGCGCGGGCTTGGCAAGTCAGCACAAAGCCTTGTTCGCATTCGGCTTGGCTCAGGGTGAAGTTTTTGTCCATGTGCACGCTGCCTTGCAGCACTTTGCCGCGGCAGGTGCAGCACACGCCGGCTTTGCAGGAGTAGGGCACGTCCAAACCGGCTTCGATGGCGGCGTCAAGCACATGCAGGGCACTGACCATGGGCAGCACATGCGACTTGCCATCGAGCACCACGGTGATTTGCGGGCCGCTGGTCTGCGCTGTGGGGGCAGACGGCACGGGGCGTGCAGGTGTCAGGCTGGTGAAACGCTCGCTGTGGATGCGCTCAGGCTTGACGCCTGCTTGGCGCAGCGCGGTTTCGGTGGCCTCGATCATGGGCTCTGGGCCACAGACAAACACCTCGTCCATGCTGGGCACGGGCAAAAAAGCGTCGATCAGGGCTTGTACCTTGGGCGCGTCAATGCGGCCTTCGAGCAAGGGCACTTCTTGGGCTTGGCGCGACAACACATGGATGAGGGTCAGTCGGTCGGTGTAGCGGTCTTTGAGGTCTTGCAGCGCCTCGTTGAACATGACGCTGCCCATGCGCCGGTTGCCATACACCAGGGTGAAGCGGCTGTGGGCCGATGTCTCCAAGCTGTGGCGCAGGATGGACAAAATGGGTGTGATGCCCGAGCCAGCAGCAAACCCAACCCGGTGGATGGCGCGGGGCCGTTGCACCACAAAGCGCCCCTCGGGGGCCATGCAAGGCATCACCATGCCCGCTTGCAATTGGGTGTGGGCCCAACTGGAGAACAAACCGCCATCGACTTGGCGCACGCCGATGTCGATCTCGCCACGTTCGTTGAGTTGCTGTGGTGTGCTGCAAATGGAATAACTGCGCCGCGTGTCTTGTCCATCCAAAGTGGTGCGCAGCGTGACAAATTGGCCGGGCACAAACGCGAAGGTGCTGCGCAACGCAGCGGGGATGTGCAGGCTGATGCACACAGCCCCAGGGGCGTCGGGGGTGATGCGGGCCACGACCAGGTCGTGAAAGCGGGGAGTGGGGCTCATGGTCCGAAGGGTGTGGTGGGTTTTGTGGGGGCGGCGCTTCAGTGCGGCTTGAAGTGGTCAAACGGCTCCAGACAAGCCAAGCATTTGTACAAAGCCTTGCAAGCGGTAGAGCCAAAGTGCGAGACCTCGGTGGTGTGGGTGGATTCGCAGCGCGGACAGGCCACCGACGCGGGCGCGCGTGGGCGCACAAAGCGCAGCGTGTGGGTGTCAGCGTCTTGGGCGCTGGTGCAGGGTGGGGCGATGCCGTAGTCGCGCAATTGCTGGTGCGCGTTGGGGGTCATCCAGTCGGTGGTCCAAGCCGGGGCGAGTTGGGTCACCACTTGGGCGTCCAATCCAGCTTGGAGCAAAGCTTGTTGGACATCGGCCTCGATTTGGTCCATCGCCGGGCACCCGCTGTAGGTGGGTGTGATGACCACTTGCCACTGCGCTCCCACCAGGCGCACGTCGCGCAAGATGCCCATGTCGCGCAAGCTGACCACCGGGATTTCGGGGTCGCTCAGGGGCGCCAGGGTTTGCCAGATGGCTTGTGCCATGGGGTCGCTCACGGCCATCTCACCAAACGGCCTGAGGGTGGGCACGCGCCAGCGACTGCATGTCGCTGAGCAAATAAGACAGGTGTTCTGAGTGCATGCCATTTTTGCCGCCCGACACAAAGCCTTGCGCGCTGCTCAGTTTCAGTTGGGCCAGTGCCACGGTCTCGGTCAATTGTTGTTGCCACGGGGCCTGCAAGGCCGATAAGTTGAGCCCCATGCCCGCGTCGATGGCGGCTTGCTCGGCATCGCTGGCGGGCCAAAACTCTTGCGTGTAGGGCATGAGGTGATCGAGCGCGGCTTGCACCCGCGCATGCGATGTGTCGGTGCCGTCGCCCAGGCGCACCACCCAGTCGTGGGCATGGCGCAGGTGATAGCGGGTCTCTTTGATGGCCTTGGCGGCAATGGCGGCCAGTTGCGCGTCGGGGCTGTGCAGCAGTTGGGCCCACACCCCCACCATCAGGTTGCTGTACAAAAAGTTGCGCACGATGGTGGTGGCAAAGTCACGCGCTTGGCGCGCACTGGGGGCCAAAGGCCCGTGGTGGGGCAACTCGAGCAAGGTGTAGTTGCGAAATTCTTCTGGACCACGCCAATACGCCAAGCTGTCTTCAGTGGCGCTTGGGCCAACATGGGTGGCGGCCAAGCTGTAGAGCATGCGCGCTTGGCCAATCAGGTCCAGGCTGTTGTTGGCCAATGCGATGTCTTCTTCCAGCGCCGGGCCGTGGCCGCACCATTCGGCATTGCGCTGGCCCAGCACCAGTGCGTTGTCGGCCAGTTGCAGCACAAAGGCCAACGGGGCCAGGGTGTGGGCTGCGGGGGTCACATGTGCCCCACTTCGTCTGGGATGACGTAAAAGGTGGGGTGGCGGTAAATTTTGTCGGCCGAGGGGTCAAAGAATTCGGCCTTGTCATTGGGCTCGCTGGCGGTGATGGCGTTGGAGGGCACAACCCAAATGCTCACGCCTTCTTGGCGGCGGGTGTATACGTCGCGCGCCAATTGCAAGGCATGTTGCGCATCGCTGGCGTGCAAGCTGCCGCAGTGTTTGTGCTCCAAGCCTTGTTTGCTGCGCACAAACACCTCCCACAGAGGCCATTCATGCAGTGGTTTGAGGGGCTTGGAGCCCATGTCTTTGCTGGAACTCATGCCGCCTCCTTCATGCTGCGTGCTTGTTGTTTATGGGCGTGGGCGAGGGCGGCTTCGCGCACCCAAGCGCCGTCTTCCCAGGCCGAGACGCGGGTGGCCAGGCGTTCTTGGTTACACGGCCCGTTGCCATTGACGGTGGCCCAAAATTCGTCCCAGTCGATGGGGCCATGGTCATGGTGCTGGCGGGTTTCGTTCCATTTCAGCTCAGGGTCGGGCAGGCTCACACCCAGCACCTTGGCTTGTGGCACCGTGGCATCGATGAAACTTTGGCGCAAATCGTCGTTGCTGATGCGCTTGATGCCCCAGCGTTGGCTTTGTGCCGAGTTGGGACTGTCTGCGTCGGGCGGTCCAAACATGGCCAGGCACTTCCACCACCAACGGTTGACAGCGTCTTGCACCATGGCTTTTTGCTCGGCCGTGCCTTGCATCATCACCAGCAGCGACTCATAACCCTGGCGCTGATGAAAGGACTCCTCTTTGCAAATGCGCACCATGGCGCGGGCATAGGGGCCGTATGAGCAGCGGCACAAAGGGATTTGGTTCATGATGGCCGCACCGTCGACCAACCAGCCGATCACACCCACATCGGCCCAGTTGAGGGTGGGGTAGTTGAAGATCGAGCTGTATTTGGCTTTGCCCGTGTGCAGCGCTTCGAGCATTTGGTCGCGGCTGGTGCCCAAGGTTTCGGCCGCGCTGTACAGGTACAGACCGTGTCCGCCTTCGTCTTGCACCTTGGCAATCAAGATGGCCTTGCGCTTCAAGCTGGGCGCGCGGCTGATCCAGTTGCCCTCGGGCAGCATGCCCACGATTTCGCTGTGCGCGTGTTGGCTGATTTGGCGCACCAGCGTCTTGCGGTAGTGCTCGGGCATCCAGTCGCGGGGTTCGACTTTTTCGTCTTGTGCGATCTTGTGGTCAAAGTGCGCTTGCAAGGTGCTGTCGCTGGGCGCAACGCGCGCCACCGTGGCGGCTTGCGCGTCGGGCAGATCCAGGGCTTGGGTGTACATGGGCATCTCCTGCGGGCCAGTGCCCGGCGTGGTGCGCCAGTATATCCAATTAACCGACCGACCGGTTGGTTAATTGGGTGGTGCCCTTTTCAGTGTGTGCCGCCGATCTCCAGGCTGTGGGTGGCGTGGCCGTCTTGGCCCATCAGGTCGACCATGTCGGGCAGGGCGACTTTGAGTTGCTCGTGCAGGGTAAAGGGCGGGTTGATGACAAACATGCCGCTGGCGGCCAGGCCGGGGCGTTTGGGTTTGCCGTCGCTGCCCAGGGGGTCGCCGGCGCTGGCTTGCTGGCCCGACTTGATGGTCAAGGTGGCGTGCAACCACGGTTTTTGCGATTGCAGGCTGAGGGTTTTGAGGCGGCGCGGCAAATCATGCGCTTCCATGCGCGGGATGATGGGGTACCAGACCGCATAGGTGCCGGTGGAAAAGCGTTTGAGGCAGTCTTGGATGCACTCGCTGACCCGGGCGTAGTCGGTTTTGATTTCATAGCTGGGGTCGATCAACACCAAGCCCCGCCGCGAGGGCGGGGGCAAAAACTTGCGCAAGCCAACAAAACCGTCTTCGCGCAAGACCGCAACTTGTCGCCCCACCCGCAGTTGGTCAACGTGCCCGGCCAGCGAGCGCGCGTCGGTGGGGTGCCATTCGAACAATTTGATTTTGTCGTTGCGCCGCATCAGGTGCTGCATGACAAAGGGCGAACCCGGGTAGACCTTGTACACATCGTCGGGGTTGAAGCTGGCCAGCACGTCGAGGTAGTCGCGCAGGGCCGGGGCGGGTGCGCGCTGGCGCTGGACCAAACGGGCCACCAGGGCCAGCAAGCCCTCCAAAGACTCGCCACTGGTTTGGGCCGGGGCGCTGTCCAAGCGATAAAGCCCGGCACCGGCATGGGTGTCGACGGCCAAAACGTCGGTGTCTTTGGCACACAGGTGCTTGAGGATGGCGATCAACACCGTGTGCTTGAGCACGTCGGCATGGTTGCCCGCGTGGTAAGCATGGCGGTAACTGAACATGCACCGATGGTACCTGTTGGCGTTGTGGCCGCGCCGCTTGTAAGCAGTGCGGGTTGGGCGCAGGCCTTGGCGGGTCAGCGCCTGCCAGACCGGTCTGACCCCCTGTACCGGGCTCCAGGCAGAATTTTGTATAATCGCGGGCTTTCGCAGCGCTTTGTGGCCCCGCGGCGAAACATTCAATCCCACCTAAGAGGTTCTCGTCAGAAGAACGCCGACCGTGGAAAAGGGCCCGCCAAACCGTTTCTTTCAAGGAAAACCATGTCCACTTTCAGCGCCAAACCCGCTGATGTGAAGCATGAGTGGTTTGTGATTGACGCCACCGATAAGGTGCTCGGAAGGATTGCCAGCGAAGCAGCCCTCCGATTGCGCGGCAAGCACAAGGCCATTTATACGCCTCACGTCGATACCGGCGACTTCATTGTCGTCATCAACGCCTCCAAAATCCGTGTCACGGGCAACAAAGCCCTGGACAAGGTTTACTACCGGCACTCGGGATACCCCGGCGGTATTTACGGCACCAACTTCCGCGACATGCAGGCCAAGCACCCTGGCCGCGCGCTGGAAAAAGCCGTCAAGGGCATGCTGCCCAAAGGTCCTCTGGGTTACGCCATGATCAAAAAGCTCAAAGTCTATGGCGGTGCCGAGCACCCCCACAGTGCCCAACAACCCAAACCGCTGGACATCTAAGGAGCCCCCATGATTGGTGATTGGAACAATGGCACCGGACGACGCAAATCCAGCGTGGCCCGCGTGTTTCTGAAAAAAGGCTCTGGCAAGATCACGGTCAACGGCAAAGACATTTCAAATTTCTTTGGCCGCCAAACCTCGATCATGATCGCCAAGCAACCGCTGATGCTGACCAACCACGCCGAGACCTTTGACATCCAAGTCAATGTCCACGGCGGCGGTGAGTCTGGCCAAGCGGGTGCTTTGCGCCACGGCATCACCCGTGCTTTGATCGACTATGACGCCAGCCTCAAGCCGGCCCTGTCGGCCGCTGGCTTTGTGACCCGTGACGCCCGTGAAGTTGAGCGTAAAAAGGTCGGTTTGCACGGCGCTCGTCGACGCAAGCAGTTCAGCAAGCGCTGATTCTCAGCCTGCCTTTCTGCCAAAAACCGCTGTGGGCTTCAACGCCTCAGCGGTTTTTTTGTGGCCAGTGCAGACCCTGCCATCCACAAGGGGATGCAAGCCCATGACAACGGCGGGGTTATTTCCGACTAAAATACGCTACTATTCGAGCCCCAACTGAGGAGAGCCATCCATGAACGCCGTTGCCGAAGCCATTCCCACCGAAATGCCCGCCCCCATTGTTTTCACCGACAGTGCTGCGGCCAAGGTGGCCGATTTGATCGCGGAAGAAGGCAACCCAGAGTTGAAGTTGCGTGTGTTTGTCCAAGGCGGGGGGTGCTCCGGGTTTCAGTATGGTTTTACTTTCGATGAAGTGACCAATGAAGACGACACCACCATGAGCAAAAACGGCGTGTCATTGCTGATTGACGCCATGAGCTACCAGTATTTATTGGGCGCTGAAATCGACTACAAAGAAGACTTGCAAGGCGCCCAGTTTGTGATCAAAAACCCCAATGCGACCACCACCTGTGGTTGCGGTTCGTCGTTTTCGGTCTGACGCAGACGCAAAGGGTGACCGATTCGGCGTGACCCCTCAAGCCGGGTAAATGCCACCCAAGACACGGGCGCCTTTGGCGCCCGTTGCTTTTGGCAAATTGCCGGGCAGGCCCAGGCAGGTTTGGCGCGCCAACCAAGCGAACGCCGCTGCCTCTACCTGCAAAGGTGGCAACCCGTATTCACTGGTGCTGACCACTGGCAATTGGGGCAGGCGCTGTTGCAGCAGTCCCATCAGGCTTTGGTTGAACACGCCTCCGCCACAAACCATCAGTTTGCTGCTGTTGCTCGCATACCGTGAAACGGCTTGGGCAATGCTATGGGCCGTGAGTGCGCACAAACTCGCCTGCACATCTTGCGAGGCCAACACACCGACCTGGGCCAGGTGGCGGTCCAGCCACGTGGCGTGAAAAAGGTCGCGCCCCGTGCTTTTGGGTGGCGGCAACGCAAAGAAGGGCTCTTGCAGCCAGCGCGCCAACAAGCCCGGTTGGACCTGTCCCGATGCCGCCCAGCGCCCCGCGTCGTCATACGCTTTGCCGGTATGGCGCTGGCACCACAAGTCCATCAGCACATTACCGGGTCCGCAATCAAACCCCAATGCGTCGCCCTCGCCAGATAAAACGCTCAAGTTGGCAATGCCACCGATGTTGAGCACGGCCAAGTGCTGACCCGCTTGGCCAAAGACCGCTTGATGGAAAGCCGGTACCAAGGGGGCCCCTTGACCGCCGGCAGCGACATCGCGGTTGCGCCAATCTGCAACCACCGCAATGCCGCACAACTCGGCCAACAAGCTGGGGTTTTGGATTTGCAAGCTGTAACCCGTGCCATCGTGCAACCCGGGCTGGTGGCGCACCGTCTGGCCGTGCGCCCCAATCGCGCGCACCAGCTTGGGTGAGAGTTGGCAGTGGGTGAGCAAGCCGTTCACCACTTGGGCATAAACCCGTGTCAGGGCATTGGCCGCCATGGCGCTGCGGTGCAACTCATTGGGACCCGATTGGTTCAAAGCCAGCAACTCTGAGCGCAAATTCAAGTCAAAGGGGGCGTGCTGGTGGGCTTGTACCTGTATGCGCCCTTGCGAGAAGTCGACCAAAACCCCATCCACCCCGTCCAGCGAGGTGCCGGACATGAGGCCGATGTACAAATCGGACATGTTTTATTGGATGGCTGCGGGTGTCAGGCTGGCCGCTGCAGCAATGTCTTTTTGCGCTTGCGCGGCGTGCTGGCGAAACTGAGGCAAAGCCGCCTCTGACACAGGAATGGCCTCGCTTTGGCGGGCCAAGGTCAAGGGGTCTTGGTGTTTGCCATGGACCCGGAACTCAAAGTGCAGGTGGGGACCGGTGGCCCAACCGGTGGCACCCACGCCACCCAAGGTTTGGCCTTGCGACACTGCTTGTCCCACGCGCACATCAATGCGGCTCAAATGGGCATAAATGGTTTTATGGCCATTTCGGTGCGACACCGTCACCACATTGCCATAACCACCTTGTTGACCCGCAGCCTCGATCACGCCGTCACCCACACTGCGCACGGGGGTGCCGATCGGAGCGGCGTAATCCACGCCCAAATGTGCGCGCCAGGTTTGTAATATGGGGTGAAAGCGCAGCTTGAACCCGCTGGTCATGCGCGAAAAAGCCAGCGGCGAGGCCAAGTAAGCGCGGCGCAGACTTTGACCGCTCAAATTAAAGTAGCCGCCTTTGGGGGCCTGAGGCTCTTGGAACCAGACCGCATGGTAGGTTTTGCCGTTGTTCAAAAATTGAGCGGACAACACCTTGCCGGCACGCAGCGGTTCGCCATCGGCTTCAAGTGACTCATAAACCACGGAAAACCGGTCGCCTTTGCGCAAGGCGCGGTAAAAATCAATGTCACCCGAAAAAATATCGGCCAATTGATTGGCCACGCTGTCGGGGATGCGGGCTTCATCGGTGGCGGCAAACAAGGAGCTGTGGATCACACCGCTGGCCATTTGGGTCGAGGCCTGCAATGGGGCATCTTGCAACTGAGAGGTGAATGTCCCGTTGGCTTGGCGGCTCACGCGCAAGCGCTTGAATTGGCGGCCATCTTCAGCGGGCCAACGGGCGACCAACTCGGTGAGCTGATGTTGGGCATTGGCGCTGGCTTGCAGGTTGCGCCCCGCCCGGGCCAGCAGATGCTGCTTGACCAAAGGATCTTGGCGTAAAAATTGGGCGGCATGGGCGTCGGCCACGCCCAAACGCGACAGCAAACTGTCGGCGCTGTCATTGCTGCGGGTCACATCCGAGCGGTACAACAGCAGCGGGACCAAGTCGGCAAAGATGGCATTGGCTTGTAAACCAGGCAAGGGCTTGTCAAGCACCTGGCGCACAGGCAGCTCAGACGCGTCCGGTCCCAGTGAAGCCACGGCCACGGCACCGCCTCCGGCCAGCAACAGCATGGCGGTCACGCCAGCGGCCGCCGCATGCGGGTGGCGGCGGTGCCAGCTTTGCCATTCGGCCCACAGTGATAAGAGGATTGGTTTCAATTCGAAGTTCCCGGGGGTAATTCCCGCGCAGCCACTTAAAATGGCGAAAAACCGGCGCAGTATAAACGTTTGAAGGCCCGGTGTAAACCTAAATAGATATATGAATCAAATGCCTGTATCCGCTTCTTCTGTATCTCCACAGGTTCAGCATGCCTTGTCCGTGAGCTTGCGGGGGTGCGAAGAACTGCTGCCTAAAGACGAATGGGTTAAAAAGTTACAGCGCTCAGAGGCCACGGGCCAGCCGCTGCGCATCAAATTGGGTCTGGACCCAACGGCGCCTGACATCCACATTGGCCACACCGTGGTGCTCAACAAAATGCGCCAATTGCAGGATTTGGGGCATCAGGTGATCTTTTTGATCGGTGACTTCACATCGCTCATCGGTGACCCATCCGGGCGCAACAACACCCGCCCGCCACTGACACCCGAGCAAATCAAGCTCAACGCAGACACCTATTACAAACAAGCCAGCATGGTGCTGGACCCGGCCAAAACCGAAATTCGCTACAACAGCGAGTGGAGCGACCCTTTGGGGGCGCGCGGCATGATTCAACTCGCGGCCAAGTACAACGTGGCGCGCATGATGGAGCGAGACGACTTTCACAAGCGCTTTCACAGCGGGCAATCCATCAGCGTGCATGAGTTTTTGTACCCGCTGATGCAAGGCTACGACAGCGTGGCCTTGAAAAGCGACCTGGAGCTGGGTGGCACCGATCAAAAGTTCAACTTGCTGATGGGTCGCCACTTGCAACAAGAGTACGGGCAAGAGCCGCAATGCATTTTGACCATGCCGTTGTTGGAAGGCTTGGACGGCGTGGACAAAATGTCCAAAAGCAAGAACAACTACATTGGCATTGCCGAAGACGCCAACACCATGTTTGCCAAGGTCTTGTCCATCAGTGACACCTTGATGTGGCGCTGGTATACCTTGCTGAGCTTTCAAACCCTGGAGGCGATTGTGGCCTTGAGGGCCGAGGTCGAAGGTGGGCGCAACCCGCGTGACGCCAAAGTGATGCTGGCCAAAGAAATCACCACCCGTTTTCACAATGCGGCCCTGGCGGATGCGGCCGAACAAGATTTTGTCAATCGCAGCAAGGGCGGTGTACCCGATGTGATCCCTGAGGTGACCCTGAGTGGTGCACCCCTGGGGATTGCGGCTTTGCTCAAAAGCGCTGGACTGGCGCCATCGGGCAGCGAGGCGAGCCGTTTGATTGACGGCGGCGGTGTGCGCATCGATGGCGGCGTGGTCAGCGACAAAGCGTTGAAGCTGACAGCGGGCAGCTACGTGGTGCAAGTGGGAAAGCGCAAATTTGCCCGCGTGCACCTGAGCTGAAGCATTCATTCACGGGTCATTTGAGCGGCCTATCATGGGCACATGAAAAGACCCTTGGCCATTGACTTCACCCCACGGCAATTGCTGTGGGCCTCCATCGCCGTGGCCTTGATCACCATCGGCTTGAAAACTTGGGCCTGGTACATCACCGATTCGGTGGGTTTGTTGTCCGACGCCATGGAGTCCTTGGTCAACCTGGCCAGTGCCATGTTTGGCCTGACCATGGTCACCGTGGCGGCGCTTCCCCCCGATGAAGAGCACCCCTATGGTCACCACAAGGCCGAGTATTTTTCATCCGGCTTTGAGGGCATCCTCATCATCGTGGCGGCATTGGGCATTGTGTGGACCGCGGCGCACCGTTTCAGCGACCCCCAGCCCTTGCAAGAGGTGGGCCTGGGCCTGGCTTTATCGGTGGGCAGCTCTGTGCTCAATGGCCTGTTGGCCTGGGTGATGATGGGCGCAGCGCGGCAACACCGCTCCATGGCCTTGGAGGCCGATGCCAAGCACCTGATCACTGATGTCTGGACATCGGTGGGGGTGGTATTGGGCATTGTGCTGGTGCAGTGGAGCGGCTGGCTGTGGCTGGACGCTGTGGTGGCCATCGGTGTGGCCCTCAATATTTTGAAAGAGGGCGTGCATCTGATTTGGCGCTCCTCGCAAGGCCTGATGGACGAGGCGGTCGAGCCCGAGACCATGCAGCACATCCAAGCGGTGCTCGACAGCTTTGCCCACCAACGTGGGGCCACTGCCATCATCCGTTTTGACCACATCACCACCCGCCGCGCCGGACAGCGCCGCTTTGTGGATGTGCACATGCACATGCCCTCGAGTTGGTCACTGGGCCGCGCAGCCGCACTGCGCACCAGTGTCGAGCAAGCCCTGATGAGCGCCGTGCCCGGCTTGCGCGCCAGCATCCAACTGCTGCCCAGCGACGTGGAAGCTCACTTTGAAGATCTGCGGGATTTAAAGTAATTGAGATTAATTGGGGTCAGGTACGAATTTACCCACCGATAATGCCCCGATGACCCAAGCTTTCAGCGCGCTGCCTCTCTCTCCCGAAACCCTATCCAATCTCGATCATCTCGGCTACACCGAGATGACCCCCATCCAGGCGGCGAGCTTGCCCTTGGCGCTGGCGGGCATTGACCTGATCGCCCAAGCCAGCACGGGGAGCGGAAAAACAGCCGCTTTTGCATTGCCTTTGGTGGAGAAACTCACCGCCAACTTTCATGCGGTGCAAGCGCTGGTGATGTGCCCCACGCGCGAATTGGCCGATCAAGTCACCACCGAGATCAGGCGGTTGGCGCGTGCCACTGCCAACATCAAAGTGGTCACACTTTGTGGCGGTGTGGCCTTGCGCGGTCAAGAGCAAAGCCTGCAACACGGCGCGCATGTGGTGGTGGGCACGCCGGGGCGCATCTTGGACCACTTGACGCGTGGCAACCTGCGGTTGGATTCGGTCAAAACCTTGGTGCTCGATGAGGCCGATCGCATGCTCGACATGGGCTTTTATGACGACATGAAGCAGTTGATTGCCCAATGCCCCGCCCAACGGCAAACCCTGTTGTTCTCTGCCACTTACCCCGAAGGCATCGCCAAGCTGTCGGCGAAATTCATGCGCGAACCGCAAACCGTCAAGGTGCAAACCGTGCACGCGGCTGACAAAATTCGCCAACTGTTCTACGAGGTGCGCGAGGACGAGCGCTTGCATGCGGTGTCTTTGCTGCTCAACCACTTTCGACCCGAATCGACGCTGGCGTTTTGCAACACCAAACAGCAATGCCGCGAGCTGTTGGCGGTGTTGCAAGCCCAAGGCTTTGATGCGCTGGCACTGTATGGCGAACTGGAGCAACGCGAGCGCGACCAGGTGTTGGTGCAATTTGCCAACCGCAGTTGTTCGGTGTTGGTGGCCACCGATGTGGCCGCGCGTGGCTTGGACATCAGCCAACTCAACGCCGTCATCAATGTCGATGTGACGCCCGACGCCGAGTTGCACATCCACCGCATCGGCCGCACGGGCCGCGCTGATGCCCAAGGGCTGGCGCTGACCCTGGCCAGTTTGGACGAAATGGGTGCGGTGGGTCGCATTGAAGTGTTGCAAGCTCAGGCATCGAAATGGGCCAAGCTGTCTGAATTGACGCCTGCCGTTGGCGACAAGCTGCAAGCGCCGATGCGCACCTTGCAAATCGTGGGCGGGCGCAAAGAAAAAATCCGGCCCGGCGATGTGCTGGGTGCGATGACTGGCGAGGCGGGTTTTTCGGCCGATCAAATTGGCAAGATCAATGTCAACGAGTTTTCGACTTATGTGGCGATCAACCGGGGCATTGCGGCCCAAGCGCTCGAGCGTTTGTCGCAAGGCCGCATCAAAGGCAAAAGTGTGAAAGTTCGCGCGCTAGACTGAGCTTTTCAGTCGCGGTCCGCATGGGTTCATGGCCTGCGCACCTGGCCACCTACAGGGGATAGCGCCGAACCAGGTAATCGGCCACGCAAACGGGTTTGTCTTGACCCTCGCAACAAACGTTCACGCGCCAATTCAGTTGCAGCGCCCCACCGGCGATGGTCTCGGTTGCTGTCAAATGCAGCAAAGCGCGCAAGCGGCTGTTGACACGCACCGGCACCATGAAACGCACCTTGTTGAGCCCATAGTTGACGCCCATGGAGGGCGCTTGCACCGTGTAAGCGGTGCTGAAAAAGTGTGGCAGCAGGGACAGGGTCAAAAAGCCATGCGCCACGGTTGCACCAAAAGGCCCTGCGCTGGCCCGCACCGGGTCCACATGGATCCATTGGTGATCGCCAGTGGCTTGGGCAAACCCGTCGATTTGTGCTTGGGTGATGGTGAGCCAATCGCTCCAACCGATGTCTTGACCGACGCAGGCGCTCAGTTCATCCCAATTGGCAAAACTTCTCATGGTCATCTCCCGCAACGTTTTCATGCATAGGGGTTGGGCACACCCAAGGCGTGCAAGATGTCTACCTCTTTCGCCTCCATGGCCAGCGCGTCTGTTGTGGACGTTTCATGGTCCCACCCCTGGGCATGCAAGGTGCCGTGCACCAGCAAGTGGGCGTAATGCTGGCGCAGGGTTTTGCCTTGCTCGCGGGCCTCGCGGGCCACCACCGAAGCGCACAGCACCAAATCGGCGACCACGGGGTCGTGGGCATAGTCAAAGGTCAGCACATTGGTGGCATGGGTTTGGCCACGGTAGCTTTGATTGAGCGCCAAACCTTCGGCCTCGCCAACAATGCGCACGGTGATTTCACCGTCGTGCGCCAAGGCGTGTCGGATGCAGCGTGTCACCACATGGCGTGCCAGGGCTTGGCGGTGTCTGTGGGCGTGGGGGATGTCACCAAACTGCAACGACAAAACGAGTTTCTTCAAAGGCATGGGTTCAAGGGGTGCTTTTATTGCGCTGGCGTTGCTGGTCATACGCGTCAACGATGCGCGCCACCATGGGGTGGCGCACCACATCGGCGCTGGTGAAGTGCGTCATGGCAATGCCAGGCACCCGTTTGAGCACACGCTCAGCGTCGACCAAGCCACTGAGGTGGCCTTTGGGCAGGTCAATTTGGCTCACATCGCCTGTCACCACCGCCTTGGCACCAAAGCCCAAGCGGGTGAGGAACATTTTCATTTGCTCGGGCGTGGTGTTTTGTGCTTCGTCTAATATCACAAAGGCGTTGTTCAAAGTGCGCCCGCGCATGAAGGCCAGTGGAGCGATCTCCAGCGCATTGCGCTCAAAGGCTTTTTGCACCCGCTCAAAGCCCATCAGGTCGTACAAGGCGTCGTACAAGGGCCGCAAATAAGGGTCGACCTTTTGACCCAAATCGCCCGGTAAAAAACCCAGCTTTTCGCCCGCCTCTACTGCGGGTCGGGTGAGCACAATGCGTTGCACCGCGCTGCGCTCCAAGGCGTCGACGGCGCAAGCCACCGCCAAATAAGTTTTTCCAGTGCCTGCGGGGCCAATACCAAAGGTGATGTCGTGTTGGGCAATGTGTTCCAAATAAATGCTTTGGGTGGGCGTGCGCGCTTGCAAGTGGGTGCGCCGGGTGAGCAACTGCATGGCCCCGGTGTCGCTGTCTTGCAGCCCGTTGTCACCAGCGAGCATCCATTGCACTTGGTCGGCAGGGATGGGCTTGGCGGCGCGCTCGTACATGGCTTGCAGCACTTCCAGTGCCTGAGCGGCCTTGGCCTTGGGCCCGTCGATCTTGAATTGCTCGTGTCGGTGAGCGATTTTCACTTGCAGCCCCAACTCAATGGTGCGCAGGTGCTCGTCCATGGCACCGCACAAATGGCCCAGTCGGGTGTTGTTGGGTGGGCTGAAAGTGTGGCGCAGAATCAAGTTGATAATCCGTTGAAGTTTCCCCAATGATAGGCATTCGATGATCGGCAAGTTGAGCGGCACCCTGAGCGAAAAAAATCCCCCCCAGGTGTTGGTGGATTGCCATGGCGTGGGCTACGAGGTGGATGTGCCCATGAGCACCTTCTACAACCTGCCTGCGGTGGGCGAAAAAGTCTCCCTGCTGACCCATTTCGTGGTGCGCGAAGATGCGCAAATTTTGTACGGTTTTGGCTCCCCTGAGGAGCGCGCAGCGTTTCGCCAATTGATCAAAATTTCGGGCGTGGGCCCGCGCACCGCCTTGGGCGTGCTCAGCGGCATGAGCGTGTCCGAGTTGGCCCAGGCCATCACCTTGCAAGAGGCCGGGCGCTTGGTCAAGATCCCCGGCATTGGCAAAAAAACCGCTGAGCGATTGCTGCTCGAACTCAAAGGCAAGATGGGTGCCGACCTGGGGCCCGCCACCGCACCCGCGGGCGACAGCGCGCAAAACGACATCTTGCAAGCGCTGGTGGCCTTGGGCTACAGCGACAAAGAGGCGGCCTTGAGCCTCAAGTCCTTGCCCGCTGGTGTGGGCGTGAGCGAGGGCATCAAGTTCGCGCTCAAGGCTTTGGCAAGGTGAACCTGCGATGAGCATCCAAACCGACGACTTTGGTCCAGACTTCGACCCTGCACCGCGCGTGGTATCGGCCGCCCCCGTGAGCCCACGGGAAGAAGCAATTGAGCGCGCCTTGCGGCCCAAATTGCTGCAAGAGTACGTGGGCCAGACCAAAGTGCGCGAGCAGCTTGAAATTTTCATTGGCGCAGCACGCAATCGGGATGAGGCTTTGGACCATGTCCTTTTGTTTGGTCCACCAGGTTTGGGCAAAACCACGCTCAGCCACATCATTGCCCAAGAGTTGGGCGTGAACCTGCGCCAAACCAGCGGGCCGGTGCTGGAAAAACCCAAAGACCTGGCCGCGCTGCTGACCAATTTGGAAAAAAACGATGTGCTCTTCATCGACGAAATTCATCGTTTGTCGCCCGTGGTCGAAGAGATTTTGTACCCGGCCTTAGAGGACTACCAAATCGACATCATGATCGGTGAGGGGCCTGCGGCGCGCAGCATCAAACTGGATTTGCAGCCCTTCACCCTGGTGGGCGCCACCACCCGTGCGGGCATGCTGACCAACCCCCTGCGCGACCGCTTTGGCATCGTGGCCCGGTTGGAGTTTTACAGCGCCCAAGAGTTGCAGCGCATCGTCATGCGCAGCGGAGGCTTGCTCAAAGCACAACTTGACGAGCAGGGTGGGTTCGAAATTGCCCAGCGATCGCGTGGCACACCGCGCATTGCCAACCGCTTGTTGCGCCGGGTGCGCGACTACGCCGAAGTCAAGGCCGATGGCCGCATCACCCAGGCCGTTGCCCAGGCGGCTTTGGCCATGCTCGATGTGGACCCGCAAGGCTTTGACCTGATGGACCGCAAATTGTTAGAGGCGGTGATCCACCGCTTTGATGGCGGACCGGTGGGCTTGGACAACATCGCCGCCAGCATTGGCGAAGAGCGCGACACCATTGAAGACGTGATCGAGCCGTTTTTGATTCAACAAGGGTTTTTG
>Ga0214919_10006432_pt1 | contig 16159 bp, 12 predicted proteins | sample LL1503_MetaG_FD_177994 | JGI IMG/M metagenome (GOLD analysis project Ga0214919, IMG submission 177994) | Freshwater microbial communities from Lake Lanier, Atlanta, Georgia, United States - LL-1503 | ecosystem: Environmental > Aquatic > Freshwater > Lake | place: USA: Georgia | collected... | reverse complement strand
CTGGCCGAGCGCGCCGCAGCGCTGCCGCTGCCGGACAAACTGAGACTGAAATCGCACGCCGAGTTCAAGCTGATCGGCCAGCCCGTCAAGCGCCATGAGGCCGCCGCCAAGCAAGACGGCAGCGCGCAATTCGGCATCGACACGGTGCTGCCGGGCATGCTGTACGCCAGCGTCGTGATGTGCCCGACGCTCGGTGGCAGTGTCGTCTCGTTCGACGCCCAGGCCGCATCGGCGCTGCCGGGCGTGAAGAAAGTGCTGGCCGTGCCCGGTCAGCGTGGCGGCAGCGGCGCTGTCGCCGCAGTGGCCGACACACCCTGGCACGCGATGCAGGCCGCCCGCGCGATCCAGGTGCAGTGGGACCACGGTCCGGCAGCGGCGCTGTCGAGCACCGACATCACGCGGCGACTGACCCAGGCGCTGACCGCCAGCGAGGGCTTCGCGTACCGATCGGTGGGCGATGCGCCAGCGGCGATCCAGCGGGCCGCGCGAACCATCAGCGCCGAGTACCACGCGCCGCTGCTGGCCCATGCGACGCTCGAGCCGCAGAACTGCACCGTGTTGTTCAACGAAGCCAGCGCCAGCGTCTGGGCGCCGACGCAGGTGCCCGGCCTGGCTCGCTGGGCAGCAGCCCAGGCCTTGGGGCTGGACGCCAAGCAGGTCGAGTTGCATGTCACGCTGCTGGGCGGCGGCTTCGGTCGCAGGCTCGACGTGGACTTCATCGCCCAGGCCGCCATCATCGCCCGCGCCTTGCCCGGCCAAGCGGTGCAGACCTGCTGGACCCGCGAGCAAGACCAGACCCATGATTTCTACCGCCCGCCTTGCGTGGCACGTTACCAGGCCAGCTTTGACGCCCAGGGCCAGCTCAGCGCCTGGAGCGCGAACTCGGCCGGGCCGTCGATCGTGCAGCAGTTCCTGCACCGGCAATTCGGTCTGCCCGCAGCCGGGCCCGACAAGACCGCCGCCGAGGGCGCTTTCGACCAGGCCTACGAGTGGCCCAACGCGCGCGTCGGCCACGCGATCGTCGATCTGCCCGTGCCGGTGGGCTTCTGGCGGTCGGTAGGGCATTCGCATCAGGCTTTCTTCAAAGAGAGCTTCATCGACGAGACCGCGCATGCGGCCGGCCAGGACCCGCTGGCGTTTCGCCTGGCGCTGCTGCAGCGCCACCCGCGGCACAGCGCGGTGTTGCAGCGCGCCGCCGACAAAGCCGGCTGGGGACAGCCGCTGGCGCCGCACAGCGACGGCGCGAAGAAGGCGCACGGCATGGCGCTGCACTCGAGCTTCGGCAGCATCGTGGCCCAGGTCGCCGAGGTCTCGATCGACCCCGCCAACCCCAAACGCATCCGCGTGCACCGTGTCGTGGCGGCGATCGACTGCGGCACCGCGGTCAACCCCAATGGCATCCGTCAGCAGATGGACAGCGCGGTGGTGTTCGGACTTGGCGCGGCACTGTCAGGCGAAATCACACTGGACAAAGGCCAGGTGCAGCAGACCAATTTCCACCAACAAGAGCCGCTACGCTTGGTCGACTGCCCATTGATCGAGACCGAGATCATCGCCAGTACCGAGCCGCCCGAAGGCGTGGGCGAGCCCGGCACGCCGCCGATCGCCCCGGCCGTCGCCAACGCGCTGTTCACGCTGACAGGCCAGCGCCTGCGCAGCCTGCCGCTGCGACTGGCCTGACCCTCACCCACAGCCATCTCGCGAGCAAGCCATGAGCACCACGATCCGCATCAACGACAAGACCCTCGTCGTGCAAGCCGAACCCGACACGCCGCTGCTGTGGGTGCTGCGCGGCGAACTGCACTTGACCGGCACCAAGTTCGGCTGTGGCATCGCGCAGTGCGGCGCCTGCACGGTGCAGATCGCCGGCGAGCCCACCCGCGCCTGCGTCACGTCGCTGTCGGCCGTCGGCAACCGCGCAGTCACGACGATCGAAGCCTTGCAGGGTCGCGAGATCACCGCGCTGCGCGAAGCCTGGACCGAGATCGACGTGGTGCAGTGCGGTTACTGCCAGAGCGGACAATTGGTGGGAGCGGCCGCGCTGCTCAAGACAAGCCCCCAACCCAGTGACGCCCAGATCGATGCCGCGATGAACGGCAACCTCTGCCGCTGCGGCACTTACCCGAGAATCCGGGCTGCGATCCACCGCGCCGCCGAAATACTCGCAACACCCGCCTGATCGAGAACGAAGCGCTTGACGCGCCCATAAAACCCCATGTCAAACCAGCCATCGGAAATCATATGACCGGAATCAGCACCCCCAGGACCGAGCCATTGCTCGCCGGCTACAAAGTCTGCGACTTCACCCGTGTGTTGTCCGGCCCGTATTGCACCCGGCTGCTCTCGGATCTGGGCGCCGACGTCATCAAGATCGAGCGGCCCGGCGAGGGCGACGAGGTTCGTTACATCTCACCGCAGATGGACAGCGAAGCCAAAGATCAAAGCGCGTATTTCGCGCGAACCAATGCGGGCAAACGCAGCATCGCGATCGACTTCGCCAACCCTGCGGCGCGCGAAGTCGTCCTGGACCTGGTGCGCCAGGCCGACGTGGTGGTGGAGAACTTCTCGCCAGGCGTGATGGCTAAATACAAGTTTGATTTCGAGAGCCTGAAGGCTGTCAATCCGGACTTGGTGTACTGCTCGATCTCGGGTTTTGGTCAGAACGGGCCGCTGCGCGGTTTGCAGGCCTACGCCCACCTGATCAACGCCTTCTCCGGCATGATGGAACTGGACCGAGGCGGGGTTTTGGCGCCGCGCGCGTCCAACCTTCAGGCCGCAGATGTGCTGGCAGGTGCCCATGCCTTTGGCTTGACCTGTGCCGCCTTGCTCAGGCGCGCCAAAACCGGGCAAGGCGCCTACCTCGATGTCTCGATGCTCGAGTGCCTGGTCTGCGCCGACGACGTCAACTTCTCGGCCTTGCTCAACGGCGGCGAGGCCACCCGTCGGCCGCGTGCAGGCATGGTCGTCCAACCCGTCGGAGACGGCCATGTCGCGCTGCAAGTTGGCGGCGGGCCTGCGATGTGGCCGGCGCTGGCAGGCGTGATGAAGCGACCCGATTTGCTGGATGACCCGCGCTTTGCCACCCCAGTGGCACGCCGCGACAATTGGGCGCAGTTACAAGAGCAGATCGCGGCGTGGCTCAAAGGCTTCGACAAGGTCGACCAGGTTCTGGGCCTGCTGCAAACTGCGCGAGTGCCAGCAGTACCGATGCTGCAGCCAGAGACGCTGATCGCGCACCCTCACCTAGCCCAGCGTCAAGCGTTCACCACCTTGTCGCATCCGACCCGCAAGCAAGGCGTCAGGGTGACCGCATCGCCTTATCAAGTCGATGGCCAGCCCCTGACCCCACCGACCACAGCGCCCTGGCAAATCGGCCAGCACACGCTTGAAGTGCTCGAAAAAGTGCTCGGCTACTCAGCCGATCGGATCCAGAACCTGCGGTCGACCGGCGTGATCTGACGACAAGGACAAGTTGCTGCCAGCTCGCTGGCGGCGCCTTGTTCGGTCAACGCGACGCCGCGCCGACGGGCAGCAGCAAGTCGGCCAGACGGCGCCGGTGGTGCGCGGCGTCACCGTAGGAGAACTGCAGCCACAGCGCACGCCGCAGGTAGAGCTGGGCGTCGCACTCGTAGGTGAAGCCGAAACCGCCGTGGAACTGCACCGCGCGGTCGCCGGCGAAGACGAAGGCGTCGCCTGATTCGGCCTTGGCCATGCGCAGCGCGATCTCGGCGTCCTCGCCTGCCGCCAGCAGCGTCGCGGCGTGATAGAGGTGCGAGCGCGAGCGTTCCAGCCCGATCAGGATCTCGGCTGCCGGATGCTTGAGTGACTGGTAGGCGCCGATCTTGCGGCCGAACGCTGTGCGCAGGTTCAGGTAGTCGACCACCACGTCGAGCACGCCGGCGATACCGCCCGCGGCCTCGGCCGTCGCCAGCAGTAGCGCAGCATGGCGGACGGCGGCCAGCGCCAGTCGGGCCGCCTCGCCGCGAATCAATGCGGTCGCAGGCACGCTGACGCCGGTCAGGTCGACGCGGTAGCTGCGACGTGTCTCGTCAATCACCACTTCACGCTGGATTCGCTGCGCTTGCAGATCGGATGCACGGACCAGCACCAGCGCGGGCGCGCCGTCCAGCACAACCGACACCAGCATCATCTCGGCCACCGCCGCGTCGCAGACCAAGGTCTTGGCACCACTCAACTGGACCGTATCGCCTTGCAGCACCGCCCGGGTCTCGATCTCGTCGAGCTGCCAGTTGCCATCGGACTCGAACAGCGCGACCGTGCCGATCGCGCCCTGGCTGAGCGCGGGCAACCAGGCCGCTTGCTGCGCGCTGCTGGCGCCGGCCAGCAAACCCTGGATCAGGCACTGGGTGCTGGCAAACGGCGTGCTCAGCAGATGGCGGCCCATAGGCTCGCAGATCGTCGCGGCTTCGGCCAGCGTCAGCCCGCTGCCGCCGTGGACCTCAGGGATCGCGATGCCGGCCCAGCCCAGCGCGACCATCTCGCGCCAGACCGCCGCGTCGAAACCCTGATCGGTCTGCAAGGCGCTGCGGACCGCCTGGATCGAAGACTTGGCGCGGCAAAAGCTGGTCGCGCTGTCGAGCAGCATGGCTTGCTCGTCGCTGAAGCTGATGCGGTGGTTCAGGTTGTGCATGGCATCAATCCTTGGGCAGGCCGAGCACGCGCTCGCCGATGATGTTGGCCTGGATCTGGCTGGTGCCGCCGCCGATGGTGCTGGCAAACGAGTTGAGGTAGGCGCGTTGCCATTTGCCGCCTTCGACCGCCTGCGCGTCGCCGATCCAGCGCGCCGCATGCGCACCCTGCAGCGACAGCGCGAACTGGGTCATGCGGCGTCGGTGCTCGGTCACACGCAACTTGCCAGAAAGCGCGATCGCATCGGGCCGCTCGCTGCACAGCGCGGGGATCGCCGCGCGCGCCGCGCACAGTTGGTCGCCCTGGTCCTCGATCAGAAAGCGCACGAGTTGGTCGCGCACGAACGGATCCTCCAGCGCGGGTCGACCATCGCGCCGCGAACGCTGCGCCAGATCGACCACATCGTCCACACCCATCGACACCCGCGCGATACCGCCAGCCTGACCACCGCTGGCGCCGCGCTCGAAGGTCAGCGTCGTCATCGCGATCTTCCAACCCTCACCTTCCTGCCCCATCAGACAGCTCGCGGGGATGCGCGCATCGGTGAAAAAAGTCTGGTTGAAACCGTATTCACCGGTGAGCTTGCGGATCGGTCTGGCCTCGATGCCGGGCACCTGCATCGGCACCAGGAAGTACGACAAGCCGCCGTAGCGGCGCTGTTCCGGGTTGGTGCGGGCCAGCAAGATCATGTACTTGGCGTGGCTGCCCAGGCTGGTCCAGATCTTCGAGCCGTTGACCACGTAGTCGTCGCCATCGCGGATCGCACGGGTCTGGGTGTTGGCCAAGTCCGAGCCTTGATCAGGTTCTGAGAAGCCCTGGCACCAGATGTCATCGGCGTTGAGGATGCCGCGGATATAGCGCTGCTTGTCGGCCTCGGAGCCGATCGCCAGAATCAGCGGGCCGGCCCAGTTCAGGCCGATGGTGTTGGGCACGAACGGCAGTTTTTGGTGCGCCATCTCGGCGTTGACGATGTCCTGGTAAGCCTGCGGCCGCCCGCCGCCGCCATACGCCGCGGGCCATGCCATCCCGAGGTAGCCGGCCTCGTAGATCTTGCGCTGCCAGTCGCGCAGGTAGGCGAACTGGGCTTCATTGCCGACCTCCATAAAGGATTCGGGCAACAGGAAACCAGGGTCTGGTGGCCGGTTGTCGCGGAACCAGGCTTCAACTTCGCGGCGGAACTCAAGCAAATCAGTCATCTCAGCACTCCATCTCGGCTCCATTCTGGCATCGCATCCCCTGTGGGCTGACGCCTGCCGGACAGTTGGATCGCGATGTTTCTCCGGACCGACGCGGCAAACCGCCAAGATATCCGGGAAACCACCGAGTCCCAAAGTGGTTCCGAGACACCACCGCGACCTTGCAACGGCACGATCCTGGCTTAGAGTCGAGCCAAACAACCCTGACGGCATCCTGCCGCAACACCATGCCCACCTACGACGCCAAAGCCCTCCTGCCCGATGGCCAACCCGGCCCCTGGGGCCAGCCAGTCAGCATCGCCTACGACCAGCGCGACGTGTTGTTGTACGCGGTGGGCATCGGCGTCCAGGACCTGCGCTTTGCTTACGAGGGCCATCCCGACTTCGCCGTCTTCCCGACTTTTGCGATCCGCTGGGGTGGCGCTGGCACACCGATCGACCGGGTCGCCATGCCTGTCTCGCCGGGACCACTCAATATCGATGCCGAACGCCAGATCGAACAACTGCGGCCGTTGCCGCTGGCGGGCACCGTGACGGTGGTGTCAAGGCTGATCGCCGTCAACCCGCGCGGCAAGGGCAATGCCTTCGTCGAGACGGAGAGCCAGGTGATGGACGCCGGCGGCCAGGTCTGCGTGCGCATGGTCAGCGGCTCGTTCAGGCGAGGCATTGAGCAGCTCGGCGACATCGCCGCTTTCGAGGGTCGAGGCCAGACCCGGTCGGTCAAGATCGACCTGCCGGCACGCCCCGCCGATGTCGATGTCAGCGCCGTGATCGCCGTCAACCAAGCCCATCTCTACCGCTTGTCGGGCGACTACAACTCCTTGCACATCGACCCGGCAGCAGCACAGTTCGGTGGCTTTCAGACACCGATCCTGCACGGCTTGTGCACTTTCGGCCACTGTGCACAGTTGCTGCTTGGCGCGTTGTGCGGCGGCGACGCGGCGCGCTTCAAGACGCTCAGGCTGCGCTTCTCGTCGCCCGTGTACCCTGGCGAGACCTTGCGTGTGCTGGCCTGGCACGACGGCCCCGGCCGGGTGGTGTTCGAAGCAAGAGTCGGCGACAAGCCAGTGGTTGCCAACGCCTTTTTCGAATACGCTTAACCTGAAGCGCCAAGCGCTCAGATCGAATGTGACCAGGGCGCCCCAGGGCGCGTGCTGCACTCGTCGAACAAGCGCACGGTGCAGTTCGCGCAGACAGATTCGTCGAGCCGCGACACGATGCTGGCGATCGCGCTGTGCTTGTCCGGGAACACCCGGTCTGCTCCCAAACGCTGCAGGAAACCGGTTCGGTGCCACAGCGCCAGCACTTGCGGACGCGGGCGGTGGAAATACAAATCGCCCCCGGCTTCGCGGCGCTTGATGCGCTCGTTGTCCCAGAGGTCGGCACCGGCGAGATCGATCGAGTTCATGCTCTTGGCCATCACCAGCAGGTGGCGTTGGCCCAACGAAGCGCCCGACCCGCGCTGCGCGCGCAGGTGTTCGGCCACATGCGACACCGCACCAAACCACACCGAACCCTCCATCCGCAAGAGCTTGAGTTGCGGGCATTCGGGCAGCGTGCCACCGGGTGCGCCGTCGATCACGACGAAGGGTCGGCCGATGCGCTGGCTGTCGAATCCCATGCTGCGAAGCGCTGGCTTGGCCATGCGTTGTAGGTAGACCACCAGCGAACACATCACACCGACCAGCACCGCCACCTCCAAGCGTAGCGTCAGCGTGGCAACAGCGGTGGTCAGCGCGATGCCGAACTCGCTGCGGTCCAGCCGCCAGACACGGGCCCAGGCCGGACGGTCGACCAGCGCCCAGGCCACCACCCCCAGCAGCGCGCTGACGCCGGCCATCGGAATCCAGGCCAGCAATGGACCCGCCAGCGCCACCAACAGCAGCAGCCACAGCGCAGCCGCCACACCAGCCAACGGCGTCCGTGCGCCAGCTTCGAGGTTGGGCAGCGAGCGGTTGAGCGAGCCGCAGACGACCAACGCGGACCCAAAACCGGCGCTCAGGTTGGCCAAGCCCTGACCCAGGCATTCCCGGTTGGCGTCGACCACCTGGCCAGTTCGTGCACCCAGCACCTTGGCGATGGCCATCGATTGACCCAGCGCGACAACAGTCAGCGCCAACGCGGCCGCCAGTATCTGCGGCAGCAGCGGCGCCAGCCGCGAGGCCTCGGCGAATGGCCACTGCCAGATCGGCCAGGCCGACGGTGGGCTGCCCACACGCAGCGGCGCCGGCCATGCCAAGCCAGACGCGCCGGGCTGGCTGAGCCACCAGCAAGCCCCAATGGCCACCAGCAAGGCCAGCAGCATGTGCGGGCCACGCCGCCACCACAGCCGTCCGGCCACGGCCACCACCAGCGTCAGTCCGCCCACCGCCAGCGCGCTGACCGAGACACCCGTCGCCAACGCCTGCCAGGGTGAGGCACGACCTGTAGCGCCCATCAGACCTGCCAGCGCGTACCAGCCGATCAAGCCGGCAGCGCCGCTGGTGAATCCCAGCATCACCGACGGCGAAACGAAATTCGCCAGCGAGCCCAGTCGCGCCAGCGCCAGCGCCAACTGCATCAAACCCACGAAAAGCGTCAGCGTCAGCGCCAGCGGCACCACCAGGCTGGCATCGCCCGCAGCCAGCGGCACCAGCATCGCGCCCAGCGCCAGCGAGGTGGCGTTGGTCGGTCCCGACACGACCTGACGGCTAGACCCCGCCAGCGCTGCGACCGCGCAAGGCAGCACCGCGGCAGCCAGGCCCATGGCTGGCGGCAAACCGGCCAGCGCTGCAAAAGCGATCGCCTGGGGCAGCACCAGCACCGCGCCCAACAGACCGGCCAGCAGATCGGCGCGCAAGCTGCCGGCGTCGACCTCGCGCACCCAAGGCCCGAGCCAGGCGGCCAAACCTTGCCGCAACGGGTGTAGAGATCCCGTCCGGGTCGAATTTCGGGGCGTCGTTGCGTCAGCCATGGGCTCAAGCGTAGCAGTCAAACCCAGACTGCTGGGCAAGCCAGGTACTGGCGCCGCTACCGATCAGCGGGTCGCGCTGAACACCGCGTCTAGCCTGGCGATCCAGCCGGCCTTGGCGTGGGCACTGACAAAGCTGGCCTCGAAGCTGTTGCGCAGCAAGGTGTAGGCCTCGGCGACGCCGAGCTGCGGCAACGCGTCGAAGGTGGCGACCAGGTTGTCGTTCAGGTAGCCGCCAAAATAAGCCGGATCGTCGCTGTTGACGGTGGCGCACAGGCCAGCGGCCAGCAACGCCGGCAGGTTGTGCTCAGCCAGGGTCTTGAAAACACAGAGCTTGACGTTGGACAGCGGGCAGACGGTGAGCGGCACGCGCTCGGCAGCCAACCGTGCCACCAAGGCCGGGCTCTCGACGCAGCGCACGCCATGGTCTATGCGCTCGACGCGCAGCAGGTCGAGCGCGCTCTCGATGTAGGCCGGCGGGCCTTCCTCGCCGGCATGCGCCACCAGATGCAGGCCGAGCGCGCGGGCGCGGGCAAAGACCTGGGTGAACTTCTCGGGCGGATGACCGCGCTCGCTGCTGTCCAGCCCGACGCCAACCAGGTGTTGGCGCCAGGGCAGCGCGGCCTCCAGCGTGATGAGCGCTGCTGCCTCGCTGAGGTGGCGAAGGAAACACAGGATCAGCGATGCGTCGATGCCATATTGGGTGCGCGCGTCGGCGCAGGCGCGCGCCAGGCCTTCGATCACGACGCCGAGAGGCACGCCGCGGTCGGTGTGGGTCTGCGGATCGAAAAACAGTTCGGCGTGAATCACGTTGTCGGCCGCGGCGCGGGCGAAGTAGGCCATCGCCATGGCGTGGAAATCGGCTTCGTGCAGCAGCACGCTGGCACCGGCGTAATAAATGTCTAGAAAGCTCTGCAGGTCGGAGAAGTCATAGGCCGCGCGCAGCGCCTCGACCGTCGGGTAGATCAGCGCCACACCGTTGCGCTGGGCCAGCGCAAAGATCAACTCGGGCTCGAGCGAGCCCTCGATGTGGATGTGCAACTCGGCCTTGGGGGCAGTACGCAATAGCGCGGGCAGCGCGCTGCGGGGAATAGCGTCGAAGTCGATCACGAAAAGCTCCAAACTGGTAAGACACGGGTCTTGCACAAACAAGAAAGCCGCCCCTCGAAGGGGCGGCTTTCTTGGCGGCGTAGCGAGCGGGTCTCAGGCTAGGCGCACGGCGCGCAGGAACCGGAACGTAGCAGCGCTACGTGAGGATTCCGAGCACCGCGCAACGACGCATGAGCCCCGCGCAGTAGCCGCCCGTCAATCACTTCTCCCCAGGGACCTTGCCTTCGACCCCCTTGACATAAAACTTGATCCCGCCAAGAAACTCGTCGTCCGCCGTCTTGTCCTTCTCCAGCATCACCTTGCCGGCGTTGTTGGTGATAGGACCCTTCCAGATCACGAAACTGCCGTCCTTCAGGCCGGCCTTGACCGCCTCGACCTTGGTCTTCACCGCAGCCGGCACGTCCTCGGCGATCGAGACGAAATCGATCGCACCTTCCTTGACGCCCCACCAGCTTTTCCCGGTAGCCCACTTGCCATCCAGCGCGTCCTGGGTGGACTTGATGTAGTACGGTGCCCAGTTGATCACCGCCGAGCCCAGGTGTGCCTTGGGGCCGTAGGCCGACATGTCGCTGTCCCAACCAAAGGCACGCTTGCCCTTGTCCTGCGCGGTCTTGAGCACCGCGGGAGAGTCGGTGTTTTGCATCAGCACGTCGGCGCCGCCGTTGATCAGCGCGGTGGCGGCTTCGGTCTCCTTCGGCGGGTCGAACCACTTGTTGACCCACACGACCTTGGTCTTGACCTTGGGGTTGACGCTTTGGGCGCCCATCGTGAACGAGTTGATGTTGCGGATCACCTCGGGAATCGGCACCGATCCGACGACGCCGAGCACGTTGGTCTTGGTCATGCCGCCGGCGATCACGCCAGCCATGTAAGCGCCCTCATAGGTGCGGCTGTCGTAGGTGCGCAGGTTCTCAGCCGTCTTGTAGCCGGTGGCGTGCTCGAGCTTGACATCCTTGGCCTCGGCCGCAATCTTGATCATCGGCTCCATGTAGCCGAAAGTGGTGCCAAAGATCAGCTTGTTGCCTTGACCAACCATGTCGCGCAACACCCGCTCGGCGTCGGCCGACTCAGGCACGTTCTCGACAAAGCTGGTGACGATCTTGTCGCCCATTTCCTTTTCGAGCGCCTTGCGGGCGTTGTCGTGCGCAAAGGTCCAGCCACCATCGCCGACCGGACCGACGTAGGCGAAGGCCACCTTCAGCGGCGCCGGCTTGGACGCAGCAGCGGAGGCGGGTGCCGCAGCGGATGCCGGCGCCGCGGGTGCGGCCTCTTGCTTTTTGCCGCAGCCCACCAGGGCGGCGGTGGCTGCCAAGGTGGACCAGCCAGCGAGCTTGAGCAGGGATCGCTTCGATGTGGGCGTCATGGATTCTCCAGGTTTTGAAACAGGGACAGGAACAGAACAAACAAACAGGCGGACGCAAATTATGGGCCCGATGCACTAGCCTGCTGGCGCAGCAGGCTGCGAGCGATGCGGGCAGCTCATCCGCCGGGGAAAAATGCCTTGCCCAAAGAGGCTGGCATGTTGACGCGGATCCAGGTCGGGTTGCGCGAGATCAGCACCAGCACGACGATGGTGGCGAGATAGGGCAGCATCGACAGCCATTGGCTGGCGATCTGGACCCCTTCACCCTGCAGGTGGAACTGCAACATCGTGACACCGCCGAACAGGTAAGCACCCAGCAGGATGCGTGCCGGCCGCCAAGTGGCGAAAGTAGTCAGCGCCAACGCGATCCATCCTTTGCCGGCGATCATGCCTTCGACCCACAGCGGCGTGTAAATCACCGAGATGTAGGCGCCGCTCAGGCCGCACAGCGCGCCACCGGCCACCACCGCAGCCAGCCGGATGCGGCGCACCGGGTAGCCCAGCGCATGCGCCGATTCGGGCGACTCGCCCACCGCCCGCAGCACCAAGCCGGCGCGCGAGCGGTACAGGAACCAAGACAGCGCAAACACGCCCAGAACCGTCAGGTAGACCATCGGGTGCTGCTTGAACAAGGCTGGGCCGAAAAACGGGATATCGGCCAAGCCAGGGATCTCGAAGCGGCTGCGGTCGCCGATCTTCTGCTGGGTGTACTGGATGCCGACGAAGGCCGAGAATCCGGCGCCGAACAGGCTCAGCGCCAGCCCGGTGGCGTACTGGTTGGTGTTGAGCCAGATCACCAGCAACCCGAACACGGCCGCCAACACGCCGCCCGCGGCCATGCCGGCACCGAAGGCCAGCACATCGCTGCCGGTGTGCACGGCGGTGGCGAAACCGGCGATCGCGGCCACCAGCATCAGACCCTCGGCACCGAGGTTGAGGACGCCTGCCCGCTCGTTGATCAACAGGCCGAGGCCGGCAATCGCCAGCACCGTGCCGGCGTTGAGCGTGGCGGCGATCAGCAAGGCCAATGCATCCATGTCATGCCCTCCTGACGCGGTAGTGGATCAGCGTGTCGCAGGCCAGCAGCGCGAACAGCAGCAGGCCCTGGAACACCCCGGTGATCGATTTGGGCAGGCCCAGCCGCGACTGCGCCAACTCACCGCCGATGAAGAACATGCTCATCAGGATGGCTGAGAACACCACCCCCACCGGATGCAGCCGACCGACAAAGGCGACGATGATCGCGGCGAAGCCGTAACCGGCCGGCACATGCGGCGTGAGCTGGCCGAGCGGCCCGGCCGCCTCTAGCCCGCCGGCCAGCCCGGCCAGCCCACCCGACAGCAACAGCGCCAGCCACAGCATGCGGCGCGACGAGAAGCCGGCGTAGCGCGCCGCCGCCGGCGCCAGGCCGCCCACCTGCAGCTGGAAACCGGCATAGGTTCGGAACAACAAGACCCAGCTCAAGGCCACTGCCACGAGCGAGATCAGCACCCCGATGTTGGCGCGTGAGCCTTCGATCAGCTTGGGAATTCGGGTCACCGCGTCGAAGCTGACGGTCTGCGGAAAGTTGTAGCCATTGGGGTCTTTCCAGGGTCCATAGACCAGCCAACCCAGCACCAACTCGGCGACGTAGACCAGCATCAGGCTGACCAGGATCTCGCTCGCGTTGAAGCGGTCGCGCAGCAGCGCGACGATGCCAGCCCAAACCATGCCGCCCAATACCCCAGCGGCCAGGATCGCCAGCACGATCCAACGCGAGCTCTGCGGCCCAGCCAGCATCGCCACACCACCGGCAAAGATTGCCCCGAGAACGAACTGGCCCTCAGCGCCGATGTTCCAGACGTTGCTGCGGTAACAGATCGACAAGCCGAGCGCGATCAGCGCCAGCGGTGTCGCCTTGATCGCGATCTCGCTCCAGGCGTAGCCGCTGCGTATAGGCTCGACGAAGAACATCTGCAGGCCGCGCAGTGGATCTTTGCCGAGCGCGACAAACAACAAGACCCCAAGCAGCACGGTGATCGCAAGCGCGATCAGCGGCGAGGCGATAGCCATCGCCTGCGAAGCTTGCGGCCGCGCCTCAAGCTTGAGCATGGCCGACCCTTGATGCGCTGGTCGAGCCAGCGTCCCACAGCCCGCTCATCCGCTCGCCAATCATCGCCACCGTGGCTTCGGCCACCGGCACGCTGGGCGAGACGCGGCCCTGGGCGATCACCAACAAGCGGTCGCTGATTTCGAACAATTCCTCCAGTTCCTCGCTGACCAACAGCAGCGCGCAGCCCTCGTCACGCAGCTTGAGCAAGGCACTGCGGATCTGTGCTGCCGCGCCGACGTCGACGCCCCAGGTCGGCTGCGAGACGACCAACAGCTTGGGGCCCGCGTCGATCTCGCGGCCGACGATGAACTTCTGGAGATTGCCGCCCGACAGGCTCTTGGCCACCGCGTCCGGGCCACCGGCCTGGACCTTGAACGAGGCGATCAGCTTGCCGGCCAGTTGACGCACTGCCGCGGTGTGGATCCAGCCGCTGCGAGACACTGTTTCGGTGCGGCTGAGCAAGGTGTTCTGCGCCAGGCTCATGCTCGGCACGGCACCGCGCCCCAAGCGCTCCTCGGGCACGAAGTGCAGGCCGAGGAGGCGGCGCTTTCGCGGCGAAGCCTGGGCGATATCCTGGCCGAACAGCGTGATCGAGCCCGGCGACGCGCGCGGATCCTCGCCGGAGATCGCGGCCATCAACTCCTGCTGGCCATTGCCCGACACCCCCGCGACGCCAACGATCTCCCCCGCGCGCACCTCGAAGTCGATCGCGGCCAAGGCCGTGCCGAAAGGATTCTGCTTGGCCAGCGAGAGTCCGCGCAGCGCTAGCACCACAGCCCCAGGCTGGGCTGGACGGTGCGCAAGTTCTGGCGGCTCGGCACCGATCATCAAGCGCGACAGGCTGGCGTTGGTCTCGCGCGTCGGGTCGACCTCGCCGGTGACCCGACCTGCGCGCAACACCGTGCAGTGGTGACACAGCGCACGGATCTCGTCGAGCTTGTGGCTGATGTAGAGGATGGAGCAACCCTTGGCCGCGAGCTGGCGCAGCGTGACGAACAGCTTGTCGACCGCCTGTGGCGTCAGCACCGAGGTCGGCTCGTCGAGAATCAGCAAAGCGGGATCGGTCAACAGCGCGCGGACGATCTCGACGCGCTGGCGTTCGCCGACCGACAGCGTGTGCACCGGACGCAGCGGATCGACCTCCAGGCCGTATTCGCCCGAGACATCACGGATGCGCGCGATCACCTCGGCCAGCGCCATGCGCTTGCCCAGACCGAGCCAAACATTCTCGGCGACGGTCAAGGTGTCGAACAGCGAGAAATGCTGGAACACCATCGCGATGCCCAGCGCGCGTGCCTGTTGCGGGTTGGCGATTTGGACCAGTTCGCCGTTCCAGCGGATGCTGCCGGCGTCGGGCCGCACCGCACCGTAGATGATCTTCATCAGCGTGCTTTTTCCCGCGCCGTTCTCGCCCAGCACCGCATGGATTTGGCCGGGTGCAACGCCCAGCGACACGCGGTCGTTGGCGCGCACCGCGGGGTACTGCTTGCTGATGCCCGTCAGTTCGAGTCTGAGCATGGTGTCCATTTTCTTGATCAGGTTCGGAGGTAACGGCTGACACCGCCGACCCAGCATTCGACAAGATTTCGCTCATCGCCCAACATCATCCAGGCAAACACCCGCTCATGCAACTCTCGGGCCAGGCCGTCGCGACGCAGCGCCACCGGGCCGACGGCCCAGTCCCACAAGCAGGCATCGGCCATCAGTCCGGGCTCTAACGAGCCGATCTCCTGGTCCAGCCGAAGCGCCTGCGCAGCACCACGGGTGGCCGCGTGCAGCAGGGCCCAGGCACTGAGCCTTTGGCCCGCCATCGCCTGCAACTTGTAGCCGTCAGCCAGGTTGCGCAGCATCGCCAGCGAGGTGCCGCCGCCCACATCCGACGCCAGGCTGACGTTCACGCCTTGCGCGGCCGCCTGCTGCCAGCCAAACAGCCCGCTGCCCAGGAACAGGTTGGACGAGGGGCAGAAAGCGATCTGCGCGCCGGTCTGCTGCAGCAAACGGCGGTCGGCGTCGTCAAGCCAGATGCCATGCGCCAGCACCGATCGCTCGGTCAGCAGCCCATGGCCGGCGTAGACATCGAGGTAGCTGCGGGCCTCAGGGAACAGCTCGGCGATCCAGGCCACCTCGGCCCGGTTTTCGGCGACATGGGTTTGCAGGTAGACGCCGGGATGATCGGCCAGCAGCCGGCCGGCCATCGACAACTGCGCCGGGCTGCTGGTCACCGCAAAGCGCGGCGTCACCGCGTAGGCCAGCCGACCGACGCCATGCCAGCGAGCTATCTGTGCGCGGCAATCGCGCTCGGCCTGCACCACATCGTCGCGCAGCGCCTCGGGCGCGTTTCGGTCCATCAACACCTTGCCGGTGACCAGGCGCATGCCGCGATCGCGCGCAGCCTCGAACAAGGCCTCGGTGCTGGCCAGGTGCACGGTCGGAAAGACCACCGCCGACGTGCTGCCGTGGGCCAGCAAGGCGTCAAGAAACAACGCAGCAGCGGCTCGCGCGAAATCCGGGTCGGCATGCCTGGCCTCGGCCGGGAAGGTGTAGCGCTCGAGCCAGTCCAGCAGCTCGGTGCCCCAGGAGGCAATCACGTCGAGCTGCGGGCTGTGGACATGGGTGTCGATGAAACCAGGCATCAGCAACTGGCCGCTGCGGTCTAGCCGCAGCCAGTCGTCGGCTCTATGCCGTTTCGTGTGGAACAATAGGCGCTCATTTATGACATTAGGTAGCTGCACGAGCTGTCGCGCGGACGAAGGGAGAGGCCGGCAAATGTGTCAGCTTGCCCAACCTCAAATAGGCAA
>Ga0214919_10006431_pt1 | contig 16166 bp, 17 predicted proteins | sample LL1503_MetaG_FD_177994 | JGI IMG/M metagenome (GOLD analysis project Ga0214919, IMG submission 177994) | Freshwater microbial communities from Lake Lanier, Atlanta, Georgia, United States - LL-1503 | ecosystem: Environmental > Aquatic > Freshwater > Lake | place: USA: Georgia | collected... | reverse complement strand
CCCATTCTGACGTTCATAGCATCGACATATTCTCCATCAGGTAAAAGACGTTGGTCCATTACCTTGTTCATTCTGCCGGCTATAAAATTCCTTGTGACTTTTGCCATATTATTTCATTATCTTGTCCATCCCTCTAAGGTTCATTAAGAGTCTTCCGGGATGTATGTTACTGATTCTGATTTTAGCATTACGAAGTAACGCCTGTCTTTCTTTTCTTGCTCTATTTATTATGTACTCTTGAACTCCAAATTTAGAATTTAAAATTTCAAATTTAATAGCAGCGTAAATATATTGTTCAAAAAGTTTGTTTACAGTAACTTTTGATGTGTCTCCATTTTCCATCCCATCAGATACATACTCAAGAATACAAGACTCATTTGACATTGAAGAATCAAAGTTTATAACCCCTGTTTTCTTATCTATATTAAATGTAGGATTGAAGTTAGCCGTTTCTGTATTTAACCCAAAAGCCGCACCCATTTCATATTGGAAATACCACATCCCATCAATGTTCCAACCATATTGACCATCAAATTGGTTTCCTTGATTAAGATAAATGCTTTTCTTTGTTTTTTTGAATCTATCTAAATCAATTTCAGAGTTTTGAGGTTGAAGTATCCCACCATTTTGGTCAAACAAAATCATACCTGTATTATCCTGAAGATAAGCATTGGAAGATAGAGTTTGAATATTTTCTGTCAATGGTCTTAACCATCCGTCTTTATATAACGATATTCTAACCCAATTGACATAGTCAGATGGGAGTATGTAAATCAAAGACTCAGGAACAGTTAACTGCAATACTTTTATCTCTTTGAAAGCATCGTAGTTTAACTCTTGAATAGCACGTTTAGCGTGAAATAATATCTTGAATCTCTCCTCATTATTTACCAATGAATGATTCCCGGAATACATCAACAAGAAGTTATTTACAATATCTTGTAAGCTAACATATTGATAAGACCCCCAATTGGCATCCGTTGGATTAACGCCATTATTTTCGTAATACTGATATTGTGAAATATAAGCCATAGATTTTTAATTTTATTGTTGCATACTGAATGATGGTTGCTCGTGTTGTTCTTGAGCCATAGCAAATTGAGTAACTTCATTCTCACGAATTGAAACTCCACAATATTGACATATTTTCATAACTAATTTATAAGCATCCTCATTTGGCAATTCAAAATCTTGATAATCTGCTTGAGATTGGTCAAACACAGGCTCTCCACTTGCTAAGTTTATATATGTCCATTTTGGGACCTTAGGATACCTAAAATAATCGCATCTTACCGCACCGTATCCTTGTATTGCTGTTGGATATAAAGACATATAGTCCCCTATATTTGTATAAGCAGGATAGATTAAAGATGGAGCCGTAAGTAATGAGTTTTGAAGCAAAAGTATTTTACTATTAGTAACCTTTTCAGCTTCCGAATAACTTGACCCTGAGTATATGATATAATTTTCTCCAAAAAGAGGGTCTTGAAATATATCATCCTGCAAATTCAACGTATCAATAGAAGCTACAGCTACAATAATAGAACTTTGGAATGTGTCATTATTGACAATAATATCGCCCGGTTTTACACCTGCTGTTATAAAATTAGTTGTAGTATCTATGCAAGAAAATGGGGAAGTTTGGTCTGTAAACCCACTTGTCAAAAGTTTTGTATAAACAATTATTTTGTTAATCATATATGCACCATTCCCCACAGTAGTTGTAGAAGGAACATAAAAATTGTTTGTATTTGTCCCTGAAGCGGCTGTTTTTGGAATAAGAAAATCATTCATTAAAAATGATTCTAAAACCTCCATAATTGGCTTGCTAATGTCCGCATAGTCAGAACCTGATGCACGTCCATTCTCGGCATTCATTGTTTTATTGAAGCTGCTGTAATATTCCTCATACATCTCCATTTGTGCATTGGCTGCATACAAATTGAAATCAGACGGAGAAATGTATCCATAATTATTTTTATTAAGAATGGACAAGACTGTATTTCTTACCTCGTTTATCATTTATCCAATATTTTTACAAATATACAAAAAAAAGAGGGCACAATTTTGTACCCTCCTTCCATCATTAATCAGAACACAATCAGAGAATCGACTATCCTAATGTTGTTTCTAACATCTGCAAGGCATCAAGTCCTTCGTCACTTTTCAAAAAGAATGCTACCGTATCATTAGGACTTTCTCCAAATGGAACAGACAACATTTTTTTCTTGTTAGTTGCAGTGTTATACCAAACTTCTTTGTCATTGTTTCGTAAAACTAATAATTTAGATTCAAAAAACAAACTGATTTTAGCTTGAAATTTAAGTTCAGGGTCATTTAATATGTTAAGGAACTCTCTTGGTTCTGTTTTAGCAAACACCAAAATATCTCTCTTTAATTCCGCAGTTGAAGTTGTTGATGGGTCTTTTCCAAACATCACACGAGTTAGCATTTCTATTTGCTCAATGCTAAGCTGACGAGCCTCTACTAATGCTTCTACCTCTATGTTCAAATCCTCTACTTCAGCAGCCGCATCTTTTTCTTTATCCACCTCAGTGAATACTTGTCCATTTAAAGGATGATAATGCAGGAAGGCTTGTAGAACAGGATTTTGTTTTGGGACTCTAAGGAATCCATCCTCAAAAATTATAGGCTCAACGATTGCATTGCCATCTTGTTCATCCTCAAAAGGGGTCTTTTGGTTTTTTGCATATCTAAGAGCACGATTTATATTGTTTTTTTCATCGTACCACATAAGCGGAAACCTTGGATGGTTTCTTGAAGCTAAGGTATATGATAATGGGTTTCCGATTGTTAATCGGTAGACTTTGTCTGTTGGAGTATTATTGCTTGTTGACATTTTATTTATGATTTAATTTGATTTAATTTAATTTAAAAAGGAAGCTGTCTTTGAAGACAGCCTCCATTTTTTACTAACCCTTTTATATTATCCGAAACGGAACAATACGAAGTTGTTTGCACCCAAGGTACATACACAACGCTCAGAAAGGAAGTTAACCTCCATTGCATCCAAGTCGCTTGTTTGAGCACCTCCGGCAGAACCTGTAATCCAAGTCTTGTAACGTCTGTCTTCTGCTTCAGAAGCACGGTAACGAACGTGTAAGAATGGACGCTTAGCGTTCTTACCCATAATTTGGTCATACACTGAAGTAGAACCGGCAGGAACCATAAGCCCTGTGATTGTACCTGTTGCAGACGCAATTGTTTGGTTAAGACCACCACGCATTGTTGGGTCGTTTAGGTATTTCCAATCAGATTTGTAGAAATCGTAACCTCTACGGAATCCTGTGAAACCTAAGTTCAACGCCATATTCACGTCATTGTCGAACAAACCGAATGAAGCTGATTGAGCAACACCACCTGAAGTGTAACCGTTCAATGTAGCTAACATATTGTCGATGTCAAAAGACAATCCACGGTTAACAAACACTACGTTCTCTTCGATAGCACCTTGCTTATCCAAACGAGATACGATTGTATCCCAATCAGTAAGAGATGTTGGTGTACCTGCACCCCATACGTTACCACGAGCGTTTACAACGTAGAAGATACCTTGTGAACCAATGTACCCTGCGGCAGCAGCACCACCACCTGCACCTGTAACAGCCGGAACAGCTTCAATCATTGAAGTCTCGATGTAGTCTTCAAATCTCAAACGAGTTTCGTGCTCTGATTTCAAGTACCACAAGTAACCTGTAGCACCATTTTCAGTAGTAACTTCAACCCATCCGATTTGAGCCATATCAGAACCATTAACCGCATATTTATCTTTTAAGATAATAGGGTTGTTGGTAAAGATGTCATCTTCTGCTTCCAAAGAACCAACCATTCCGTTAGTTCCTTTTTTGAACTCAGAACCATAGATGAACACTGTACATTGAACCGCAGCAGCAAATGCTTGACCTGTACCTTCGTAGAAAGCTACAGTGAAAGTAGTTGCAGAAGGAACAGCAGTAACGATTGCTTTGTTGAAAACACCTGTAGTGTTTGTCTGAATCATTACAGTTTGTCCAACACGGATTGCAATGTAAGTAACACCTGTATCAGCTACAGTGAAGGTTGCTGTTGGAGCACCTGCCGCACCTGCTGAAGTTACCTGAGTGTACTTAATGTGTAAACGACCTTGTTCAGCCCATTTAATTTGGTCTGAGTTAGATGGCATCTCTGCTCCTACCATACGTAAGAAAGATGCAATTGTACGATTACCATAACGCTCAAATTCTTTCTCATAAGTATCAGGAAGATACTGATTCAAGAAGTTGAAGTTAGTAATGTAGTTTGTCTGTAACGCTACCTGTTCTGCTGACGGTTGGAGAGCATAGGTAGGCGTTGATAATAATGAACCTGCCATTTTTTTTAATTTTTAAATTGTTTCTAAATACGTTTTATGCTACGAATTTTAAGACTCCTTCCTGAGTCAGGGTTCATAGCTTTAACCTGCATCCCATCATTGGTTTTTGAAACTTCAGGTGCTCTACGTTCAGACATATTGATATTCTTTATGCCTTTTAAAGTACCTTCTGTTGCATCCGCCTGTCCTTGTTCATAAAAGAACTTTGCGAACTTTTCGGGATTCATCGCAATTGCTAATGACCTGTGATAGCCTGCTGCATCTTTAATCAAACCACTTTCGTCCAAAAACTTTTTAATAAAGTTCTCAGGATTAGATTGTAGTTTTTTCAACTCTTTCGCATCGCCCGGAGAAAACGCAATTTTTTTATTGTTGACCTCGAACTCAAAACCTTTGAACTCTCCATCAAAAACTTCGTCAGTTTTTTGAGTAAACCACTGACGCTTGCGACCATTCTCTTCTTCGACAGTCTTAGATTGCTGTGTATATTGACGATACAAATCAAACTCTTCTTTTTCTTCTTGGGAAAGTGATGCCGGGCTTGACTCAAGAGGCACTTTGTACTTTTCCTTCTGATTATTGAAGAATTTCTTTGCTTCGTTAATAATCTTTTTTCTTTCGATTTTTATCTTCTTAACCTTTGACTCATCGTCAATATCCTCATCGTATGAGTAATCTTCCATCAACGCATCTATGTCTTCGTTATCAAGACCTTCTTGTGTTGCTGATAAATACTCTTTAACAAGTTGCTCAGGCTCCATTGTTTCAAAATCCTTATTTAATTTAAGGAAATCGTTAATCCCTCTACCTGTTTCTTTTTTATACTTTAAAAAAGCAGAAACGTCTTCAGGTAGTTCCTCAGCAGCTTTTCTTTCAGATACCAACTCATCAAAAGAGTTAATCTGTTTATTGTATCGCTTTCCAATATATGAAAGAACTTTTTGTTCATCTAAATCTTCTTCAGCCTCATTCCCTGCCGGAGCACCTTCATTCCCTGCCGGAGCACCTTCGTTACCTGCTGAAGCACCTTCGTTTTCTAATCCTTGTTGGTGTTTATCAAGTAATTCTTGTTCTACCTGAGCAACCCCTTTTTCTTCCGCTCCATCTAAGAGCCTTACTTTTATGTTTTCCATTTTATTTGATTTGATTTAATTTGTTACAAATTTAAACAAAAATTCAATACAATTTTAACGAGGTTCAAATTCTGCTAAATCAAACCCATCTAAACTATCTTCGTTAGATTCAAAATCCAATGGAGGTAGATTATTTTTCTTTTGATTTACTATTTTAGAATGCTCAGTATTTTGCTGACTAATCCTTTTTGACTTAGCATCTTCTTTCATTTGTTCACGTTGAGAAAGAGACCCTGCATTGATTTGTGCTAATTGCATATTGAATTGAAATTCTTTATCCATTAACATCATTTTCAATTCAGCTTCTTTTTCCATTACTTGTAAATCAAACTGAGATTCAGCTTGTTTTAATTGCATTTTACCTTGTAATTCTCCTTGAAGTTTTTGCATAGCAACTTGCCCTGCCATTTGCTGTGATTGTTGATTTTGTTGTGCAACCATAGCTTGTTTCTGCATAGCCATCTTTTCTTCTCTCTCTTGTTTCTTAACTCGTTTAAGTTTAAGTAACTGATTTGCAAGTTTAAGATTTCTAAGTTCTCTAATGTCAATAGCATCTTCAAGATTAATATCTCCTTTAGATAAAGCCATCTGAATGTTTTGTTCAAGTTGACTTTTTTGTTCTTCGTCAGGAGCCACTTCAATAAAAATACCAAAGTCGTAAATATACAAGTCACTTATTTCAGAAAGTAAGTTGACGTTGTATTTCCCAATTTGGTTTATAAACTCATCTTTGAACTCAGCATATTCTAAAATATCAGATATTCTATACGTTAAAGCCTCAGCTATTGTTTTATAAATATACAATCCTGATTCAAGAATATGACGAGTTGCTGTATTCGAGTTGAGGGCAGCTAATTTCTGTAACCCAACTAAAGAGTTAGGGTCAGGAGTAGAACCATCACGAGCCTCATTTAATCCGGTAACAGACCTAATCATATCTAAATAATGATTGTAATTAGCAAGCAACATTTGAGTTTTTGCTGTACCTGAATTAGAAGTAAGTTGAGTAATTGGAATTTTTGCGTTATTAAAATCTCCATCTCCTGTAAAACTACGTCCAATTACACTACCTGTTTGAAAGTATAACCTTAACGCATCTTCAGGACTATATGCATTACCTGTACCTAAATCAATCTCACTTAATCCATCTGCATCAATAAACACCCCATCAGGTACTACACGATTGATTACCTGTTGAAGTTTTAAATGCGTAATTTGTATAAGGTCTGCAAAAGGAATCATTCTCCGAACCAATGATTCAATAATTCCTTTGTACATACGAGGAGCACAGGCAACATAGTTAGGTATGGCGTGTTGAGAAGCTGACTTAGGACGAACCATATTTTCAGCCAATTCCCATTTAAGTAATATGTTGGTTCCCATAACCATAATCCCCTCATACCACACATCAATTGTTTTCTCAATTTTTTCAAATCCTGCTTCATCCATCATTTCTTGTGGAGGATTAAATGAATCATCTTTTTGAATAATTCTTACTCCACCGCCATCGAGATTTTTCTTTTTGTAAACAATTTTTTTGGAAGACTTGTAGTTAAAATACATTAAAGTACAAGTATCACGGAAAAACATATCATTTTGATAGAACTGTGCTACATTAAAATAATCATACCAAGAATTGCTAAATTGAGAGATTTCATTCAAATCTTCTTTTGTCAATGATTGGTCTATTTTATATAATTCTGTTAACGGCACTGTCTTAACCTCTCCCCAATAAAAACAATCTTTAAACATTGGGTCTTCAGTATAACTATAGACCATATTTGCAGGGTCAACATATGAAATTTTTATTCCTGCTCCGGGAAGAAACTCGTGCTTTGCTACAGCTATTCCAATAACAGTCGCATCATAATCAAGTCTCTTTCTAATGTCATCATACTTATTGTTATCAAACATTGTATTTATAGCTTCTTCCTCTGCTATTTCAATTGCAGGCTTATAGCTAAGCTGCATATGAAGTTTCATTTCATCATCATTTGTAGGCAACTTATCAGGCTCCATCATAAATGGATTTACTCCTGTAGATTGCTGAATAATATCCAATACATCTTTTGCTGCTACTTGTCCCTCTAATTGCTCTTGGTATTGGTTTCTATGTTCCTGAGACATTGCATCTTGTGCGTAAGCCTTTACTTTAAATAATCTCTCAGACATACCATTAACAACGATGTCTACAAACTTTGGAAGGATAGGAACAGGGGTCCAATCTATATTCAAATAAGAAAGGTCGCCATCAATAGCTAATTCATTTTTGTATTTTGCAACAGACTGCTCGCCTCTTGCATATAATCTAAGCCTATGGAACTCCCTCCATTGACCATAGAATCTACAAGTATTGCCATCTTTTTTGAACCACTCATATTGAATTGCTTGACCAACTTGTAGTCCATACGCATCAGTTGCTTTTTCAGCATCAGAAGCCATCTGAGTAGGAAAGACTGTAGATGTTATGTCTATTAATATATTTTTCATCGTATTAATTGGCTTAAGTTACCATCCTGTTTATATCTTGCGAAGTTAATACTAATTTTTGATTCTTTTTTTTCAGGCATATATAAGTGCTTTTGATTAGCCATAATTGCTAATCCCGAACTAATAGATGCATCATATTTTGTTCTGTCGTTAATGTCAAACTTTGCCCAATCCTCTAAGGTCCTTGTAAAAGGCATAGTTCCCATCTCTTCAGGGTCTCTATATTTAGCTTCCAAATCTAACCCTATATGTTTTTCAATGTAAGATTCTATGGCTGCTGCGTGAGCCTGTTTCACATCTTCAGAAGAGTTTGGTATTCCCCCAAGTTCTCTTTCTGTTTTTGATAATTTTGAATACTGCTTATCAGGTCTATTTAAACAGAATCCTCTATATCCTCTATTTTTAAAATGATATAAAAGACGTGGCTTGTTATTTTCTATAAGAATTGGCATCCCAAAAAACACACACGCCATAAGAACTTCTTCAAAAAATATTTCTGCTGTTTGAGGACGAGCAGTGTATTCTAAAAAAAATTCATTTACAGGACCTTCATCCATATGAAACTTTGTTAGTCCGTGCAAAGAACCATTTGAGCCCCTTCCATCTACAACCGCAGATATATCATAACTATCGCAACCAAACGACCCCATATGTTCATTGCCGGCATATTTAATACCTAATCTTGTGTGAACATTGTTTTGAAGGTGTTTGGGAGGGAACCAACTACAATAAAATCTGCCATTTTTATCAGGCGACCATATTACTTGAGTATCTTTTATTCCATCCTTCCAACTAAAAGACCCACGAGTAATGTAATGCTCTTTAATCATTGAGTCATTATAATCTATCTGATGGTATATCTTAGTAAGATTAAATAAAGCCTGTTTGCTTTCATCTCTAAATGCGTGAGATTCTGTTCTTGGAAACTGACGATAAAATTCATTTAATGCATCTGAATCACTTTTTAAAGAATCAACTTCTGCCTCCCAATAATCAATCGCTCCGTTTTTTATCCATCCTCCATCAACTCCGGCTACTTTATCTTTAGGTTTTCTAAATACCGGGAAACCATAAAGGTCAATGAACCCTTCCATATTCCATTCCATAGGAATGAATAAAGCATATAATCCTGACTTAGTCTGACCATTAGCATTACGAGTAGCAACACGTGAGTCTTCGTATATATCCTTGAAATTCTGACCTCCTTTAGACAATGCATTTGAAGTAGACCCCATCATACACTTGCCAATTATTTTAGAACCTAACCTAAGACAGGTCTTAGTAACCCTCCAATTCTCTTTAATGTTTACAGGCTTAGTCCATTTACCACTTTCATCGTGAGCCAAAAATAATAGCTTTTCTCCATCATAGGAGTTGTCTTCTGTATTCTTCCAATCTATTGTAGTATCCAACCCATCGACTTCATTGTCGGTAGTGTCATACATATTCTTCTTTGTAATCTTAGATGCCGGCAAACGAAATGCTAATTCTGTTTTTGGTTTATCCATACCATCCATTACAGGCTTAAAGAAAAATGGAAGTCTGCTGTTTATAGGAACAACCTTGTCAGTAAACATTTTTTTAGCATCGGCTCCTGTCTTTGAAAGTATCCCAACCCTTGCATCTCTCGCAAGAGTTCCAATATTGATACATTCAGATGATGACATAAATGAAAATCCTGAACGTCTTATCTTAAGATAGACCATTCCAAATGACCTATAGTCTGCTCTGCACGCTTCCCAAAAAATCCAATAGATACGGTTAGCTTCTCTAAAATCAGGATACCCAATATCAATACTTGCCCATTGAAGATACATCCAATGAGACCCGGTTATATAAGTTGGAGTCCCATTGTTCATAAACCAAAAACCTTGTTCCCTATAATCAAACTGTTGTTCGATATAGTCCACCCATTTATTTTTAAACTGAGAAGGCATTTCATTCCAATGAAATATAGATTGAATTTTCAGAAGGTCCCTTGGACATTCTTCTCTTTCCCAATATTGTTCAGATGATTTAGTGTGTCTTTGAAGACAGGTTTTAGGAGCAAGAGGTAATGCTATAGCCAAGCCTGAAATACTTATAATTTCTCCTATCTGCCCGGTTTTAGAAATAACGACCATATTGTACTTGTCATCATAGCCATAATCCCACGTCTTAGCTTTATTCTTGTTTGCAAGAACATTAGCCGGCACGTAATCATATAGCACCCTGTATAAGTCATTATTTTGAACGTCTTTCTGCAAATCCTTGTTTTGAATCGGTTACACTTACTCCTTTATCTATTGCATCAATATTTTCTTTTTCACTTTCAATCCTATTAAGAATTTCAAATGCATCAAATATTGCCAACTTTTTAGTTGCTGCGGCATTTTTTAATTTATCAGCAGATAAATCATCTCCTTCTTCTTCAGGTTTTAAAATAGACTCTTCAGCAACTTTAATGAGTTCCTGAACAGCTTTATGTCCTGCTTGAATTATTCTTAATTTTATCTCTTTACTCATTTTCTTCTAAGAATATTACTTGAGTTAATTTAACTGTTTCCTTTTTTGCTGTCAGTTCATATGCATCTTTATCTTTAATAGCAGTTGCATCAAAAGCAATCATTCTATTAAATCGTGAATAAACTGAACAAAGCACATTGTGCTCTTCATCAAAAAGTACAATTCCTTCTTCTCCATCATTTTCAGGTTCTGTTAAAGAAAGAACAGCAGTAATATCTCCTGTCATTCCATCAAGATTAAGCCTATTAGAAGTCTCACTTGGGTCTGACTTTCTTACTACATTCCATTTAATTTTATATCCCGGAAACAATGTAAGCATATATTTAGCAAATTCATCATCGTTGCCTCTTGGCTGTATGTTGCTAAATGTTTTATCCCCACTTGCAATTTCTTGAAAGCCATATGCTTCAATCTCTTTTACATACTGTTCAGGGTCTTTAATAATGTTGTCGAACGTGATTAGATTCATATTGATTTGATTTGATTTTATTTATAAAACATTACATACACCATTCTTCCTTCGGTCCATCCTATATTTGGATATTTACTATGGAAGTAATTGCAGGGATAGCATACTGCACGGTTAATCTTGTAACCTATAACTGAATGCAAATCCCATTTTTCTATATTATTTGACTCATTCAAAAGTACCTTATCATATTCCTCAAAAGAAACATTTTCGGGTAAGCAATCTCCAAGTTCTTTGTGCTTCCAAAATGCTGTTCCGTGTAATCCTTCCATAGTAGATGGAGATAGATAAAGAACCAATGCTCTTTCAGGTCTTTCTCCATTTATAATAGCATCAGAATGAATCCTCCAATCTGTATCTACCTTATCAGTAGCAACTCTAAAGAAACTAAATATGTTTCTTCTTTTTACACCTTCAGCCCGACTAATTTTATCTAAAACTAACCTATCAAACTCAGGAGTGCTAAATTGAACCCAAAATGATTTATCTCCGGCAGGGACTTCTTTAAACTCATTTGAACTTAATTTATCATAAGTCGCCTTGTATGTATTGTCATCTAAAAAGTTGTCAATTACATTTATCATAGCTTAATAGTAATTTGATGGTCATACATTCGGTATAGTTTTTCCCCATCAACTTCAAATTCATATTCACTGTCCGGGGCAAAACATATTTTATCTCCTGCACTTATTCCACGACTAATAAGATAGTCATTTGGGTATTTCATCTCGCCCATCAAAGGCTCTTCAGAAAAAGGTTTCTTTATATAAGACTCAACGGCTGCAATAGGTTTTACAAAACAATATCTGTCGTAAGCGTTCCACGTGAAACCACTTTTATAAAGAAAGAATTGCTCATCATCAATAAGAAAAACGTCATCTCTAAAAAAAGACCTTCCGCTTTTTTGCCTGCCCTTCATATCGTTATAAAACTTAAACGCATTATGATGGACAAGCAAAATATCCCCTTTTTTTATGGGACCGGTATATCTTGCAGGAAGTTCTAAAACTTCAGCATATCTATTAGCGAACTTGTGGTCTTCTTCAGATGTGCTTACAATAACTTCCACCCCTGACATATCCCTTGTATTATCATACCTTTTGCCATTTAATGGCGTAACTATAAAGTAGAATGGAGACTTCATTAAAAATTGATATTAAATTCGATTGAAATTGGAATAGTTGAACTAAACTGTTTCCACAAAACTACTTCTTTTTTTTCATTAATTATGTAGATAAGTATAGAACTTGTCGACTCATCGTACTTTATTAAGTGTATTTCGTTGCTATCCCCAAGAATCTTTTGTCCAACGATATAATGCATCGCTCCACTTTTGTAATCGGGTCCTATTGATATTTTTCTGATGTCCATAATTATGCGTTTACGAGTCCGTGTTTAGTCATTTGACAACCATAGTTTTTAAATGATACGGCTCCCGAAACGGCTGTATTATTTCCCATCCAAATAACAGGATACATAGTTGCTCCTGTATTATAATCTGACGTGATTACAGTTGATGTAGTTGTAACTACTCCTGTAGCATTTACTACTTTTGTTAACTCTAAAGTAATTGCTGCTGCACCTGATACTTTATAAATTCTCATTCGATATGTACAAGCTGTATCTACACCTGAGAACCCTGCCCCTAAATCAAGAGAAGAAGCTGTACCTGTAGCATCATTCCATATAAAATAAAGATTTGCTGTTGCTTGCAGCTTTGCTACTCCAATGCTATTGATTTGAGTAGTAGGCTCAACATTTGTAGGAGTAGCAGTAGCATATAAAGACGATACTCCACAGAATAATCTTTGAGCACCATTATTTGTATTGATTCTAAATCTGTAAGAAAAGTCAAAATCAAAGTTTACACCTAAATATCCTGAACCACCAAATGATGTCCCAAATAATCCGGTAACAGAACCAACTGCTAATGCTGTTGTAAACAATTGCCCCATTGGGGTTTCACTTAACGCAGAAACTGTACCTGTCTGAAGAATAGTCCCTCCAACACGAAGTGTATCCCATAATACATTACCATCTGATGGCAAAAGGTATGAGTATTGATTAACCATAAACTTGTTATACAACAAATTAGTATCGTCAATAGTAATAGTTGGAGTTGTTGTTGGGTTTGTAACAACAACAGTTTGGCTTGGATTAACCATAACAGCACTGACGTTTGTGACATCTGTAGGTATATTAATCCATCTCAACCCTGTTGCTTGTGTACTATCGGCAGATAAAATTTGACCATTTGTTCCAACAGAAAGTCTCGTATTAACTGTGCTAAAAGTATAAAGGTCTCCTTTAGTAGTAAGAGGAGATGTAGGAGCCGGTGTAGCCCAAATAAGTCCTGAAGCACTACGTGTTAAAACTTGTCCTAAGGTCCCTGTGACATTTGTTTCATCAGTAATTGTAACAGGCTTTATGTCTGTAGCTGTAATATTTCCTGTTAGGAATATATTTTGAGTCGCAGTATTCCCTGCATTAAGAACAGATTGCAAATTAGGAGTAGTAATAACAGGTATATCGCTAAGTAACGCTATAGTTCCTGAAGCATTAGGCAATGCCCAAAGATTTGTTGCTGATGGATTTAGTGCATATAATTCATTTGTTGCACCTAATCCAAAAAATGCACTATTAAGGTATAATGACCCGGTATTATCCATACCGTATATGTTATACACAGACCATATACCGCCCTGTGCTTCAATAGGATTAGTAGTAGTATATCCTATGTTAGTTACAGCTTGCAAATCAGGTGCTGTTAAAGGAGCATTAATCCATTGAATCCCGGTAGCAGTTTTAGAAAGTATCTGTCCTGTAGTCCCTAAATTACCTAATCCATCTTTTATATTTCCGGGAATAATCTGTGTTGAGGTTATATTCCCTGTCAATATAATATTCTGTGTTGCCGTATTGCCTGCATTAAGAACGGATTGAAGTGTTGAGGCAGGTATGGGACCCCAAGAAATCCCGGAAAACGAACGAATAAGAACTTCTCCAACAGCACCTGTTGAATTAAGCCCATCAATAATATAGACAGGCTTAATAGTAGATGATTCGATGTTCCCTGTAAGGAATATATTTTGTGTAGCTGTGTTGCCTGCGTTTAACGTCTGCTGAAGATTACCAACAGCAGGAACTGACGCAAAGAGGTTGTAAAGTTCTCCTAATGAAAAGTTTTTTGTGGCATTTGGGATAGGACCTCCAACTTCGGTCCCGATTAACATATCGTTAAACGAGAGCGGCTGAGTCGCTAAAATGTAAGTCTCTATCTTTGCCATTAGTATTCATTATTTTAAACTTGACTTATAGTTATTTGTGCACTTGGAACAAGAGGTCTTGCAACACCTGCTGCTATCGCTCCTAAAGTTCCGTTTGTATTTGTTGTTTGCCAAGCTATTGATACAATATCTGCTGCTGTAAAGTTGTAAATAAAACTAAACGTCATAGTAGTATATCCGCCTCCAATTAAAGATTGAACGTGTGCCGGTCCAATATTTGATGAATTTACTTTTAACCAAGCAGAAACTTCTCCTGCCGCTCCCAAACTCAATATTGTAGCTGTAAATTCAACCAAGTAATATCCGCTATTGCCAATTTGAATACCGGTATAAGGACCTGTTCCTGTTGGAAGTGGAGTTAAACCTGTAGTTGCTATTGGAGCCGAACTAAATGTAACAGTAGTTGGGGTGTTTATAGCAGCCGTTTGAGTTGCATTACTTAAAAGAGTTGCTTTTTGAGTTATCAAAGGATACAAAGAAAGTACCTGAGATAGCTTAAAGTTGTCTGTCTCATTGTTGTTTGCTACGTTAGTGCCTATAAGCATATCGTTCAAACTCGCAGGAGAAGGTACTACTGCGTATGTACTAATCTTTGCCATCGCTTTTTAGTTTAAAGTTAAAAGATAAAGAGTTTTGTCAACTAAGCCAAGCATCTCATCAATAATATTTTGAAGTTCAGAAGAATAATTACTTCTTTCTGTGTTAAGAATTGACTGCAACTCTTTCAAATGAGTAACAGAATCAAGAACTTTTGCTTCAGGAATTACAATCTCAACTCTTTTGTTCTGACCAAAATATGCTTCTGTAAACGTATCAGTCAAATCAAGAATTGAATCATAATATCCATTTAATGCCTTATGCTCAGCAAACGATGTCGTTTGAAGATGTGCAATGTGCATTGCATCTCTTGAGTGGAATAATGTTCCGATGAATTTTCCCGGTGTCATATTAATCTTGTTTTTTTGTTACTTCTCCTGTTTGAACATTGATAACTGCATCTTGACCATATTTATTAATTAATTCCATCTCGTGCTTTGCAAATTCGCCTCTCAATAATTCAATTGATTTTAAAATATTAGCTTTCTGCATTTCTAAATCTCCAAGAGCCATTTTAGCTTTTGTAAATTCATTGTTCATCTCTTGGATTTTACCAAGTTCTTCTTGTGATAAAAGTGTTTGTGACATTTGATTTGATTTTAAATTTTTACAAATATAGTAAATTTATGGATGTACATTCTTCTTAACAGCACTTCCGAAGTAGTAACCAAAGATAGATAGTACAACGCCTTCTGAAATTCCAATAAGATGTATCCATATCTCTTTATTTTGTTCCGGTATTTGGAGAAAAACAATAGCATAAACTATAAAACAAAAAACAAAAAGTCCTACAAGTCCTGTTAAGTAAAAAAGGAAGTCAAACTTCCCTGTCTTTGCTATCTCAACTTCTCTTAGCCTTGCAGATTCTCTGTCTTTAACTTCTAACTCAAATGCCTGAATTGATTTTTCCAATTCTTGTAGAGCAATAGCTTTGTCTTCAACAGATAACTCTTCAGATGAACTGATGAGGTTTTTTACAATGCCAAATACCCCATTAGATGGAAGGATGTCTCCAACACTATCTAAAATTTTAGGGGCTTTCTGAGTTAGGAACTTGCCTACTTTTGTATCTCTAAATTTCTTTTTTTCGTTCGGCATAATTACTCTTTTATTTCAAAATGCATCCAATCATAATTCTTCTCACGACCTAAAGAAATAAATCCGTGACTATAAAAAATATCAATCATAGCTTTATATTCAGGACGTGCAAATCTTGCTGTAGCACTTGTTTCTTTTAATGTATTTCGAGCAGGGTCTAAGTCTACTGCTATTCCCCAAGAATGCATTGACCAAGCTGACCCATTTCTCATTTT
>Ga0214919_10006430_pt1 | contig 16167 bp, 16 predicted proteins | sample LL1503_MetaG_FD_177994 | JGI IMG/M metagenome (GOLD analysis project Ga0214919, IMG submission 177994) | Freshwater microbial communities from Lake Lanier, Atlanta, Georgia, United States - LL-1503 | ecosystem: Environmental > Aquatic > Freshwater > Lake | place: USA: Georgia | collected... | reverse complement strand
GGTTTGAATGAAGTCTTACCATTAACTAATTGGACGAGTAAATCTGTCATTGATAATAGAGTCAGTTCATTCAAATTATTTATAGTTCAAGATATGGTTAAACATTTAGACTTTTCTCTCATTCCTGAGAATATAGAAGTCGTAATAGTGGATAAAATATTGGAAGAACATTATTGCGATTCATCATCGTCGTCATCGTCAATACCATCATTACAGAAATCATGATAATCTTTAGCACTTTGTAATCCGTTATCATTGAAAAAAAAGTATTTTCTTATTTGTTCTTCTAATTCTTGGATAAGCTTTTCTAATTCGGCTTCTAGTTTTTATCCATATTTATATTCGCATTTTCTACCAATTTCAAAAATTTCAAATGTAGTTTAGTCTTCAAATGACTTGCCATACAACCTTTACTAATTTCTCGTCCACAACTACATGTCAATTTTGTTTTACATTTCGCCAATAACTTTTCTTTATTTTCTTCATAATATCTTGAATTGTAATCTTGTAACTCGTCCTTCTTTTTACTATTATATTCTTTCTGATATGCGAGTTTTTCTTCTCGCAATTCTCTGTATTTTTGTTTTTGGTAAGCTAAAATTTCTTCTCTTTTTTGAGAATAGCGGGTTGGTTTTTGGTCTTCTTGTTCCATATTTTATAATATGTTTATTCTAGTATATGTTTATTCTAGGTAAATGTATAATAATAATTTAAGTAATAATCCATTTCAATTTTTTCTAATAACATTCTGTTTCTGAAATTGGTTGTTGTTGAGACATACAATGAATATTACCTCCACCCAACAATATTTCTCTCGCATATACACCTACAACTTGTCTATTTGGAAAAGCTTCAGCAATTGCGTTTATAGCATCCTTATCAGAAGAACAATTAAATGTCGGAACAACAACTATTTTATTAGTGATAATTAAATTTACATGAGACGCATCTAATCTATCACCTGCTTTGCGAACATACGACCCTTCTACAGCTGGTAACGATTCCACTTCACTTTGTGTATATCGTGTTATTGGTGGATGTGGTATTTTAAAAACTTTTATCGGATTTCCATTTGCGTCTGTCGATTTTTCCAACACTTTCATTGCTGCTAAAGAACGCATTTCTTGGTCTTTGTCAAGGCATTCAGGTGTCCCGCAACCTTTAGGCCATGCTAAAAGTAGTTTTCCTACACCTGCGAATACGCACATGTTATCTACGTGACCATCCGTATCATGATCCGCTGCGACACCATAAGGTAACCATATTATTTTAGTCACATTTAAATATTTACGCAGAACATCTTCTATTTGAGACTTGCTTAAATTTTTATTCCTGTTTTCGTTCAAAAGACATTCGCTCGTAGTAATTAATGTTCCTGCTCCGTCCACGCTAAATGATCCGCCTTCACAAACAAAATCGAATTTTTTATAAAATGGAATTGATAAAATGTTGGATATTTTCATAGATACTAAAGCGTCTTGATCATGTTTTATTTCTTTTGGTTTTCCCCATCCATTAAATTTCCAGCCGAGACCTCTAAGTTTTATCTTTCCGTTTTTTTTCACTAAAAAAGTGGGGGCTATATCGCGCAACCAGGCGTCATTATTTACTATTTCGATTACAAAGATATTTTTATTGTTCTTAAATAATTCGACGGCTTTATACCAATCGGCAGGAGGTGCTGCTATGTATACTTTCTGATATTTGCTAATAATACGTGCTACTTTTTCAATTACTAAACGTGCTTGTTTAATACGAAATGTTCCTGAATTGCTAGGCCAGCCTAGCCAAGTAGCTTGTTGTGTTTCGAATTCTGCCGGCATATAATATCCGTCCTTTTTAGGTGTTGTAAGGCTGGTGCTTGTCTGTCTTATTTTTCTCGTTTTATTCGTTTTATTTTTATTCGTTTTATTCATTTTATATTATTGTGATAAAATAAATATATTATCTTGATAGCTGGTTTAGCGTCGCTGTCTTCTTTTAGTCTTTCTTGATTTTTTTGACTTTCTTGATTTTCTTGATTTTCTGGCTTTGCTTCTCCTTCTACCGCGAGCCACTGATTTTGCGGATGGTCCTAAAGCATATTTTTTAGCAGCAGCCTCTTGTTGTGATTGTGTTAATTTACCAAACTTTTTTTGAGCAGTCGTTTTTTGTGCGTATACATCTGTAGTAGTATCTGTTTCTGCCATTTTTTTCTTTAAATTTGGATTCTCATTTTCTTTGTCCATACCTTATTATATATTAATCAAATATTTAATTTAAAAATTGAATTAAAAATCACCTAAATATTATTATTTATAAAGAAAGAGAGAAGAACCCAAAAATGGTGAAAATCTGTCAAAAAAATTATCCTAAAGAAAACGAAGAATTGTATAAAGAACATTTTGATATGTTCAAGTTTCCACTACGCGATTTTCAAAAACACGCAATAGAAGCAATAGTAGAAGGACAAAGTGTTCTCATTTGTGCCGGCACAGGAAATGGTAAAACACTTCCCAGTGAATTCGCAATTAATTATTTTGTCGGACAGGGCAAAAAGGTGATATATACGAGTCCTATTAAAGCACTTTCTAATCAGAAATACTATGATTTTACGCAGAAATATCCGCATATTAAATTCGGGATTTTAACTGGCGATATCAAGGCGAACCCAGAGGCCGATGTTCTAATTATGACCGCAGAAATATTACAAAATACACTTTATTTGAACCAGAACAATAAAACAGAATCATCATCTATTGCATTCAATATGGATTTTGATAATGAATTGGCGTGCGTAATCCACGACGAAGTTCATAGTATTAATCAAGACGATAGAGGCAGTGTTTGGGAAAGCATATTCATGCTATTGCCGAACCACGTTCAGAATGTGATGCTTTCAGCGACTCTGGATACGCCGGAAAAATTCGCACAATGGACGGAGAATATGGGTAATCGTGGATTGTCTGACTCTGAAGTTAGAAAACAGGTTTATCTGACCATGACCCCTCAACGTATTGTGCCTCTTGTTCATTATAGTTTTATAACATGTAATCAAGGTGTATTCAAATCGATTGGAAAAGACGAGGCGTTAAAAAAGGAAATCAACGATTTAATAAATAAACCGCATGTTATTCAGACGTCCAATGGCGAATTCAATGAACCGCATTATCGCAAAATGAAAAAGATGCTGGATCTTTTTGAACAAAAACAGGTGCGCATTTCTCGACCACATGTATTGAACCAGGTATGCCGTTATATGGTCGATAATAATTTGTTGCCTTGTGCTTGTTTTATTTTGTCTAGAAAACAAATAGAAGTGGCAGCAAGAGAAATAACTATTCCTTTATTGGAAGACGATTCCAAAGTCGGATATATAGTTAAACGAGAATGCGAACAATTATTGCGAAGTAAATTGCCGAATTTTCAAGAATATATGGAATTGCCTGAATATGTTCAAATGGTAAGTCTATTAGAAAAAGGAATTGCGACACATCATTCAGGGACTATGCCAATATTAAAAGAAATCGTGGAATTGCTATTTGCTAAAGGTTATATCAAACTTCTCTTTTGTACAGAGACGTTTAGTTGCGGATTGAATATGCCAATTAAGACTGTGATATTCACCGATATTAATAAATTCGACGGCACCGACTTTCGTGTTTTATACGGATATGAATACGTTCAAGCAGCTGGAAGAGCGGGTAGACAAGGGTTGGATACTTTAGGAAGTGTCATTCATCTGAATAATTTATTCAAAAACACGGATTTAACCGATTATAAAAATATGATGAGAGGCACACCTCAGAAGTTGGTAAGTAAATTTAAAATTTCGTATAATTTGTTGTTGAATTTAATAGATTCTGGTGTTACGGATTTTCTAGAATTTTGTCAAAATTCGATGATTCAAGATGATATTGATGCGGAGTTGGGAGTAATGACACGAACCATTGATACGATGGAAAAGGAGGTAGAAGTAATTAAAAATAGTATGAGTCTACTGAAAACACCTCGTGATATACTTGAAAAATATGTAGATAATGAGAATAAACGCACAACATCGGTCAACAAACGACGAAAAGAAATAGATAAAGAAATATTAGAGGCGAAAGATGCTTATAAAACGATTGACGCGGATAAGATGACGTTTTTGAGATATATGGATAAATGTTCTGAATTGTCTAAAATACGAACCCGATATACAACTACGGATTTATATTTGAATGAAAATATCATGGTTATTTTGGATCTATTAGAGAAAGAAGGGTATGTTCAATATACGGATGATGCGTTTATAAATTCGGCAATTGTAGATGAGGAGATGAAGGAAGAACCTGTATCATCTCCGAAATATATATTGTCGCCGAAAGGACAAATCGCGACATGTTTGAGAGAATCGCATTGTCTTGTTTTCGCTGAATTATTGGCGAAAGCCGAATTCGATTTATTGACGGCAAAACAAATGATTAGTATTTTCAGTTGTTTTACAAATATATCTGTTCCAGATGAATTGAAAATATTTAATACTAACAATTGTTCTGATGTTGCGGTTAAACGTATTATTGAGGAGATTAAAAGTAAGTATGACCATTATCGCGATTTTGAAATTAAGAATTATGCGAATACGGGGGTTAATTATGAGATTCATTTTGATTTAATTCAATACGTGTTGTTGTGGTGTGACTGCGAGACGGCGCCGGAATGTAAGATGATTCTTCAACAAATGGAACTGGAGAAAAATATCTTTTTAGGGGAATTTGTAAAGGCGATTTTGAAGATTAATAACATTTCAAGTGAAATGGAAAAAATAGCCGAAAATAGTGGTAATATTGCGCTATTAAGTAAATTAAAAGAGATTCCTTTGCTTACGATGAAATTTGTAGCTACGAACCAGTCGTTGTATATTTAGAAATAGCAAATAGTAAATAGCAAATAGTAAATAAGAAAAATATATACAAATAATATATGAAACGCGTATTACAAACCCTACTTTTTCATTTAACAAGTATTATTGTTTTTGGAATACTTTATTTTTATTTATCTAGAGAACATTTCATATTAAATGATAATAAAGCTCCAGATTTTATGGATGTGGTTATGATGGCGGTTACTATTCAAGCAGGTGTGGGTGTGACTAACATGACCCCCATATCAAATTTAGCAAAATTAGCAGTAACTTTTCAACAATTAATATTAATATGCACTAACGTGTTTATGATTTATTTTATTTTGATAGTAAACAAAGAAAAATTTATTCTTTCCCGTTTTCTTAATGTGGTTAGAGGACTTGAATAAACGCAATGTGTGCTTGTTTATTCATCTTGTATTTGTAATCTTATTTTCTTTTTAAACTTTTCTTCATTATCGAACAAATACAATTTATATTTTCTGATAGCATAATTATCCAGGTTATCTCTCATAATTACTTTGGATGACAATTTTAGTTCAGGCAAATATACGATGAACTGAAATAATCCATCATTTCGAACAACCTTGTCAAACGCATAACCATCATATAATCGATCCATCAAGTCAGGCGGTGAGTTGAAACATAGATGAAGCAATGAACAATCATTTTGAACTTTACGTATAGAACGCATTGCGGTGTTAATATAGTCCAAATCCGCAATCCATTTGTCGTAAAAGTTGGACGCATTTACCGACAATTCAATTAGACCAGTGTTTTGTTGAAATTTAATAATATTCAACAAATCTACTAATCGTCTAATGGGTGATGTGATATGAATATAGGCATCCATATCAAGTAAATCATGCGATATAGATTGCCCAATAGTAAGTGAATTCGCATCAATATATTGACCTGCTGAACTATTCCATATCTTAATGAATTTACCAACATCTTCAGGTAGTTCTTCGGGCACAACAACTTCTCTTTTCATGATAGTAGAACGGAAAATGCCGTTGTTGTGCGATAAAAGTGTTTTTGCCGAATGATAATTCATAAAAATCATCAAATAACAGACCAGGTCATGACTATTACGGATATTATTAATATATTTGTATTTTCTGGATATTTTTGTAGTAATTTCTAAGAGCGTTTTATAATGGGTGTTTTTTAATAGGTCAGGCTCTTCGTAAATGTAGTTTTTAAATACGCGAATTTTACTATTCGAATATTTGATATCTATTACTTCTACTGGTTCAACCTGAATAGTTATGTCCATGACAAACGCAATTCGCGTATTCCCCGACATTAAACTACATAAACTATCTGATAAAATGGTCGGTAACATAGGTCGTTTTCTGTCTGGCAAATAAATAGTTGAGATACGACGAGAGAACGATTCCCATAAATTAAGAACGTCCATCCAAATAGTTACGTTTGAAATATAGATGCTCAGTAAATATTGGCCATTTTCTAAAAGTTTAATGCTGAATGCGTCGTCGAAATCTAAACTATTTATTGGGTCTATCGTAAATATATGCCAGGTTTTTGTGTCTGTTCTATCTTCAATATTGGAATATTGTTTGCTCATATTCTCAATAAATGTATCATGTGATGTAGATTTGACCGCATTATTTGTGTCCTTGTTGAACTTCTGGATAGACGCATTTAGACTTTTACAATATAATTGATATTCGTAGAAATTGTCTAGAATATCTACGGGTCCTATTAATTGGGATAATATTCCTATTGGATGTTTATCTATCCATTCAGAAAAGTTGATAGCAACATATAAATTGATGAAAACTTTTGAAAATCCTACATTTTTAATTTCATAAGGAACCAGAAATGTCGGTAAACGCATATCATCTGGAACACATTTATAAAGTAACTTTCCATTTTTATGACGTCCATATGTTTTACTATCTTTCAAGATGAGCACGCAAGGTATAGAAGTGGTTGATCGAACGGTGGAGTGAATAAGATGGACAACGTTTTCTTCGGGAATAGTAAAAATATCATTCGCAAATAATTTGTGTTCGGCAGGCAGTATAGGCAATTCTACTTCTTTAAAACCATTGGCATTATAAAAAGTCCAATCAGTATATTCTCTATTATTAATGTGAACTTTATATGTTTCGGCCATTGTTGTTATTATTGCTTTAACTTTATATATTTATTCTAATCAATTTTATTACAAATCAGATTTACACCGGTTATACACCTTTGAAGATTTAAGTTCGCACAAAAATACGAATTAAATATTTCAAAGTTTAGGTTTTTCATACCTTATGTATATTTTGTTTATAGGAACTCGGTAAAGCCCCTTGATTACTTTTGATTTCTCTACATAGATAACTTGGTCTTTCTAAGTTATGTATTGCTTGGTATGCTATCTTGTAGATGTTTGATGAACCATTGCGGTCTCTGTTCCACTCACCACAACCGCTCTTACAGCGTAGTAGCCCGTGAACCAACCGCGTTTCATCGTATTTTCGTTCTTTCTTTGAATTTTCTTTATTTTTCTTTGGTTTTGGTCTTGGATTTTTTCTTATCATAAACTTCTCACATACTCCTCCATTACAATTGGAACATTTACAAGATGTCCTAAACTCGTCTACCAAATACACATTATATTTGTTTTTGCGAAGCAAACTTCGCATTCCTATTCCTAATGTTGGTTCTTTGTATTTCATTTGTTGGCGTTGTTCCCAATCACCTATACACACAACAACTTCATCTGGATTTCCATACATTTTCCTAAAATTGCTTATCATTTGTTGTTCGTTGCGTTTGATGTTGATATGCTTACCAAACTTTAATTTACGAAATAAATGCTTCGCATAAAACCCAAATAATATATTATTTATTCGGTTCTTCTCATTTATGTATGTCTTGAATTTGTCTATTTGAAGTGTCTTGCGGTTGTAATTGGATAACTCTGTTTCATATTCAATCACACTTTTTCCTTGTATTTTATTTGTTTTCATTCCTAAAATGATATTATTGTATTTTTTCATTTTGGTTTCCTTTCTTCGTTGATTTTGTGAATAACGAAATATATTCGCATCTTTGGAAGCATCATCCACACAATAAATCAAATCTTCTTTTCCCGGATCGACTCCAACAATCTTCTTGTCTTGTAAACCAGAATAATCATTCAGTTCATCGATATACAATTCACGAGATACACATCGTTTAGCGCTTGGTAATCTTTTACCTACTAAATCTTCACGCAAAAATAATACGGAAACACCAACACCATCAGTAGAAATCATATGATGGAATGAAAAATCAGTCTTACGAAACACCTTCTTTTCCGTGCGAAAAAAGAATTTCCATATTTTATCTTCGTGCTTCTTGGTATTTCCTTTATTATTAAAATCAGTCTTCTTTCCTTGTTCTTTTCGTAAGAGCAAATAGACTAATGTAATCGTATCTAACCGAATATAACCAGGTGCAATACTGCTTCGCAAAGGAAAAACATTACTGATAGTTTCCAACTCATTTTCAACGTGTTTCATCATCGCAATCATACAAGGAAAATAATCCATTGGTTTACATTTCAAATCATAATAGATACTTTGTTTTTGGAACTTATCTTTATTGGGAAGTATATGCTTCTTTTGTTGGGTAATCCAACTATGATAATATGATTTAGATGTATAGGCAACAGCATTATCCACATTCAATAAATCATTCTTTATTTGCCTTAGTTCCTTTTCCAAATATCTAATTCGTACTTCCTTTTCCTTTTTAGTAGGAAAAAATTTTCGTATCTTATCAACAAGCATCTTCTTTTTCCAAACAACGTTTACAAAGCGTTCTACATAATCCACATAATGTAATTGGATGTTATTTTCATACATAGTCATAATATCTTCACTTAGATAGGTAAGAATACTATTCATATATTCATAATCTAATTGTTCTAGTTGCGTATATGGTTTGTAATGCTGATTATAGAATAAAATTAGTTTTTCGTGTAGTTCAATTGTTTCTTTATTAGGTGGTCTTCCCGTATTAGTATGCTTTTCACCACAAACAATTTTCATTACATTCAAAATGTATACCTTATCAATCTCAGGTAATATATGATTATTTGTTTCGTAATGATGAAGCAAATACAATTTTAGAAATTGTAAAGTGTGAATAACGATTTTATGTGCCTTGATAACAACATCATTAATTTTGGTTGCGTTGATTTCATAGTGTTTCAGTATGCTTTTCAGCGAGGTCTTGGTGGATTTGTAAAACTCAGGCGGTTTTTCTTTTGGAGTTTCCATCCTATACATTAGATAAAGAAAATAATTTTAAGTAGATTTCAAAAATATATACTTATTCCTAAATGTTTTCATTATTAGATTTTTCTTCCATTTCCTTTTTGAGTTTTTCTTTTCTGTTCAAATATGATTGTTTATTATATTCCTTTTTTTGTTCTGGTGTAGGTTTGTAGTTCGTATTTTCCTTATATTTTCTATTCCGTTCGTTTATAACCTCTTTATTATTTATATAATATTCTTTTCTACTCACCGGTGCTGTGTATTTTTTGAGATGTTCTTTGGTTGCTTGTAATTCCTCTTCTAATTTAGCATTCTTTTCTGCTAATTCCTTTATTATTTCATCTTTATCCATTACGATACTATATATAATAAAAAATATTTATATAATTTTCATTATATTTGTTGTAACATTTTTGTGCGAACTTAAATCTTCAAAGGTGTAAATCAGAATTATTTATCGATGTATTAGCCTCGATAGCACTAATTTCAGTAGTGCCATTTTCTGCGGTTGTCGCAGTGTCTTTTTTTAAGTTCCTGCTATCTTGATCATGATGTTCTTGGTTTATGGTTAGGGTTAGGTCTTGTTCTTGTTCCAATACAGGTTCTTGGTTCAAAGCACGAATATCATGTTTTTTTGCCACATTTCTTTTAATATTTTGTATTTGAAGCGCATACATGGCAATATGCGGCGTGATTGCGACATTATTCATATAAGTTCTATAACGGAAACAAGAAACACTCGTATCTTTGCCGAATTTAATACTATACCACCAATAAGCAGGAATTTGGATCGTTTTACCTGGCGTTAGCGTGATGTCCAAGCATTTCATCTTATCAAAATCGGCGGAATATTGGGGTTGAACTGACCATGGATTAACAGGTGATCTGAATTCGAAGTTTTCATAATCATATGCCGTATATAAATATTTTGAACTATGTGGCGGCGACAATTTTATTTGGATAGAACCTTGGGTCACAATAAAATAATTGCGATAATTCAATTCATACCTGAATGGCGTTGTTGTATTATGCGACCCCATCATGATATCATAATTGCTATTTGAAAGCATATAGGGTCTGATAAATTCGTCGTTATATTGTAAATTTTTAATGACGCCTGTTTCTTGAAGAAAATCGCTGTTATTTTCACTATAAAAAGTGGAGTTTTTATCTTCTTCGAACAATTTGACAGCAGCATGTAATGGTAATGGCATGAATATTTCGCTTTCATAATTGGTATCATTTGAATTTCTAACTTTGACTTCGAAAGCATGGTAGTTTTCTAAAATGTATTTTTTGTTGGATGTTTGGACAATGCGTTCATTTTCAAAGTCAAATATAACAGGTTGTCTTAAATCACAAATTTCTTCCAATTTATCTTTAGATGCTTGTTCTATTTCGAATACTTCCAAATCATTACTTGTTTTTAAATGGAATTGAATATGTAGATAAGTGAATAATACTAAACAAAATATAAAAAAGGCGACAACTATTTTCATAATCTCACAAGTCTTAACTAATAAAAAAATATAATAAATTTTTATTATTTATACACACTTACTAATTTGCTTATAATATCCTACTATTCCTAAATGTTCTAAATTTTTGGCGCAATGTAAAAAGTAACATAACTATTGTCATCCAACTTATATTTAATTCGCATAGGAATATTTCCACTAATTGAGAATTCGATTTCATTGGCTAATTTGTTCGTAATACACATTTTTTGAATATAATTTAAACTATATGAGATGTCAATAATTTCACCTTCTGAAATAGAGTATTCCAACAAATCGTCGATTGGAATTTTTACTAACATTTCGCCATTTACGCCACTTGAAATAAGGTCAATCTTTTCTTCAGAACAAATGATCTGCATAATATCGCCGAAAATAAGCAATTGAGAACATATTTCTTGAATTTTCCTGGAATTAATTGAAAACTCCGCATCATATTCCGCGTTACTAGGAATAGTAAGTGTATCTGTATCTAGATCTACTAATGGAATTTTAAAATATTTATTGAAATCGCCTTTCTTACTAATCAAATCAATACAAATAGATTCTGGCTCGGGTTCATCATCATAATGAATAGTTATAGAGTGTTGTTCTTGATTCATAGAGAGAACATTATGAAAAGTATTAGTATCTATACAAATATTGCTATTAGAAGAAATGCTCTCATATGTTTCGAACCAATCAGAAAAAATCTTAATATCGAACAAACATATATGCGCTTTATCCATACCTTGGACATACATGTATGAATCGTAGAATATGATTTTAACTATACTTGAGCTGTTCTTCAACAATTGAAAAAGAGAAATAAAAATATCTTTTTTTGATTTTTCGGAAATAGATAATTTCATTATATAGCATAATAGGATGGATTTAATATGTTTATAGAGTTGAATATATTATCAAAATGCTAAAATAAAATGAGGTTTACATGATTATTGATTTTTATAGTATCAGTATAATTAGACATGTTCTGATTTGGTGATTGCGATTGCGATTGTGATTGTGGTAGCATCAGCGATTGATTGATTTCTGTATGAATTTTTCCTACTATCAAAACCATATCATAAATAAAATACAAAATAAATATAAATTTTATAAATTGGCGTAAGAATTGGGTCATTGTTTGTATGTCTCATTTTTCTATCAAGTAGATGTAATTTATTTCAATTTTTTCTAAATAGCACATGTGATGCCATCAAAAAAATTGAAATGATTTTATAAGTATTTGGATAAGTAAACCAGAATTTGAAAATGAGTTTAATATTCAATAAAATTAGCGATTATGTTTATCCTATCCGAGTTGGTGATAAGTATTGGAGTATAGAAGGTAATGTTTTTGAAGAAGGAGATATAGTGTCAGCAGTATCCCCATCATCTCTTTGGGCTTATGGTTGGACGAATGATAAAATGTATGGAAAATTTACGATTGGTCAAAGTGACAATCGTGTGTATGTAAAAGATTTGTATACAGGAGTTCAATATATATTGCGTGATAAAAATATTAAGATTATGTATAAAAAAGACGAATGGCGTAGCTTTTTGGTAAAAAAAGGAATAATCAAAGGCGGCGCAACATTTGAATATGGAGGTTCTGTTGGGACGATTGAATCTCGTTGTCCATATACAGGGCGAGCCGAGAGAGCTGGTATGGGTGAGTTAAGTATAGAAGATGTTAGAAGAGAGATTGGCAAATAAATTTTGGAAAATACACAAAAATACTACACAAAAAAATAAAAATAAAATACATATTTTTTTACATTGCCGACGCAATAGTTTCACTATTAAATTCATGCGGTTCTTCTTGAGAAGAAGTCAATTCTTGACTAATTAGTTCTTTCAAATTAACAACATTTAACAATTGATTTTCACTTAAATCTGTGGATGTCATTCCATCAATCTGGATAAATTCACTGATTACTGGCTCATTAAATTGTTCCTGTTCATCGAACTCTTGATTATCACTAAAAACAATATTTGCGAGTTTTTGATTAGTCTCCATTGTAAAAGATTGTAATGATAATAATAAATCCTTTACTTGCTTTAATTCATCTTGTAATCCTTCTACCTTACTTGTTATTTCTGTCATTTCTGTGAAATCTTGTTGTACTACAGGTTGTTGAACTATTGTGGGCTTTTGGGATTCTAATTTTTCTAGTCTAGAAACAATACTTTTGAATACAGAATCATCAATAATACGTGCGTTTGGATTAGGGGTATTAGCTACTACATTTTCAACATCACTCTCATTATCCTCAGGTAAAGAATTTTGTAATTCAAAAACATCTTGTTCAACCTTGCCTAATCTTAGAGTAATTAGACCTATTGCGTCACCTATACTCATTTTTGATGGCAATTGTGCCCCAGGCGGTGGTTTTTGTCCTTGTCCTTGTCTCATTTGTTGTTGTTGTTGTTGTTGTTGTGGTTGCGTCGGACCTTGACCAGGTCCGGGTCTCATTTGCTGAGTTGGACCTTGTCCAGGCCCAGGCCTCATTTGCTGAGTTGGACCTTGTCCTTGTCCAGGTCTCATTTGCTGAGTTGGAACTTGTCCTTGTCCAGGCCTCATTTGTTGTTGTAGTTGTTGAGGTTGTTGTTGAACTGTTTCCGACCCACCAGCTCGTCTATTTTTTGCGGATGCGTTTGATCTTGCGCTCATTAAAAGTATAATATAAGTTGTTTTTAATTTATTTACGCACTAATAGTTATTATTTATTCGTGCATGGCCATAATTATAGATTTATGACTTTGATAATTTTCAATAATAATATTGTCCATTGAATAATCATTAATATTTTCAAATTGTCTATTTATTTGAATAGTTGGAAATTCAAATGGTTCGTTTTTCATTTGTTCTCTCAATGCTTCTACATGATCTTCATAAATATGAGCATTTCCTAAAGTATGAATAAATTCATAAGCTTCTAAACCACAATGTTTTGCGAGTAAATGTGTTAGAAAACTATATGACGCAATATTGAATGGAACACCTAAACCAATATCTCCACTCCGCTGATAAAGAATACAAGATAATTTATTGTTTCGACTACAATTAAATTGGACTAATACGTGGCATGGCGGCAGTGCCATTTCATTAATCTGGCACGGATTCCACGCACTCATAACTAGTCGTCTAGAATATCTATTGACCGGGTCTTTAAGACTATCAATAATATATTGAAGTTGGTCTACACCTTGTCCGGTATAATCTGTAGAACATCCTGTATATGCTGCGTTAAAATGACGCCATTGATGCCCATAAATAGGACCTAAGTCATTCACCTCATTATGTATCAACCCTCTATCATCTAAGAAATTTCTAGAAGCATTCGCATCCCATATATGGACCCCTTGTTGATTTAATTTAGTATTATCTGTATCTCCTTTTATAAACCAAAACAATTCTTTCAAACAAGTTTTCCAAGCCATCTTTTTTGTAGTTAAAATGGGAATTTTATTATTTTCTAATGAGAAATGCATTGATGCGCCGAAAATACTATATGTATTTCCATTGCGACCTGCTTCAAGTGTGCCCTTTTGAATAACATCGTTAATAAGTTGTATATATTGGAGTTCCTCATTATTTTTACCAGAGATATTTCCTACCTGATTTTTTATCATTTATTTATGTAATCTTTATAAGAATGTCTTTATAATATTTAGCATGTAAATTGTTTTTGTTTGTATTTTGTATTTTGTATTTTGTATTTTGTAATATATTATTTTGTAATATATTATTTTAATTTCTATTTATAAATCATATGGAAAGTTTGGATGAAACAGCAAAAAATATATCATCAAATATGGGATTTTTTAAGCATGTTTTCAATTTCGACGATGATTCGAAATCGGATATGTTAAATATTATACAATACGCAATCCTCGCTTTAGTCCCTATAGTTGTATTAAATAAACTTATGCAAAAATATGTTCCAGAAGCGGAAGAAGAAAAGGGAAGTGTCGAGCTTTTAGCAGAAGTTATTATTCAGTTGGTTATTATGTTTATAGGAATACTCATTACTCATCGTATTATAACGTATGTGCCAACATATAGCGGAGCCAAATATCCTGATTTTAGCGTCATTTATATTATTTTAGCTGTTATGATGATTACTTTGAGTCTTCAAACCAAATTGGGAGAGAAAGTAAGTATTTTATATGATCGTGTTGTTGAACTATGGGAGGGCAAACCTGAAAAGAATGATAAAAAGAAAAAGAAGGGGTCATCGGGTTCGGGCTATGTAAAAGTTTCTCAACCGATATCTCAAGGACAGAATCAAGGACAAGACGCGCAAATGGCATCCCTTTATAGTGCTGGAACGACATCAATAAATTCATTGCCTATGGACTCATCATCTTCTTCTGGTCAGCAACAATCGCCGGATTATAACGCCATGTATCAAAATACGCCAACCCCAATGCCTGGTGCTGCGACACCTGGGTTGGATGGAATGATCATGGCGGCAAATGAGGTTTTAGGTGGTGGATTTGGTTCTTCGTGGTAAGTAGGTAAGCAGGTAGGTAAGCAGGTAGGTAATTAAATAGATAAAATATATATATTTAAAATTATATTAAATATATAAACATGGATATCGAAAAATTATTAAAAGCATTAGACAATGAAAACAATTCGAAAATATTTAATATGAACACCTCGCAATTAGCAGATATTAAATTAGAAATATTACAAGAATTGGAATTGTCTCGTGAAGAAATTAGAGATTATATGAAAAAACTACAATTATATAAATATGTGGATGAAGTGGATGAAATAAAACAAGGAAGATTTATCAGGTGGATTTCTTTAACAGACCCCGAAAATATATATTTGACCGCGGGCGGAATAGTGTGTGATATTACCATAACAGATACGGGTATTTCTATTATTTGTAAAAATTTTGCTCATAAGCACTATCAAATTAAATTGGATGAATGCCAAATATTTCAAAAATTGACGGGTGAAGAACAGGTATTATTGAGCGCACTGGATCATTTGACTAGCAAGTAAAATTATCCTTTGAATAGCCGATTATAGCACACGCAATTCTTTTACCTGCGTTTCCATTCAAAAGACTCGCGTCATTATTTCCCAAGCCACAATCATCAGTATCTGCGTGAATAATTAATCCTCGTCCAATTATATTACATTTTCCTTTCAATTTGATAACATCATCATACATGGTGTAATTTGCTATACCATTTGAATCGGTTTTTAGATTACCTAAATCACCCACGTGTCTATTTTTTGAACCAGGACATCCATGTTGTTTTTTGTAAGGATTACACCTTTTCTCATTTCAAACCGCCCATTTTACAGGGCAAAAAAATAAGAAAAAATGTAAAATCAATAGTAGGAATTTCACCTACGATGGTCTTACTTTTTCCTGTTCTTCTTTGATTGTGGAACAGGTGAAAGACGAAATATGAGAATGAAATGCCGTTGGACGAGTTTGGTTATTTATCCAACAAGTAGTCAAATTCATTA
>Ga0214919_10006429_pt1 | contig 16167 bp, 36 predicted proteins | sample LL1503_MetaG_FD_177994 | JGI IMG/M metagenome (GOLD analysis project Ga0214919, IMG submission 177994) | Freshwater microbial communities from Lake Lanier, Atlanta, Georgia, United States - LL-1503 | ecosystem: Environmental > Aquatic > Freshwater > Lake | place: USA: Georgia | collected... | reverse complement strand
ACTAAATTTTTTACTATTAAAAAAGCCCCTTACGGGGCTTTTCTTATTTCATCTTAGATAACATGTAATTAGTAAATTTATTATCACACATTGACGGAATCTCTAGATATGGATCATCAATATGAAACGGACATCCTGTTTTCCATTTATTATTTTCTTTAAAGAATTTCAATTCTTGTAAGTCTTTAATAGAGGCAGGATTAAAATCACGCTTTGGAGAAAATGCATTACGAAATGTTTTTAGACTCATATATTAAGGGCCCTAGGGCCCCGTCCTTAACTTATTCGGTTACAACAGCCAAAATGTCTTCTGCGGACACTTTGACCTTTTTACCACGTGCTTTGATAGCATCAATGCTAGGTTTAGCAGTTTTTACTGCACGACTAGTAACTGCTTGAGCCATTTTGACTTTTACAGTGCCCTTTGTCAATTCCTTTGTCTTATCAGCCAATGTATCACTGATAGTTGCTTGATCTGCCGGCGATTGAAAATCAGCATGAAGAGCCAAATAGTTCAACGCCTCAATCTTTGTCATATCACTAGGCAATTCAACAAAATCTACACGGGTATGTCCACCTTTAGTAAATTGTTTAATGCGACGGACCATGTCATCAGTGTACCGAACTTTGGTATTACCATTATTAGTAGTCATACCAGCGACTTTGAAAGTTTCCTTAGTCATTTTTTTTTCCTTTAAATAAAAGATAAGTTTTAAAATGTGCCTTTATCATTAATCAGCACTGTTATAATGATAACACAAACTGTAGTTGTTGTCAACAGTTTGGTTGCCCATTATTAGTTGTTCTTCAAAAGAAGAAAAAATCCAATACAAGTAAGTACTGCCCATACAATGGGTTCACCATAAAGTTGAAATTTATAAAAATATTCTTTAATACGATTAATCATATTCATATTTCCTTTAATTGACTATTTGGTCTTTGAAATTTGAGCTTTGAACAAGAAACCACATAGTGCGGTCAGTCCCCATGCCTGCAACCAAGACACTTCACTAACTCCTGCAATGGCTCCAACTAAGCAACCATTCCAAAGCATATACACAGGCCAACTCAACAAGAAACTGAGAGCCAGCAAGCCTACAAGACCTAGAACAACTGCACCAACGATAACAAAAACTTTATCCATGATTTACTCCTTAAGCAGCCAAAAGCATACTAGCGGGTACTTTCCACAGAGTTTGTCCAGTGTCTACTGTAACATACTTAATGGCAATTTTGCGTACCTTGCCCCTTACGGTCTGCCTAAGTTTGGTGCTGTTGAAGCTAACATTGTCACCAACTTGGAAATTGCGTTTGTTTTGCTGTCCAAGTTGGGCTCGGGCAAACCTGACTGCATCACTAATGCTAGTCATTTGATCATTAGTAAAATTACCAGCAATAATAGCAGAATTAATTTCTTGAATGGAAAGCATTGTAGTTCCTTTAAGTAGTTAGTAAAAAATATATTATAACAGATTTTGGATTAAATGTCAAGCAGTGCCCTGATTTACGCAGCCATCTTAGCAAAGTAACGATAGGGCAAGCCAATCAGATAGCACAGATACTCGTCATCACCATTGGAGCCTTCAGCCTCATGGATCCAACGCATGGCCATCTCACGGTCCTTAGCACCGCATGCAATAACGGTTTGTACTCGCATTTCAAATTGGTGAGCAGCCTTGTCCTCAGCAGCCTCACGCAACATGTGATTGTCTTGGATCATTTTTGTCAGGTACTCAAACTCCTCGTTGAACGCCAACTCGGTCCAGTCGGACGTATCAACACCGCGCGGGCGAATACCATGGGCATCCTTGTACATATCCCAGTAGATTGACTGGAGTTCTTCTTGCCGTGTCATAGTGTCTTGCATAGTGTTTTCCTGTTTAAGAGTCTATTATAACAGATTTTGGATTAAATGTCAACTATTATTTTGGATCAATTATTCTGCTGGCAACATGGCATTTATGACGTTTTGACCACGTGGTCAAAACATCGTACGGATCTTCCTCATCATACGAATCTTCCCAACCCTCAGGCGCATCCTGCTCACAGACATGCACCGTACCATTTTCGTCCAAAACAACCCCGGGATGGCTGAAGCCATCGTAGGTCTCATTACTGCCATGCAAGACCACCCTAGCATACTGAGGCAATGCCGACAACTGACGTATCAAATCTCCTACTGTTACTAAGTTATCCATTTTGTTTATCCTTTAATTAACTGTTTAAGAGTCTATTATAGCACCAAACCGATTTAATGTCAACCTTTGGGTCGATACTTGTTTGTCAATTCTAGGATTTCCTCTACCGGAACCTTGACCTCGTGGATTAGACGCCGCTGTTCTTCATTAATAGAATCATGCTCACGCTGTCCACGCTGCCAAACACTGTGGTCATCACTGTAGTTATAATACCAATCGTGCCAGCACAGCAGACTATCCAGTGTGATCAATTCTGGGTTCATATCAAAACTCCTGTTTGGAATGTTTGGGTTTACGATTGTACAATATTTTAGATTGTACAGTTTTGGGTTTGAACGGTGTGTTGTTTTGAAACAACACACGGTGAGCCCTGTGTTTGGGCTGTTCAACAACGAATGAGAGAATTTGCTTTTTCATAACTCATATTATAGCATGTTCTCTATTTATTGTCAAGCAAATTGAACAAATTGGTCTAAGTTAGACTTAGACACATATCCTCTCTTGTAATGTTTACCTTTCGAAGGATCTTGAATATTAAGATGTGGAAGTCTGCTAAAAGCATTTTTATATTGGTGTGCTAACTCTCCTTCAGCCCAACCAGTTGCTTGTTCTTCACCGCCATAAATATCTGCAATAGGCATTCTGCTAGAGATATCCCAAACAGCAATAGTAACATCATTCTTATTAAAAGTTGATGGTAGCAATCTGTTCGGTATCAAAATACGAGTAACACCAAACCAAAAATCTGCACCATGTGGACTATGTACATGTTCTTCTTCCCAACCCGGGACCCAACTAAGTTGTCTTGTTATGCGTTCACCAACTTGATATTCTCTCTTTTCACCTAAGTTAGGGCAACTTTTTCCAACTTTAGAAAAGTCATATGTCAATGGTCCGGGTTTAAAGCACATACCATATACATATGCTTTTACTATCCCTTGATTTCTCATTTTTGTATATATATCTCTACAATTTAATAACTTAGAACAATCAATAACAAAATCTGGATTGTATAAATCAATATTATTACTAAACATTTTTTACCTTTAAGGAATACTAAATTCTACTCTAGTGACACTTTGGGTAGTAAAACTACGCCATTCTTTTTTCTCTAAATCAAATACTCTCATGGTAGTAGTTGATTCTTTCCGAGGAGTCTTTCCTTCTGCTAAGGGCTTTACTTCAACTACAGGCAACAATTCAGGTTTCAAGGTGCAATTCATTACACGTTCAGTACCATCTTGTTTAGTAAAGGTAACTGTAGTACTTTCATTAATTTTAAGCATACCATTTAACCATTTGGTAAACTTATTCCATTCCTTATCACCCCAATCTTTAGTTGGTTGATAAGGAGCTGCTAATATTTCAAGTGTTTCCATTTTCTTGTTCTGCTAATGAAGTGAAAAAAGTTTTCATTTTTGTTTCTTTATCCCAAGACTTGGTATAATCATTATCTTGGTCGCACAACTCCAATGCTTCCTTTTTAGTTACGACACGATGACTAACAATCTGCTCACCAATATGTTCTTGGCTAAACTCTTTGGCTTCTTCCATTGTTACAGTATCTAATGCCCATAGAGTTTTATCATTGCCCTGGTCATCAGTGCCAACAGGCACCTCTACCATATATCGTTGACGGAATGTACTTACACATTCAACTAAGACCCATTGGGTTTGTTTTTTACTTAGTAAAAAAGACCCATCAGGTGATGCAGACCAATCAAGAGAATCACCTATTTCCCATCCCAATTCATCACACATCCCTTCAGGAAGTGGCATAATAAGGTCTTTAGTTTCTGGATCTTCTTCTAAAATAACAGTGAATGTTTTATTCATTTAATTTCCTTAGTTTAATTTAATAACATACGTGCTAACCCAACACTATCAATTGTAACTAATAAGATATAGTTAGCAATCATACCAAAAGACTTACGAGTATAAGCAGCCCAAGCATACATAGCACAGCCACAAATCCATATAGGATAAAGTATAATAAGAGGCGGAGTTGGTACTGTGACCGCCATTGTAATCGAACAGCCGATTGATATTGCCCAAGCCAATACTTCAATGACAAACCTAGTAGGGTAAGTTTTATAGTCATTATTTATCCAAGTTCTTATTTTAAATAAACTCTCATTAATATTCATTAATGAAAGTTTCCTTGAAGGCAATGTCTAAGTTCATGTCCAAGAATATCATTATTTGTTACAAATCCAACAATAATTGTGCATTTGTCTTTAATCCAAAAAGAACATGCTACAATAGGCACACCCATAAATCCACGATTACCTAAACGAAAACTTTCTTTCTCACAAAATTCTCTTGGATTTTCTACTGCTTTAATAGTAACTAATGTTTGATTAGTAAGTAAATTTGTCATTGACCAATACTCAGTTGGAGATTCTGCATGAACGGTATTAATCACTAATGATAATGCCAACAAAATTGATTTTACTTTTTTCATAAAAACTTATTAAGAGTTGCAATTATTTAACGAATTATTACACTAAATCGGTAACAGTTTTTTGATGGGCAAGTATTACTTCATTCAAGATGCGTTCTACCATTTTATTTAGTGTGATATCTTGTTCATGGGCTTTCATTGCCAGTTGTAACATAAGGTCGTCATCTAAATCAAGTTGAACTTGAACACGGGTATCAATTTCTTTTCCAGTAAAAATACCCTCTGCTTTTGCTAAGAAATCTTCTTCTACTTCCAAATCACACCACATAACATCATCCCAAGCTTCATTAATAGATATCCCGCGCCTAGTAGACTCAGCAATCATTGCATCTTTAAATTGCGGATTAATCCAACGATACGGAGAATATTTATCCTCAGTATTCTTAATGGGTTTAACCGAAATTTCAGCGTTATATACAATTTGTGTCAGGCTACTAAATACCACGGATGCATGAGCATGTTCACTTTCGTACTCAATAAATCGAGCATCGGGCCAGCAAGTCCAAAGATATTCACTTCCGCCGGAGATTCTATGTTGAAATGTGTTGTTAATTTTACTTAGATGCATGACAATGTCCTTTAAGAATTAAGAAGTAAGATGTTATTATACAGTAATTTTATTATTTTGTACATATATTTTGGATAACTTTATAGTTTGAATATGGAACAAATTTCATATTTTTCTATTGTAGTTAGGTAAATATTATTTGGTTTTTTCTTAGGAATAATTTTAATTTCATCTATTAAGGTAAATCCTTCCTGTATTGCAATTTTAACCATATCCTCAGCCATATATTGATATCTTACATAATGACCCATAATAAAAGCAAATACGCCGTTTTCGTTTAACAACTTTTTACTTGCAATAACAGTTTTTCTCCAATAACTTTCCAACCATTCTGGATAAGTTTTATATAAGTCAGTTGATTGTTTATCACTTGCCCCATAAATTTCTAAATCATAATAGGGTGGGCATGAAATTATATGGTCATATTTTTTATTAATAATTTGGTCCATACTTTCACTTGGTGTGCAAAAAGTTTCAATAGCATATGTATCTATATCAACCAATATGTTTGATTGTTGTTTAACCATATCATCCCAAATAATATGGCATTTATTTAAAATCTCAGCCTGTACATCAACTATATCAACCGTTTTGTATCCGCAGTTGTTTACGGCAACAACTGGCACTCCCCAAGATGCAGTTGCGAACAAAATACTATCAGATTTAGCCGAATGATTTTTCAAACATTTTAACAAATATCTATATATATTTGGTGAAAATATAGATGCCAATTTACACGATTTATTAAAAGTAAGTACCATATTTGATGATATTTTTCCATTATAAATATCTTCAAAAAATGACGGCATAAAAAAGGTTTTTCTAACTTTTCCGTTTAATGTATTTACAATAGCCTGTTTAATTGAAAGATTAATATCATTATCACCCCCACAAATAACTATTTCTTTAAAACATATATTTCTAAAATATCCTGGATTATTTGATTTGTTAAAAATAATTTCATTTCCATTAACTTTAACATTATCTATTGGCTTGAATGTTTTATCTGAAAAGGTATTGTCATATATTATTCCTAAAAACTCGTTTAAATGAGTTTCTATAAAGAAATATATTGTATCTACAAATTTTTCAACATCTCCGTTACATAATTTATATCGGATATCATTTGAATCTACATACCTATTCCATATGGTATATAGATTAGTATGTTTTTTCCATTGGTCTTTTTCTAATAATGAAGAATTATCTTTTAAATAATTTATAAATTCTAATTTTTGTGTAATCATATTTTTTTTATTTTAACGGGAAGTACGGGAAATGTACCCCATGGTTGGGTATAATATTGGTCTATATCCTTGGGCCCGCCCTGATCTATCCATAATTTTGTCAGTGTAATTATAGGATTCCCATCAACTATAACATATCTAACTAAATGATCAGCATGTTCATATGTACCATCTGGCACCCAACCAAACATTCTAAATTTTACAGTCGATTCCATATTACCCATATTAAAAAACAAATAATAAATCCAGCAATTAAACCACATGCAACTAACATTAGAATTGTCCCTCATCAGCATTATGTTCAAGATGACTTTTCATAAAAATATTATTATGTTTGGTGTGAAACTTGGCATATTCCCAGCCTCGTTTAAATGCATAATATCTTGATTGGGCAAGTTTTTCACCTTCCTCAGTCATAGGCACTTGGTAGGCTTCGCTGTCACGCCAGGCACGATATACTAATTGTTCTTCTTCACTGTGCTGTGTCATTGTTTGATTCCTAATTGCATTTCTAAAAAATTAGATAATTTACCGCAATGCGGGCAATATAATTTAGTTGGTATCCAATTTTCCATTGTAGCAATACTAAACCAACCTTTGCACTCTTTACAAGTGAAATGATAAATGGTTTCTTTTTCTACATTCATTCAGTCGTTGTCCTAGAATCTATATTAGAACGATATGCCATATAGAAAATACACACTATGTATCCTGCTAAAAATCCCCAAAAGAAATCCCAAGTCATACTAATTCTAATACTTACACAACATGTGGATAGGTGATATTAAGAATACTAGGTTGTTCATAGCTTAAGTAATGCCCACATTGTAGTCTTTTCCAAATCATTTTGAAATTCTGGATAAACTGTTTCCAGTTCATAATTACCAATATGATTATAACCTTTTTCTGATTTTTCTCTAATCAATTTATCTAAGTCCCATCCTTCACGATCTATTCTGGTTTGAAGTTTTTTACCACGACGGCCCCAGAAAATTAATACTTTAGGACGAATTCTTGTTCTATCTTCTATGTAGATAACACCCCAAACTTTGTCGGCGCCATCACGATTGTTCCAACCAATAAATTTGTAGTTCATCATTCACTTCTCCCGTAAGAGAAAAGCATTAGAAATTGACTTGAAGGACACTTGTTTTTCGTTGCACTTGAATACAAGACCTTCACGCTCTGGACTAACAATGTTGCCCATTACACTCTTACCTTCAGCAAACTTCAGTATCTGATCCATATTGGTAATCCCAAGAGTATCTAGCAAATTAGCATAGTGTGCTATCACAGGGCAGTGATTCAATTCGTGTGTATCGCTGAACACCCGACGTTCGGCAGGAGTAAAGTAACGTCCTGCGTCAATGTCGTAAATGTCGTAAACATAAAAGTCTTGGTCACGCATTTTATACATGTTTCCTTGAATGCCATTGCCAATCAATTCCCCTTGGACTGCAATATTGCGACCAATGTTAGCCAACTTAGCAGGCAAATCATGCTTGTATGCTGCACGCCACAGTGAATTGTCTGGGTTTGGCTTGAGATCAAGATTGCGTGAGCAAACCCCAACGTCCCCGTTAATAACATAAACCGTCATTGACGACCCGTCTAGTTTTTCAGTAACTTCCCAAGTTAGACCTTCTGCACACCATTCTGCCAACTCTACTGACAAGTTTTGAATACGCTCTTGATCAGTCTTTGGAATACGTGAAGGGAACATGCCTTTGATTTCTCCTTGCAAGGCTGCAGGGATTGGTGCTTCGTACTTAGTGATGCCAAGTAGTTCTGAAACATCATCATCAGGAATGTACGATGCGAATGGAATAACACTGAGTGGCAGCAACAGCCCTTGGCTCAATTGGCCACGCAATTTTACGGTACGGAGACGTTCGCCTTTGACTTCATTGTAAACGTGAGGGAAGTTTCCCCTTGATAGAAAGGGTGCTACCTCATATGGGATCCAAGAGTCAATTTCACAGTACACTGCCAAATCACCTGCCTTAAATTCATCCTTCTTTACCACGCAGGTCCATCCACCTACAATGGCGCATTCAATTGCATCAGCACCTGGGATAGGACGTAGTGCATCAATCTTACGAATAGTAGCCATTTTCCTCATAATAATGTCCTTTGATTAACTGTCTAAGTATATATTATACACCCAAAATCATTTAATGTCAATCTTTATTTTTCCTCTAATTAAGAATTTACTGTATTAAACGGACTTAATTCTTCAATTCCAAAACGTTCTTTTATATTTTCTGCTGCCTTGTTCACACCCAAGTTATAACCATAGAATAAATCATTAGGAGGTGTATCTACTGCTGTGCCAGAAACAATATCAACGCATTCTTTGATAATCAACTTGGCGAACAGTTGTTCATCAAATACCCAATACTCGCCAGATAATTCTGTGCCAGGATAATGTTTTCTAGACTGTTCAGCAAGTAGTTTAATTCGTTCGTTCATTCTTCAACTCCGAAATTATCTAATATTTGTGCGCCAATACCCCGACGTCCTTCATGCTCCATTAACCCAGCAGTAAGAGCACATTCTTTTACAATCAACTGGGCGAACATTCTGTAATCAAAATCCCGCAACCCTTCACGATCACTTCCGTAGGGTGCAATTAGTCCAGCCTCTCTAGCAAGTGTATAAATTCGTTCATTCACTTTAGGTTCCTCCCAATATTCACACTCACACACATATCTATCTTCCATATGTGATGCGTTTCTTACAAATCCATGTGGGGCATCCGGATGTGTTTTACATTTAATTTCTTCGTTCATTCGTCAACTCCGAAATAGGGCATTGCCCAATTGTTGTTCAAGGTCAGCAACTTGTTTTTCATACCGATCAATTCTATTATCCCGGTCATCTTCTAAGCTGCTTAATTGTTCCTGCAGATAAGTTATCTGTCCTTTTAAATATATAATATCTTGGTTAAGTTCAAAGATTTTTTCTCGCTGCGGATCTTCATCATTGTTCATTACTTAACTCCAAAATTTTTCTTAATCTCTTGAATAGGATGTAGGTATTCTTCGCCTGGTCTACTCATTCTAACAGTATATGGGGCAATAATATCAATACAATCCTGCACAATCAACTCGGCAAACTTTGTCATGACAGTTGAGTCCAAGGTATCACTTGGATGATACATATACACCGAATCACCCCACACAGCAATACCAGCTTGTTCAGCAAGTTCTAGAATTCGTTCGTTCATTCACTTTCCCCTCTATGTGCTGCACATGCAGTTTTAATCCAACCGCCTTGCGTTTGCGTACCTGGTAAGCCGCATTCTTCACACGTAACTCCACTCATACTTTCTGCCATAGTTACCATACCGTCAATATAGTCATCACCGCCGGTGTAGTAGAATCGTAATGTACCAAACTTCTCTTTAACTTGATCTAGTGTTACTTGATGCACTACCTCACCATTCCTATTTTTCCAATCAATGTGATGTTGGATATTACCCATCAACTGGTCTAGAATATTGAACCAACCATCACCGCATTCAAAGCCCCAACACATACAGGTTTCCATCATGGACTTTTCTCGGTTGACCATCATCTTTGGATACCGCTGGCACAATAGTTCATCTAATTTTTTGTTCATTATTCTTTCCCAAAATGGTTGATGATTAGGTCAAGGGCTGAAATGGCCTGTATATTGCCCGTGACATCTTCTGGGTTCATCCATGGACCCCACGGGTTATCTTCTGATCGAGGGTTCTTACGCCAGGCTGCTAACTCTTTGGTAAGATAGCTACGGTACTCTTTCAAGTTCAGCAGGGTGATACGATCTGCTGTTTCACCGTCTAGGGTGATGGGTCCAATGCGCTTGCTCATAGTTCAACTCCAAAATTTCGTTTAATGTCATCTCCGCAATCTTTATAACCGTATCCAAAATGAGTATCAACACCACCTGCAGCATTGCTATGGTCATAACAAACTTCAGCACATTCCCGAATAATCAACTCAGCGAACTTTTCCTGAAAAAATTCTTCATTGCTGGGACCAGCTTTCCATTGTTCTTGAAATTCGTCTGCTAAGACCCGAGCCTGATCAGCCAGTTGTTTGATTTTTTCATTCATATTGGATCGTAATCTAAGGAATAGGGGGTGCCAGTTGGTTCATCTTTCAAGATCAACCACATTTCTTCTTTAGAAGAATAGATCAAGTTAGATTGTTCCAAAATAGTTCTACGCTGGTCATCACCTAATTCAAGCCAATACTTAACAGCAGCATGACTGCCCCAGGCATGACCGGGCATGACATTACCGATCCAAACTGCTAGACGTTTCAGTGTATCTATTCTATTGCCCGGATGGCTTGACGCCATAGCACTCACAAAGTCATTAGCCAATACTGCACTGTAAAAACTGCCCGGATCCCAGCCATTGATCAAATAATCAGATATGTTCTTGCTATATTCCTGGTCAACATCCCATAGTGAGAAAGAATTCAGTAGACGGTTTTTACTGTGCGCTGAAAGTTTCATTCTTCAACTCCGAAATGTTGTTTAACACTATCTCTAATTCGGTGCATAGCATCAATCTCATTATACTCAAGTTCAGTATCATATATGACCTTAGCACATTCTTTCACAATCTTCTCAGCAAACCGTTCAGCAAATTTCTGCAGGTCTTGCATGTCCATTGTGGACCAGGTGCCGGCAAATTTCTCATCCAGCGTTTGGTCCATCAATGCTTTAATTTGATCGTTCATTATGCTCTACTTTGGTAAAAAGATTAAGAGTCTATTATATCACAAAACTATTTATTGTCAAGCCTTGAGAATGTTAACAATACGCTGATGGATTATATCCATTTCAGACTGCTCAACATAGAAATCCGTAGTAGGATCATAGTACTGTCCTTCTATGTTGTCATAATACAACACACGACCAGAGAAGTTGAATGGACCTTCTAAGCCTTTACGCGGACCATACTTGGTACGCATTTCATCCATCTGATACTTGTCTGCGACAACTTTATAACCCATTTGAAACTCCTGTTGTTGACTGAATAAGACTCTATTATAACAGGTTTTTGATTTAATGTCAAGCATTAAAAAACCCGCCGAAGCGGGTTAAAGGTTGACTGTCGTAAAATTAGGCTTTGTTTTTATCAAATGACCAAAATAGAACTCCTAAGGCGACCAAGCCTACTAAGCCTTGGCTACCAAGTGCGGCTACGAATTTTATAACATTAGCAAGAATGTCTATACCTAGAAAAGGTACGGCTGCACCAAATATAAGTTGTAACACTACTCCCATAGCCAGTAATTTAATACCTAGGTCTACGATTTGGCTAATGCCACTGCTTGCTGTTGAAAATAGTTTATTCATAATTTCCATATTTTTTGTTCCTTTCACAAACTAATATTTATCCACATAACAACTATAGTAAAGTCTATCTTGATTACTCAATAACATATAACATTTATAATAATTTCCACTTTAATGGTTTAAAATATTGAAAATCATCTTGATTTGCCAATGAAAAAAACGCCTGAATTGATAATATCTCTTTACTGAACTCTTTGTCCCAAATATGTTGCAATGCGTTATCGTGTCCAATTGCAATTAAGTGCAAAAAATCTTGTTCATCTTTTAACCAATATTCATGTATTTTTACTTTTTTTACCGACCTAGTTAAATATTTGATGGGAATTAATGTTTTAGTAATTGCAATATTAGTTGCCCCAAATACTGATTTAATCGGCATATGCATCTTTACCACTTGTTTAATGCGATCAAGTGAAATATCATATTCATAAAATTCAGGCAATCTGTATATCATTGGTAAATCAGATTCGTTAAATGTCGTACCTGGTCCGTTAATATAAATTGACAAGTCTGCTCTAAACTTAGATAGTTTCCTATTATCCAATAAACGTAACTTAATTAATTTTTGTTGATAATAAATTCTAATAGACTCTGCTAAAGTTAAGTCTTCAGGAGTTACAGCATCAAACAATGATTCATCTAACAATGACGATACAGTCTGATATACCTCATTACTGTCTCGTAAACGTTTCCATGCTACACTAATTGCCAGCATATCAACAGTTGATGATAGACCAGATAAGTGAGTAATATGTTTGTTCCGAGGAACTTTTAAATCGTCATGCCAAGTTAACCCAATATTCGATCCATTACCGGTTATTGTAACGGTTGGTGATTTTGAGATTTTAGTATAACCAGTAGTAGTCAATATTGTATTGCTATTGCCTACTGCCATTGTTGTCTGAGCGGCATGAAGGCCACGGTGAATCTGAGCGGCATCAAGGCCGCGGTGAATAGTTGTTATATTTGACATAAATTATCCAATTGAAATATCTTCCATTCCGGCAGTTCGTAAACGAACCACATGACCTAACATGAAATTTTTTGACTCTAACCCTTTTATTATTCCTAAATATTTATTTCTAAGTAAAGCCACTTCGTTGATTAGAGTTTCAAAGTTTATAACTTCTTCTTCACCGTCAACATATTTTTCAGCATCACGACTAGTTAAGGCACGTTGATATGCCTCTAAATATTTTTGAAAATGAGTCCTACGTATTTTTCGTAATTTTATATTTAATAGATTTAATACGGCTTCAATTTCCTGAAGTTGATTAAATCTATGTTCAGTAATACCCGGTAATGCTGCAACGTTTTTTTCAATATTGCCATTGATTTTAACATCGTACTTACCTAATAACAATTCTGATTCATATGCAGCAATGAAGTCTGGGAGTTCTGCCAGATCTGAACTGACACGAGTGTACCAAGTCATTTAATTCCATTCATCCATGTCTTCATCAGTGTCTTCTTCATAGTCTTCTTCTTGGTCATGTTGTTCAGCATAATATTTTAATGCACCAATAATATCTTTATCTCCCTTAAAGGATTCTTTAATATCATCGGCTTCATAATTATTATCAATTAATAAATTAATTAAAGAATCTGCTGCTTCTGACCTATCATGCAAATCTACATGGCTACGTAATGTATCCCATACTTCCGCTACGAAATCTAAATTCATTCTGTACTCTCTTCCTCAGGTGTTACATTACTTATCACTTTTTTAGTTTTTCCAGTATATTCTAGCATGACTTTATCTAGGATCCCGTCTTTGTTTGCTTCCCATCCCTTACGAAATGATTTAAGAATTTCACCATCTTCAGTAGTGTATACTAAACTGTTACCTTCTTTCTTCAAGTTTCCCGATTTCTCAAACATATCGGTTAATCCACTATAAGGACTCATCCCTGTTTCATATGGAATCTTAACTTGAATAGTTTCAAACGGTTTTGCATAGCGAGTTTTCATAATCTTACAAGCAGCGCGGATACCATTTACTTCAGGAACCTTGTTACCATCTGCATCTTCTTTGAGTTTGAGTTTTTTCATAGCAACCACAATTGAACTTGCGTACACAAATCCTTGACCGCCGGAGATTTTATCATCTGGATCAAACATATCTTGACTTGCGTATGTGTGATTCGTGGCAACCAATCCTACGTTGTGACTACCTAACATATTAACACAGTTGCGAACAAGTGCGGTTAGTGCTTTAGGCTTACGACCCATATCACCTTTCATGTCACCTGCTTCAAACTGATTAACGTCAGTTGGAGTCAATAGCATACCAAGACTATCAATAATAAACAATACTTTTGGTTTGTCTGTTTCTGGCAGTGCTTTATATGACTTCATAAATTCTGATATAGTTTTACCCACATCATCAATCATAGCCATATTAAGTTTAAGCAATTTAGTTTCGCTTGTATCTACTCCCAATGCGTGTAGCCATTTTTCATCTAATGCGTTTTCGCTGTCAATTAAGACAACGTAGATTCCTTGTTGCTGTGCGTGCCTAACAAGATTTCCAGAGCAGATAAATGATTTTCCTGATCCAGACTCTCCGGCAAAAACAGTAACCTTACCAAGAGGTACACCTTTGTTAAAGTCACCTGATATCAAATAGTTTAAGCCAAAGTTGCCAGTTGAAACCCAATCTGTTGGGTCATTGTATCCTATTGAAAGTCCTTCAATACTTTTAGTAATTTCTTTCCTAAATTTTGATATGTCAAACGGTTTAGCCATATATGTTCCTTCATTTATAATTTGTATTATATATACTAGTTGGCTGTTTGTCAAGCATATCGGGACATTTTTCAGCCATAGTATCTATATCCCAATCACTTGGGTAATGTCTAAGTACGCCTCTAGCCCGGTCTCTAACCATACTAGGTACTCTGGGAGTTCTACCTGGGTCGCATAATTCTTCTAATAATTTTTTACCGTGTTTAATAGCACGATATCTTTCATCAGGCATTGTCATTGTTATTCTCCTATAGGATAACCTGAGCGTACGGAGATTAATCCGCAGAGGCCCAAGCCGTATTTTACTTAAGCAGGTTTTGTCTGTCTAGCACGAATCATTGCTAGGATATCACTTGCTTTGTCACCGGATACTGCTGTTTTAGGCAGTACAATTGGAGTTGTATCTTCCCAGGGTTCAGGTGTTACTGAGGGTGTTGATTTAATATCAGCAATAATTTTAGTTACTGCATTCTCAGTAGATGCGCCGCCCGGGGCATCCAATCCCCATGGACGATAATATGAACCCCATCGTTCCAAGTCATATGGTTTACCATCTACTGATGCCTCAAACATTTCCTTGATGATTTTCAATTCAGCATCATTTGGTTTCTTGGGTAAGAAATCAGTAAGATTGAATAAGCCATTAGTTTCAATTGCTGCTTGTTCCACAGAAGTTAATGCACTTTCTTTACGAGCCCAAGTACTAGTAGAATAATCAGCATAACCACCTTTTGCAGTTTTCTTAATATTCAAATCAAGTCCACGCATATAGTCAGTTGGCAATTCTTCCATTTCAGGATCCATCAAACTTGATTTGATGATAGTAAAGATTTGCGGAGAAATAACAAATCTACGAATAGGATTTGTTGGTGCTTTATCATCAGCCATTGGATTGCCTCGGACAAAACCTTGAAACAAATAAGTACGTTTTTTCCAATATTTATTTGCCATTTCTTTTAAAGTTTCGTCTTTATACCATGGACGAACTTCTGCTAACACTGGGCAAGTAAATTCAGGTCCATACATTTCCACACAAGGAACTTGTACCTGAACTTGTTTCATGTTAGTATCACCCTTTACACCATTGAATGGCAATTTGATGATTTGTTTTTCAACCCAAAAATAAGTATTACTTGAGTTACCGTCTGGTAAAAACCGAATAGTTGCGGTTGAACCTTCATCTGCATTCCAATGTGGATAAATTGAATTATCACTTTGAGTTGATGTTCCGGATTTTGTTTTATTGTCTTGTGCCGCGATACGGGCACGAATGTCTGCTAGTGAAGTTGCCATAATAATATTTCCTTAAGTTAATTGAGATGGTCTCTTTTTATAGTCGCTACTTCCGAATGAAGTAACTAACATTAGAGATAGTATAGCATTACTATTTCAAAATGTCAATGTATTTATGCCTTATATGGTAAACCTCACCTTTTAAGTGAGGTTTTTGATAAGCAATTTACCCTTATCTTCTGTGATTCATAATATGTAAGATTCGGTTTAATTCATCAGTTGATTCGTCAAATTCTTTAACCACTGTTGTATTTGTAGTTGTTGGCTTTTTAACTACTGGCTTTTTAACAG
>Ga0214919_10006428_pt1 | contig 16168 bp, 16 predicted proteins | sample LL1503_MetaG_FD_177994 | JGI IMG/M metagenome (GOLD analysis project Ga0214919, IMG submission 177994) | Freshwater microbial communities from Lake Lanier, Atlanta, Georgia, United States - LL-1503 | ecosystem: Environmental > Aquatic > Freshwater > Lake | place: USA: Georgia | collected... | reverse complement strand
TCGCGAATTGCTGCTCGACTCCGAGTTTGAAATCTCCTTTAAAGGCTGCGATAGATGTCGCGGCATTGATAAGCACCGCTTCACGATGTGCCCCAGCTTTTCCAGCAAAAATCTCACGCGTGATTGCCGCATTCTCTTCTGGAGTGCCCCCTAATAATGCGCTCACTGGAAACTTTTCAATTCCAATCTCAGAAGGATTGAAGCGCTCTTGGCGTATCTGTCCATCATGGATAACTAATACTGTGGAGGTAGTGCTGAGTGAAATCTCATCTAAGCCATCATCTCCTCGGAACACGAAACCTTCACATTCGCGTCGAGCAAGAACTTCTGCAACGGTATTCAGTAATTCGGCTCTCGCCACACCAATCGCAACGCACTTTGGTCGCGCTGGATTTGCGAGTGGTCCCAATATGTTAAAGATTGTTGGGACGCCTAATTCTTTTCTGGCTTGCGCCGCATGACGCATTGCGCCGTGAAATTGTGGTGCAAATGCAAACCCGATACCGATCTTTCTCACGCACTCAGCAACCGCAGCGGCACCGAGATTTATCTCAATCCCTAGACTTTGCAGAAGATCCGCCGAACCTGATTTCGATGTCGCTGCCCGATTTCCATGCTTGATAGTTCGGGCTCCTGCGGCCGTAGTAACAATTGCAGCTGCAGTTGAAATATTTATAGTGTTGGCACCATCGCCACCAGTACCGACAATATCTACCGCTCGATCTTTGATATCGATCAGATTCGCTTTGGCGTACATCGCTTCAACCAAAGCATTTACTTCCGCCGCAGTCTCGCCTTTGTCCCGCAATGCCAAGAGAAAAGCTTTGATCCTCTCTGTATCTGCATTGCCTTCAAGGATTTGAGTCATTGCCCACTGGATTAAAGATTCGGGGAGTTCTTGGCCAGCTGCCAGAGTGGAGAGAATCTGATCCCAGGTGGCATCAATAGCCGTCATGATGAGTTAAGCGGTGATGCGCGACTTGCGAAGAATGTCAGCCACAGTCGCGGCAAGTGTGAATGGATCGAGGGGATGGCTCACAACTCCTTCAGCGCGAGACCAACCAGCAAGCCAAGCATCAGACGAGCGGGCAACCAAGACGATAACAACGCCGCAGTTGAAGACTTCATCTTTGAGTTGCTTGGCGATACCCATTCCACCTTCGGGAACCGATTCGCCATCAAGAATGTAAAGATCGAAATTTTTCCCAGCATCAACTTTTGCTCGAAGGGCCGGACCTGTCGCAAATTCGGAGATCTCATGCTCATCGAAATCTGGCGAGATGCGACGACCTAGAGCCTTGACGACCGTCTCGCGAACCGATGAATCATCCGAATACAGGGCAATCTGCAACTTTAGTCTCGATTCATCAGCCATGATTCGGCAATTCTAGGGCTCAAACTTCAAAGATGAGCGCCTCCCTTCATGCGTGATGCGTCTCACCGGCCAACCCTCACTTTATGAGCGCCTCGGCAACGGTATTTCTCGATCCATCGGGAATAATCCACCTCATGTCCAGCGCGGTTGCCACCCCTCCCCGGCTCAATCGACCCAATATCGTCGCAGTCGGCACGATCGTCTGGCTCTCCAGTGAATTGATGTTTTTTGCAGCGCTGTTCTCCATGTACTTCACCACTCGAGCAGTTCAAGGCCCAGAGAAATGGGCTCAAGGAGTTGAGTTCCTCAATATCCCATTCTCGGCAATTAACACCACGGTTCTCGTGCTTTCTTCAGTGACATGCCAGTTTGGTGTATTTGCTGCTGAAAGATTTCAGAATGCTCGCACTGGTTCGTTGTGGCAGCTTTCAAAATGGGGAATGCGTGAATGGTTTGCTCTTACATTCGCCATGGGTGCGTTCTTCATCGGCGGACAAGTTTTCGAATATGCCGAATTGGTTCATGAAGGACTAACCATTTCGTCCGCCCCCTATGGTTCGGTTTTCTATCTCGCAACTGGATTCCATGGTCTCCACGTAACAGGAGGCTTGATTGCTTTTCTCATCGTGATGATTCGAATCTCTAAAGCGCGTCGCTTCGGTCATTCACAAGCAACCACAGCAATCGTTGTTTCTTACTATTGGCACTTCGTCGATATCGTTTGGATTGCGCTCTTCTCGGCAATCTACTTGGTGCAATAAATGAAATTTCTATCACGCTTCCGTCGTCACCGCTTTGCCGGTCCACTTCTTCTTCTTGCCGGATTGATCTTTGTAGGCTTTGGGTACACCGTCGCACAAGCTGCCTCGCAAACTGTCGTTACCGCCAACTCGGATAAAGCAACACTGATTGCTGAAGGTAAAGAGATTTTTGCTCGTGGATGTTCTTCCTGTCATGGTTTGAATGCGGAAGGTGCAAGCATTGCTCCATCGCTGATTGGCGTAGGTGCTGCATCAGTAGATTTCCAAGTCGCAACTGGTCGCATGCCTATGGCAGATATGAGCCAACAAGCGATGCGCAAGGAACCGGTCTACAACGAAGAGCAAACCGCAGCCCTTGCTGCATATGTTGCTTCGCTCGCACCCGGTCCAGCTGCGATCACAAATGAAGAACTCGCGTGGGAGCGCAGCGGTGATACCGCGCAAGGTGGCGAGTTATTCCGCAACAACTGCGCTATGTGCCACAACTTTGCTGGTCAAGGTGGCGCGCTCACTCAAGGTAAATATGCTCCGTCAGTCATGGGCGTTGAACCAAAACATATTTACGAAGCGATGCTCACTGGCCCACAAGCCATGCCAGTTTTCTCTGACAATGTCATTACTCCGGAAGAAAAACTTTCCATCATTAAATGGATCAAGCACGCTGAAACGGAACCGGCTCTCGGTGGTGCAGCCCTCGGTCGCGTTGGTCCAGTAACAGAAGGTTTATTGGCATGGACTCTTGGACTGGGACTTCTCATTGGCGTTGCTGTCTGGCTCACAACGAAGGCGCGATAAATAATGTCGAATGAATTAGCTCCACTAACCGATCCAGGATTACCTGAACACGTTCATAGAAAAGCAGATGTAGATCCTCGCGCTGCCAAGAAGGCGGAGCGACAAGTTGGAATTCTCTTCTTGCTTTCCGTTGTGGGAACGCTTCTCTTTATCTATGCATATGTTGGTATTGATGAATCTATTTTCATCTTCCTACCGGTGCTCGGAAATACCAATGCTCACCAACTTTTCCTTGGTCTGGGACTTGCCATGGCGCTCTTCTTCATTGGAATGGCGGCTGTACATTGGGCAAAGACTTTGATGCCCGACCATGAAGTTATCGATCAACGTAAAGAACAACGTTCAAAGGATGAGGACCGTTCAGCTTTCGTCTCGACGGTAAAAGAACGAGCAGGTGAAGCAGGTTTAGGTCGCCGACCTTTCATCAAGCGCACAATGGGTCTCGCGCTTGGACTCGTTGGACTTTCACCAATCTTGCTCCTTCGCGATCTTGGTCCGTTGCCAGAAAATGAATTGAACGAGACAAACTGGAAAGCAGGAACGCGCCTCGTAACCGACCCAGGTGATCGTCCAATTAAGCCATCGGATCTCGAAGTCGGAGGAGTTGCGCAGGTTCAGCCGGCGTTTCCCGAAGGAAAAGTTCGTCATCTCGACGACATCGGAAAAGATTCTGTCCTTCTTATCCGTATACGCCCAGAAGAGTTCAATCTCGACGCCGAGCGTCTCTCGTGGACTCATGAAGGAATCATTGCCTTCTCCAAGATCTGCTCTCATATGGGTTGCGCTGTTGCTTTGTACGAACAGACAACAAAGCACCTACTCTGCCCATGCCATCAATCAACTTTCGATGTCACTCGCGCAGCAAAAGTTATCTTTGGACCAGCAGCTCGTCCGCTGCCACAATTAGCCATTACCGTCGACAGTGAGGGTTACCTCGTGGCAAAGGCGCCATTTAATCAAGCCGTCGGCCCAAGTTTCTGGGAGCGTGATTCCAAGTGAGCGCACGTGAACGCATTGCAGGAAATGTCGCCAACTATGTAGATGAGCGCACTGGCTCAGCGAAATGGTTAAAGAAAACTCTCACCAAAGTTTTCCCTGACCACTGGTCCTTCATGCTCGGCGAGGTTGTTCTTTACTCATTCATCATCCTGCTTCTCTCTGGAACATTCTTAACTTTCTGGTTTGACCCTTCTATGCGCGAAGTTGAATATGAAGGCTCATACGAACCGCTCTCAGGATTGAAGATGTCGGCCGCATATGCGTCGACGCTACATATTTCTTTCGACGTTCGCGGTGGATTATTGATGCGCCAAATTCATCACTGGGCGGCGCTTATTTTTATGGCGGCAATGGTTGCTCACTTGATGCGCGTCTTCTTTACTGGCGCCTTCCGCAAACCACGTGAATTCAATTGGATTATTGGTGTTGGACTTTTGACTCTTGGCATTGTCGAAGGCTTCCTTGGCTATTCACTTCCTGATGACTTGCTTTCAGGAACAGGTATCCGCATCGCTGAAGCAATAATTCAAGCGCTTCCGGTGGTTGGTTCCTATCTTGCCTATTTTGTTTTTGGTGGGGCATTTCCTGGTGAAGTCTTTATCCAACGCATTTACACCGTACATATCCTTCTCATCCCAGGAATTTTCCTTGCACTTATCACCGCGCACTTAATGCTGGTCTGGTATCAGAAACACACTCAATATCCTGGCCCAGGTCGCACAGAGAAGAACGTTGTGGGCTATCCACTAATGCCCGTCTACATGGCGAAAGCTGGAGGATTCTTCTTCATCGTCTTTGGGATTACTGCATTCCTCGGCGCAGTTGCTTCAATTAACCCAATCTGGCTCTATGGCCCTTACACGCCAGGTCAGATCTCTGCTGGATCACAACCGGACTGGTACATGGGTTGGCTCGATGGACTTGTTCGCATGGCTCCCCCGCTAGAAACTCACGCCTTCGGATTTACTATTTCATGGAACATTCTCATTCCAGGATTAATCATTCCCGGCATCATCTTTACTGGAATGGCTCTGTATCCATTTATCGAAAGTTGGATGACTGATGACAAGCGCGAACACCATCTCCTTGACCGCCCACGTAACGCCCCAAATCGCACCGCTCTCGGCGCTATGTCCATCACCTTCATGTTGGTCGCACTCATCAATGGCGGTAACGACTTGATCGCTACGCACTTTGATCTCTCCATTAATCAAATCATGTGGGGCACGCGCATCGGAATCATTGTTCTTCCACCTCTTGCCTTCGTGATCACAAAGCGGATTTGTCTATCGCTACAGCGTGCTGATCGCGAACTTGTGCTGCATGGACGCGAAACAGGTCGCCTGGTGATGTTGCCGCATGGCGAGTTCATTGAAGTACATGAGCCGCTCTCTCCATTCAAGGCCTACACCTTGACGCAGCATGAACAACCAGCTGCCATCGCACCTGCTGCTGAGGATCTCAACGGTGTCCGTAATCCCAAAGGTGCTCGCGCCAAGCTTCAAGCTCGTCTATCGCGAGCTCATCAAGAGCAGATTGCAAAACCAACATCACAAGAGATGTTGGAAATCGAAGACCACCACTAAAGCGCTACTGCGCTTCGCAGTACTCCTTCAATCTCACTAGTGTCTTTGCGACCGCTTTCTGGACATATGGATAAGCCTTACGTGCCTTGAGCCAGAAGTTCAATGGGGTTTGTGTTCCATCGAAACTCTCGGTGACTACTGTCTGGTTTGGAGAGATCTCCTTAAACTCATAGCGCCAGATCCAACGCCCTACATGCCGCCAGGCAATCAGGCGATTCTCCTCGAATTCAACCACCGTGTTGGTGATTCGGTACTTAACGCCAATCTCCATATTCATTCCGAACTTATCCCCCAACGACAAGCGAGATGGACCTTTGATCACAGATTTCACAGATTTCGTTCCATCAATGATTGGATGAAGAGAAGGGTTGGCAACGACATCAAAGACTTTTGAAGCTGGGGCATTAATGATGATTGATGCGGACTTAATTCGTGGGTTTCCAGTTTCGAAAATATCGGCGCGCACAGTCATGTTCGTAATCTAGTCGCGAATGTGAAAAAGACTAGTGATGCGAATCAGAGCCATATGGCGAGTTACTTGGGCGTTCATATTCAAGAACAAAGCCCATGACTGCCACCAATAAGAAACCGACTGTAATGAGCGTCAGCCACCAACCAATAATCAAACTCAGTCCAACAGCGGTCGCAGCTAGACCAACTGGCAATGGCCACCATGAATGTGGGCTGTAAAAGCCGAGCTCCCCGGCGCCATCGGAGATCATCGCTTCCGGATTATCTTCTGGAAGAACTCCCCCTGTACGGCGATTAATAAACCAGAAGTAGTAGCCAATGATGAGCGCCAAACCTGCACTTAAGAAGATAGCGGTAACACCAAGAGGCTCGCCACCAAGCCACCAATAAATAGCGCCAACTAGTGCGTAGAACGCAAAGAGAAAAAGGAAGAGGCGATATCCCGATTTCATAGATTAATGACCTTCGATCTTTGAGTGATCTGGGTGATGAAGATCGAATGCTGGACGTTCCGAGCGAATCTCAGGCATGCGATGGAAGTTATGGCGAGGTGGTGGACAGGATGTTGCCCACTCGAGTGATGAACCGTAACCCCATGGATCATCAACGGTGACCTTTGGAGATTTACGAGAGATCCACACGTTAATGGCAAAAGGAATCATCGAGAGCGCGAGCAAAGTGGAACCAACTGTTGAAATCATATTCATAGTCGTGAAGCCATCAGTTGCGAGGTAATCCGCATACCGACGAGGGAAACCTTTGATACCTAGCCAGTGCTGGATAAGGAAGGTGGTGTGGAACCCGATAAAAAGGGTCCAGAAATGGATCTTGCCCAAAGTTTCGTTGAGCATTCTTCCGGTCATCTTGGGCCACCAGAAATAGAAGCCTGCAAACATCGCGAAGACAACGGTTCCAAAGAGAACATAGTGGAAGTGAGCCACAACAAAATATGAGGCTGACACTGCGAAATCCAACGGCGGGCTAGCCAAGATCACGCCGGTGAGGCCGCCGAGCAAGAATGTGACGAGGAATCCGAGTACCCAGATCATGGGCGTATCGAAGGAGATAGAGCCGCGCCACATCGTTCCGATCCAATTAAAGAATTTCACGCCAGTTGGAACTGCAATAAGGAACGTCATAAAGGAGAAGAACGGCAAGAGAACTTGTCCCGATGTGTACATATGATGAGCCCAGACAGCAACCGAGAGCGCAGCAATAGCAATTGTTGCGGCAATCAATCCTTTATAGCCGAAGATTGGCTTGCGACTGAATACCGGCAGAATTTCCGTTGCGATACCAAAGAACGGAAGCGCCAAAATGTACACCTCAGGATGGCCGAAGAACCAGAAGAGGTGCTGCCATAACATCGCCCCGCCATTAGCTGGATCGAAAATATGCGAACCGAAAAGTCGATCAGATTCAAGACCAAGAAGTGCTGCAGCAAGTGGTGGGAATGCAATCAAAACCAGAATTGATGTGAGCAGAACGTTCCAGGAAAAGATCGACATGCGGAACATGGTCATTCCTGGTGCGCGCATCGTGAAGATCGTGGTCACAAAGTTAACGCCACCAAGAATTGTTCCGAGACCGCTAACAGCCAATCCCATAATCCAAAGATCTGCACCAACTCCAGGTGAGTAGATGTTATTTGAAAGTGGCGCATAAGCGGTCCAACCAAACGATGCAGCACCGCCTGGGCTTAAGAAGCCAGCAAAAGCAACGATTCCACCAAAGAGGTAGAGCCAGTACGACAACATATTCATACGTGGGAAGGCAACATCTGCAGCTCCGATTTGGAGAGGCATGATGACATTTGCGAAACCAACAAAAAGTGGCGTCGCGAACATCAACAACATGATCGTGCCGTGCATTGTGAAAACTTGGTTGTACTGCTCTGAACTTAAGAACTGCATTCCGGGGCGAGTTAGTTCAGCCCGGATGAGAAGGGCAAGAATTCCGCCAATCAAGAACCAAGCAAACGAGGTAGCAAGATACAAATAACCGATGGTTTTGTGATCAGTAGTGGTGAGGATCTTTACCGCCAGCTTGCCTTTCGAGGTACGTGCTGGGGTTGGAGGAATCTCTTCGGTGATGGGACGTGTTGCGTACGTTGTCATCCTGTGACTCCTGCCTTCAAGGATTCAATGTAATTGTCATATTCCGCTGGCGTGACAACTTTGACAGTGAATCGCATCTGTGAATGTTGGCGACCGCAGAGAATGTTGCAGAATCCACGGTACTCGCCCAATTCATTGGCGGTGAACTCTAATTTGTTCGTTATTCCAGGAATGTTCTGCATTTGAATCATGAATTCTGGAACCCAGAAGGAGTGGATTACATCGGAGGCAGTAAAGGTAAAGCGAACTCTCTCTCCTTGCGGCATGTAAAGCACTGGGGGTTGCGCTGGAGTTCCTGTGACTGTTGTGCCTGGGCCTGCTTCCGCATATGCAAACTGCCAGGACCATTGAATTCCGTTGACAGTTACATCGTGTACTTCGGAACTTACCGGAGTTACTTTGACGATTTCGCTCTCAGCTTTTGCGGTGTAACCAAAGAGAACAGCGACGATGATGAATGGGAGTACCGTGTAAGCAATTTCAGCTGGAATGTTGTATTGGAATTGACGAGGAAATTCGGAATCTTCTTTCTTGCGATGGAAGATTGCGGGCCAGAGAATCAAAATCAGAGTTAGGACGCCCACGACAGCCGCGGCGAGCCATGCTCCTTGCCATAAGCCGAACGATGACTCATTCACGCTTGTTACATTTCCTGTGTGGCCGAGGCCGGTAAATTCGGGGTTCGAGCAACCAGTAAGAATGGTCGAGACGGCCATAAGAGCCAAAACCGAAGTGCGGCGCAGCATGGGTAAAGGATAGTCGCACCTCGCATCAAGGCTCATTAGCAGGTAGCGTTCCAAGGGTGTCCCCTATCACAGAGAACACTCTGCAAACTCGAGACTTCCAAAACGACCTGCCACTTCATCCGGCTGCTCGGGATTTACTCGAGTATTTCTTCGATTCTGGCTGGGCTGACCCTTCAAAGATTCATCAGCAATCAACCGATCTTCGAAACCGCCTTGGAGTTGCGCGTGAAAGCATTGCGGCCAATCTCGGAATCGCCACGACTGAACTAGAAGTAGTTGGTGAACTCGGATTTGCATTTCAAACTGCGGTTTCTGGACTACTCGCCAATCGCGACAATCGTTTTATTTTCGGCGCCATAGATCGACAAGTCATTCATGGATTAGCTCGAGTTCACCGCAGCCATGGCGGTGAAGTTCTGACTCTTGAACCAGATTCACAAGGATTGATTGATTATCAGAGCTCTCTCACCAGAGATAGCGATGTCATTTCGTGGCAAGCGACGAATCGTGAAGTTGGGGCCAAACAAGTGGCGCCAAAAGTGCAAGAGTCTCAAGCGTTCTTTGCTGACATGACCGCAAACTTTCCCCTAAATGCCTTGCCGCCACGTTGGGATAGCGCGGTATGGGATCCACGAATCTTCGGAGGACCGCAAGGTATTGCTTTCGTTGGAATCGCCAGTAACGGTTTGTGGCGCAATCCAGGACCTGAGATTGATAAACGTCGCGTGTATGGATCTTTTTCAAAACCGCTATTACTTGCTGCCGCTGTTGCACTTGAAAATTGGATGAAAACCGCGACCGATGATCTAAAGCGCATTGCAGAACTCAATATCGCTGCAAGAACCATGCTCCAAGAACGAATTCCGAGCGTTCAGATTGCAAGTCCGGTGAATGGCGATCCGCGTTTTCTTGCTTTTGTAATTCCGGGAGTAATCGCTGAAGAGTTGCTGAGGGCTGTTGAGAAATCTGGATTCTTGATTGATGCTGGATCTGCGTGTGGAGCCGGAGCGTTATCGCCAAGTCACGTACTCACAGCAATGGGCTATCCCGCTGATGGAAATTTACGAGTGACGCTTAAACCCCACCACAGCAAAGAAGTGGTGCGCGAGTTAGTAGAAGCTCTAGTTAAAGGAATCGCCGCAGGCGCATGACCCTTGGGCGTTGGGGTTATCAATCGTGAACCCCTGCTTTTGAATAGTGTCGACAAAATCAATGGTTGCGCCCATGAGGTAAGGAGTACTCATCTTGTCGGTCACAACTTTGACCGAACCGAATGCCGCAACGGTATCTCCATCAAGTGATCGATCATCAAAATAGAGCTGATAGCGAAGTCCTGAACAACCACCGGGTTGGACAGCAACACGGAGACTGAGGTCATCGCGACCTTCTTGGGCTAGGAGTGCGGCAACTTTCTCTGCTGCTCCCGAGGTGAGATTGATACCCGTCGTTGTTGTGTCTGCGCTCATGTTTTCTCCATTTATATCTTCGCAATCGCCCAAGACTGTGAAGGTTGTAACCCGTACTTTACTCCAGGTATTCCATCATTTCGCGTCAAGAGTGAAGCGCGAGATACTGAGCCCCTCATGACATCGCTAACAGACTTGCTCCTTCTCGGCCGAGAGAAGGATCTCGCCAGCGAACGCGGCGTTTCATGTACCGGCGAACTACCTGAAGCCAGCGACCCAACGCTCGTTGCGCGTGCCATCGCTGCGCGAAGTTCTCTGGGCGCTAGAGCTATGGTGCTAGGTCATCACTATCAACGCGATGAAGTCATCCAATTTGCCGATATCACTGGCGATTCATTCAAGTTGGCACAAGCAGCGGCCGAAAACTCAACGGCCGAGTTTATTTTCTTCTGCGGCGTTCATTTCATGGCCGAGAGCGCAGATATCTTGACCAGCAACGATCAGAAAGTGATCCTCCCGGATCTGGCAGCTGGATGTTCCATGGCAGATATGGCGACCAATCAACAAGTGCGAGATGCATGGAAGGAATTTGAACGACTCAATATTGCCCAGAAAACTATTCCAGTTACATATATGAATTCATCCGCTGCAATCAAATCATTTACTGGCGAAAATGGCGGCACAATCTGCACATCATCTAATGCTGAACGCGCGATGCGGTGGGCCTTTGAACAAGGTGAGAAAATTTTCTTCCTCCCCGATCAGCATCTTGGTCGTAATACCGCTGTACTCAAACTAGGACTAAACCTGTCTGATTGCGTGGTCTGGAATCCATGGAAACCGAATGGGGGATTGACTGACGATGAGATTTCCAACGCCAAAGTTATTCTCTGGCGAGGACATTGCTCGGTACATGGTCGCTTTTCTGTAGAGAACATCGATGAAGTTCGGAAACGGATTCCTGAGGTAAAGGTATTAGTGCACCCAGAGTGCCAACATGATGTTGTGCGCAATAGCGATGTCGTGGGAAGTACCGAAATGATTATCAAAACTGTTGCCCAATCCCCTGCTGGTTCCAAGTGGGCAGTTGGCACAGAGCTCAATCTCGTCAAGCGACTAGCAGCAAATAACCCAGATAAAACGGTCGTTTTCCTAGATAAGACAGTGTGTTACTGCTCCACGATGAATCGCATCGATCTGCCTCACCTTGTCTGGGCGATGGAATCACTTGCCGAAGGTCGTCTGGTCAATCAAATAAAGGTTGATGAAAAGACTGCGCATTTTGCTCGAGTTGCGCTGGAGCGAATGCTGGCTTTACCGTAACGCTCATGACAACTGCGAACGAAGGCAAAAACTCACCGGAAAAGAAGGGTCGCCCAACCCCGAAACGCAAGATTGCCGAACAACAAAGAGTTGTAAATCGCCTCGCACCTGCAGCCACAAAAGAAGCGAAGAAACTTCAAAAGCAACAAGCTCGCATTCTCCGCGCACAACAGCGCGATGCCTACATGCGTGGCGATGAAAGCGCTCTGCCTCCGAGAGATAAAGGTCCGGTTCGCAAATTCGTACGCAATTACGTCGATTCGCGCCGTTCCATCGGTGAGTTTTTCTTACCAATCATCGTTCTCGTTCTCTTCTTAACGTTGATTCCGCTGGTGTACGTGCAATTTGTTGCTATCGCTCTGATGTACTCAGCGTTGCTCTTCTCTGGAATTGATGGCTTCTTCTTGTCGCGTCGCATCAAACACGAAGTTGCAGCACGTTTTCCGGATGCACCCCTTAAGGGCCTTGGAATGTACGGCTGGTTGCGCTCCACTCAAATCCGCCGCCTCCGCGCTCCCCTTCCGCAGGTAAAGCGCGGCGACAAGATCTAAGTAACTACGCGCGAGGTTGTGGGCTTACAGTCTTCGCTGGATCTTTTTCTGGAAGGTTCCCAAGCACATCATCGATGGCGCGCATAGTTTCGGAACTTAACTTCACTCCACTTGCTTTCACATTTTCTCTGATCTGAGCAGGTTTTGTTGCACCGATAATTGCACTCGAGACATTTGGATTCTGCAGTACCCAAGCAACTGCAAGTTGCGCCAGTGTTAAACCTTCGCCATCGGCAATCGGCTTGAGGCGTTGTACTGCGCTGAGCACCTCATCATTCATCCAACGGGAAATCATGTTAGCGCCACCTTTTTTATCGGTTGCGCGTGACCCCTTCGGCGGCTTTGATCCCGGCAAATATTTTCCAGTGAGCGCACCTTGAGCAATGGGCGACCAAACAATGTGGCCAATACCTTCTGCTCGGCAGAGCGGGTCAACTTTGCTCTCAATGACTCGCCACAGCATCGAATATTGCGGCTGGCTTGAGACAAGACGTGAGTAACCCTGTGAATCTTGAATCTTGAGCGCGCTACTAATTTGATCGGCGTTCCATTCAGAGAAACCGATGTACATTACTTTTCCTTGGCGAATCAAGTCATCAAATGCAGAAAGACTTTCTTCTAACGGAGTTTCGTAATCAAAACGATGGAATTGATAAAGATCGATATGGTCGGTTTGAAGCCTCTTCAATGATGCATGGACTGATTCCATGATGTGTTTTCGAGATAGTCCACGGTCGTTCTTTCCCGGTCCGGTTGGCCAGTACACCTTGGTGAAAAGTTCGTAGGACTCTCGTTTGACGCCCTTCAGCGCTTTACCCAGAACTGTTTCGGCGCGAGTACCGGCGTAAACGTCAGCGGTATCAAAACTTGTGATCCCACAATCAAATGCGGCGCGAACGCATTTCACCGCAGCTTCTTGTTCAACCTGGGAGCCATGAGTAATCCAGTTTCCATAGGTAATTTCCGATACATACATGCCTGAACTGCCGAGACGTCTATATTCCATAGTTCCGAGCGTAGCGCCTCCTTGCGGGACGGTCACTTTGGTGGTTTATTGCGCACACAACTTCATAGTTCCGTGGAATGGGGAAGTCGGTGAAAATCCGACGCTGACCCGCAACCGTGAGCATGCTTCGAGCATGTAAGTCGGATTACCACCCGCGAAACATTCTCTACCACCCGTCGAGGTTTGCGGGGCGGAAATTTTTTTCGCCGTCGTGACCCTTCTTTCTAGAAAGGTTCACATGCTTAATAGAACAATTCGAGCCACACTTTCAATAACCCTCTCTCTCATCTCACTGATTGCTCTCCCAACCGTTTCGCAGGCAGCAAAGGGATACCGCTACTGGGGATACTTTCAAGCTCAAGCTGGCGCAACTGCGTGGACTGCAGCGATGACTGGACCATCGGTTGAAGTAAAAGCTGGAGATGTCGAAGGTTGGGCATTTGTTTTTAGCAACAATGACATTCCAGCAGTCTCGCCGATGATGGAACCTGATTTTGCCTCTCTCTGCGAAGGAACACCGGAAACTTCGGGCAAGATCCGAGTAGGTCTCGTCGTTGATTTCGGCGCAGCCAACATTGCTCCAATGGGTGAAACTCCCAAGGAGTTTTTCTCTGATTGCGTTGTAGTTCCTCAAGGATCCGTCGGACTCGATGTTCTTAAAGCCGCAATGGAGGTTCGCGCAGGCGACTCCGGATTAATTTGCGGAATTGCTGGCTACCCGGCAGAAGAATGTGGGGCTGAAATTGATGCTCCTGCAGTTGAAGAAGCAGTAACAACATCAGCGCCTGCTGAAGAAGATTCCGCTAACCGTTCAATGCCTCTACTCTTAGCTGCACTAGGCGCCATGATCGTCGTTGGTCTGATTTTCAATCGCCGACGCTCACGATAATTCGTAGCCCTTGAGCACAGTAAACGCCTCTCGTACCACCATGTCACGTTTTCATCCATTGACATGGTGGTTGTGGGCTGCACTTTTCTGTGCGACTTTGCTACTAGCAAATTCACGTTGGATTTCGATAGCGCTAGTGATCTCGACAATGGCCGTGGCATTCACACAAAAGAAATCATCGCCATGGTCGCAAACTTTTGATTGGGCTTTGCGATTTGCGATCTTAGCCTTCGGCATCAGAATGATGATTGCAGTACTCATCGGCGTCCCAATGCCAGGAAAAACTCTCTTTGTTCTACCGCAAGTTACTTTGCCAGATCTCTTTGTTGGGATTCGGGTCGGTGGACCAGTTACCACTCAACGTTTACTCAGTGGTTTCGATGAAGCAATTCTTCTCGTCGCGCTCATTCTGCTTTTCGCTACCGCAAACTCACTCAGTAATCCGCATAGCTTGTTACGAATTTTGCCGAAACGTTTCTACGGTTTAGGACTGGCGAGTGTCATTTCCAGCTCCGTAGCTCCTCAAGCAGCGCGCGCGATTGTGCGAGTACGTAATGCGCGACGTCTTCGTGGACAGAAATCGCGCGGTCTACGTTTATGGCGTGGGATTGCGTTGCCAGTTCTAGAAGATTCATTGGAGCGTTCCATAGATCTTGCCGCAAGCCTGGAAAGTCGTGGGTATGGCTACTTCCCCAGCCCCACTCGATATAGACCAGAGAGATGGAAATTTAACGACACTATGGCCATTAGTGGCGCCATCTATTCATTACTCTTGGTGATTGCATTCGCCAACTCAACTCTTCTGATTCCAATACTCATCTCTTTCTTTGTTCTTACGCCGGTACTTGCATCATGATTACATTTTCAAACGTCTCGCTCATCTACCCAAACTCCGAACGCACCATCGTAGAGAGCGCATCCTTTAGCGTGAACGAAGGTGAATTTGTGCTCCTCATGGGTCATACCGGCGCAGGCAAAAGTTCAGTACTGAAGCTAATTAATGGTTTGGTACCGCACCACACTGGAGGAATTCTCACGGGAGAGATCTCGGTAGCTGGACGCTCAACTCGCTTGTTGAAGCCAGGTGAACTCGCTGACGTTGTTGGGATTGTTGGCCAGAATCCGACAAATGGATTCGTCTCCGACATCGTGGAAGATGAGATTGCATTTGGATTGGAAACTCTAGGAATTGCTCCTGATGTGATGCGCAAACGTGTTGAAGAGGTGCTCGATTTATTGGCACTTGCATCGCTACGAAGACGTCAGATCTCTGAATTAAGCGGCGGTGAACAACAACGCGTAGCGATTGCTGCAGCTCTGGTTACAAACCCGAAAGTTTTACTTCTCGATGAGCCCACAAGTGCACTCGATCCAATCGCTGCCGAAGATGTGCTGTCAATTCTGCATCGCCTGGTTCATGACCTTGGCTTGACTGTCATTGTCGCTGAACATCGATTGGAAAGAGTTATCCAATTTGTTGATCGCATTATCTTGGTTCATGGAGATGGGACTCTGGAACTTGGCTCAACTACTCATATTCTTCAGAACTCTCCGATTGCACCGCCATTAGTTGAACTTGCTCGGACGCTCCAACTACCAGAAATCCCCCTGAGTATTCGGGAATTCAGGAAAATAGCACCTCACCTTGAAAATGCCATGCAGGCATTTCAACCGAATTCTGTTGAAAAGGACAATGAGAAAGTTCTGACGATGAAGAAGGTCTTTGCTTCATATCAAGATGCAGAACGCACTTATGCTCTCTCCGATATCAATCTCACCATCAACGCTGGGGAGATCGTCGCACTGATGGGCAGAAATGGCGCTGGAAAAACAACCCTTCTCAAAGCGGCAGTTGGTCAAGCGCCCATCACTTCGGGAGAAATCGATATTTCTGGCAAGAACCCCGCACGGTTAAATGACCAGGAACTCATCTCTTATGTTGGATACGTTCCGCAAGAACCCACCGACCTGCTCTATGGACATTCAATTCAAGAAGAGTGCGAACTCTCAGATAGAGATAACGCTGTTCTATCGGGCACAACGTTGAAGATGTATTCCGAACTTATGGCAATCCCGAGCTTGAAAGCTCATCCCCGTGATATCTCCGAAGGTCAACGTCTAGGGCTGGCACTCAGCATCATTC
>Ga0214919_10006427_pt1 | contig 16169 bp, 15 predicted proteins | sample LL1503_MetaG_FD_177994 | JGI IMG/M metagenome (GOLD analysis project Ga0214919, IMG submission 177994) | Freshwater microbial communities from Lake Lanier, Atlanta, Georgia, United States - LL-1503 | ecosystem: Environmental > Aquatic > Freshwater > Lake | place: USA: Georgia | collected... | reverse complement strand
GTTTGGTCTACTGCTTGCAAGCTTTGAATGCCTCTTGCTTCATGCGCCACATAGCAAGCGTCTATGTAAGCATAGGCTTTGGTGAAACAAACGTCTCTGGCGCGAGCCGGGTCAATTGCAAAAAAACCGATGTCTGCGGTTTTGTTAGCCACAGCTGCGACGGATTCTTTGGCGGTTTGAACCATTTCCATCGCCAGTTCTAAGCCGTGGTGCAGAGCCAAGCTTTCTGCAATCTCTACACTGAGGCCATGGGGTTTGTGGCTATCAGGATCGAGTTGTGCCAGTAAAGCATTGCCCAAGTTAATGCATACGCGAAGCTTGCCCAGAGGCGCTAATTGATTCACCCAGTTCATAACATGTTTGAAAAGCGCGGAAAGTTGTCTAGACGATGCCAATTGTGTCATTGAAGGTCGGGGCATAAAATCATGTGTTTATCGCTTTAGGTGACCATGGTTTATCCGGACAGTTTTGATGTGTTGGTGGTAGGTGGCGGGCACGCAGGTACCGAGGCTGCGTTGGCTGCTGCGCGTATGGGTTGCCGCACGTTGCTGCTTACGCACAATATCGAAACCTTGGGGCAAATGAGTTGCAACCCTTCTATTGGTGGCATAGGTAAAGGCCATTTGGTGAAAGAGTTGGATGCCATGGGTGGGGCCATGGCCTTGGCGACCGATGCAGCAGGTATTCAATTTCGTATCTTGAACCGCTCTAAAGGCCCTGCGGTTCGTGCAACGCGCGCACAAGCCGATCGTGTGCTTTACAAAGCCGCGATACGCCGCCGTTTGGAGACCCAGCCCAATTTATGGCTGTTCCAACAATCGGTGGACGACCTCTTGTTAGAGGGCTCAAGGGTTGTGGGTGCTGTCACGCAAGTGGGCATCCGCTTTCGCGCCAAGGCGGTTGTTCTCACGGCGGGCACGTTTTTGGACGGGAAAATCCATGTGGGCTTGGACAACTATGCTGCTGGACGCGCTGGTGATCCACCTGCTGGTCGTCTGTCGGCGCGGTTAAAAGAGCTTCACTTGCCGCAAGGGCGATTAAAGACCGGCACACCACCGCGCATTGATGGGCGCAGCATCGATTTTTCCAAATGCGCTGAACAGGCGGGTGACGGTATGCCGGGCGGCGAGTCGCCACAGATGCCGGTATTCAGTTTCATGGGGCGCGTAGACATGCATCCCGAACAACGCTCTTGTTGGACGACCCATACCAATGAGCGGACCCACGACATTATTCGCTCGGGCTTTGACCGAAGCCCAATGTTCACGGGAAAGATCGACGGTGTGGGCCCACGTTATTGCCCCAGCGTGGAAGACAAAATCAACCGATTTGCCGACAAGGCCAGCCACCAGATTTTTCTAGAGCCCGAAGGCTTAACCACTGACGAGTATTACCCCAACGGTATTTCTACCAGCCTGCCTTTTGACATTCAATTGGCTTTGGTACGGTCGATCGCGGGCTTGGAAAATGCGCATATTTTGCGTCCAGGTTATGCCATCGAATACGATTTTTTCGATCCTCGGGAGCTCAAGCGCAGCTTCGAAACCAAATTGATTGAGGGTTTGTTTTTTGCTGGCCAAATCAATGGCACCACCGGTTATGAAGAGGCCGCGGCACAAGGTTTGTATGCCGGTGCCAATGCGGCACTGCAGTGCAAGGGCTTGCCCGCTTGGACACCCAGACGAGACGAAGCCTACCTGGGCGTATTGGTGGATGACTTGGTTAACCAAGGCGTGGTCGAGCCCTATCGCATGTTTACCAGTCGGGCCGAATACCGTTTGAAGCTCAGAGAAGACAATGCCGACATGCGCCTAACAGACATTGGGCGCAACATGGGCTTGGTAGGCGATGATCAATGGGATGCCTTTAACCGTAAGCGCGACGCTGTTTCACGTGAAACACAGCGCTTGCGGTCTTTGTGGGTCAGCCCCGCCAATCTTGCAACCGCCGAGGCGGAGCGGGTGTTGGGCAAGGCCATTGACCATGAATACAACCTGGCCGATTTGCTGCGCCGCCCCCAAGTGACTTATGCCGACCTGATGAGCCTGGATGGCGGGCGTTTCGCCTCGGCCGAAATCGCCTCCTTGGACGAGGTTTCACGTGAAACAGTGGTCGAGCAAATCGACATCGCCGCCAAATACGCTGGCTATATCGATCGACAAAACGATGAGGTAGAGCGAGCGGCGCACTATGAAAACATGGCTTTGCCTGAAGATCTTGACTATTTGGCCATTGCGGCATTGAGCATCGAGGTTAGGCAAAAATTGAACAAGCACCGCCCTGAAACTTTAGGACAAGCGTCACGCATATCGGGGGTCACGCCGGCAGCTATTTCTTTGCTGTTGGTGCATTTGCGTCGAGGGCGCATAGGGCAGTTTGCCGCCACGGGCAAGGCCGCAGCTTGAGTTTTAAGCCAGAGCCCAAGCTTCGCCAAGGGTGTGAGGCTTTGGGCTTGCTGCTGTCTGACCTTCAATACCAGCAGTTGCTGGGCTATATGGACCAGTTGCAAAAATGGAATCGGGTATACAACCTGACCTCTGTGAAAACCACAGAGCAAATGCTGACCCACCATGTGCTGGACTGTTTGGCGGTGGTTACGCCCTTGAAGGAAATGACGCCTGATGCCAAACGACTGTTGGATGTGGGTGCGGGTGGTGGTCTTCCTTCGGTTGTGTTGGCCATCGCCTGCCCGAGCTTGGGTATTTTGGCGGTGGATGCCGTCGCTAAAAAAACCGCATTTATTCAAAGCACGGCTCACGCTTTGGATTTGCACAACCTGCAAACACAGCACGCAAGGGTGGAAACATTGGATCAATCATTTGATGTGGTGTGTTCTCGTGCATATGCATCGCTGGGTGACTTTGTTGCAACTTCTCGAGGGTGTTTGGCCGAGAGCGGATGGTGGATGGCCATGAAGGGCCAGATACCGCAAGCAGAAATAGACGACTTGCCCAGCGATGTTTCGGTCATTAAAACGCAAAAACTGTCTGTTCCCGGCTTGGATGCCCAGCGCTGCTTGGTGTGGATGCGTCCTAAAACCCCCTGTTAAGCTGGACGTTGTTTCACGTGAAACAGCCAGAAAGCGCACAAACCGAGTGCGCATTGATTTACACTCTGCCCTCCCCGCAAAAGGATCCCCATGTTTGGTGTTGCAGACTATCCTGCATTCGTGCTGGCCGTCATCGTTTTTTTGGCTATTCCTGGCCCTGGCAATCTGGCGCTTTTAACCTCCACCGCCAAAGGGGGCTTGCGTGCAGGCTTGGCTGCGACCTTGGGCGTGATCGCTGGCGACCAGGTGCTGATGTGGGCGGCCGTGGCTGGCGTGGCTGCGGTGTTAAATGCACAACCTGACTTGTTCCAAGCATTGCAGTGGTTGGGTGCCTCGTATTTGGCCTATCTGGGTTACAAGATGTGGATGGCTAAAACGGGTGATGCGCCTGTCATCAATATCACTGTTGGGCATTACTTTCGCCAATCTCTTTGGATTACCTTGCTTAACCCCAAGGCCATCATGTTTTACATGGCTTTTTTTCCCTTGTTCATTGACCCCCAAGCACACACTGGGGTGATGACCTTCGGTGTCATGGCGTTCACGGTAGCGGCTTTGACGTTGTTGTATGGTTTTGTGGTGTGTTTATTGGCCCAGCGTTTATCTGCACGCTTAGAGCAGCGCCCATGGGTTGGGCGTGCAGTCCAGAAATTGGGCGGTGGCTTGTTGGTGGGTTTTGGTTTGAAATTGGTTTTGAGTAAATAAGCATGGCGAAAATCTTTTGTGTTGCCAACCAAAAAGGTGGCGTTGGCAAGACCACCACCACGGTGAATTTGTCAGCAGCCTTGGCCGCCATTGGTCAGCGGGTGTTGATGGTCGATTTAGATCCCCAGGGCAATGCCACCATGGGCTCTGGCGTTGACAAGCGGCAATTGGCGCACACGGTCTATGACGTGTTGTTGGGTGAGAGCACCATTGCCCAAGCGCGGGTCAGTAGCCAGTGGGGCGAGGCGGCGGCCAAGCCCAATGCGCCCCACTACCATGTCTTGGGTGCCAACCGTGAACTGGCGGGTGCGGAAGTGGAATTGGTCAGTCTCGAGCAGCGCGAGATGCGACTCAAACTTGCGTTGCATCAAGTCGATGCAGATTACGATATTGTGCTTATAGACTGTCCGCCATCGCTGTCATTGCTCACCCTCAATGGACTGTGTTCTGCCAATGGCGTCGTGGTGCCCATGCAGTGTGAGTACTTCGCCCTCGAGGGTCTCACCGACTTGGTCAACACCATCAAACAAGTCCACGCCAACCTCAACCATGATTTGAAAATCATTGGCCTTTTGCGGGTGATGTTTGACCCACGTATCACCTTGCAAATGCAGGTGAGTGATCAACTCAAGGCGCATTTTGGCGACAAGGTATTCAACACTTTGATACCGCGCAATGTGCGTTTGGCCGAAGCGCCCAGCTACGGTTTGCCTTGCGTGGTGTTTGACCCCAGCGCCAAAGGCAGCCAAGCGTTTATCGAATTTGCCAAAGAGTTGGTTGTGCGATTCGAAACTTTTTGACCCACAGGACAAGCATGGCAACCAAAAAAATCAAAGGACTGGGGCGTGGGCTGGAGGCCTTGTTGGGCCCGACCGTCGGCGACACCCCCCAAGCGGCAGACGATCGCGCTCCCTCTACCTTGTCTTTAGACGTGATGGTGGCGGGTGTTTACCAACCACGCACCCGCATGGACGAAGGCAGTTTGTACGAGTTGGCCGAAAGCATCAAATCACAGGGCATCATGCAGCCTATCTTGGTGCGCAAGGTGTCAGCGGGTACCCATGCCGGCAAATACGAAATCATTGCCGGTGAGCGGCGTTTTCGTGCCGCCAAATTGGCAGGTTTGAGCGAAGTGCCAGTGTTGGTGCGAGACGTGCCCGACCAAACCGCTGCTGCCATGGCCTTGATTGAAAACATGCAGCGGGAAGACCTCAATCCGCTGGAAGAGGCACAGGGCTTGCAGCGCCTCATCAAAGAGTTCGGCCTGACGCACGAAGATGCGGCCCAAGCCGTGGGGCGCTCTCGCAGCGCCGCCAGCAATTTGTTGCGCTTGCTGAACTTGGCCGAGCCTGTGCAAACCATGTTGATGGCTGGCGATTTGGACATGGGCCACGCCAGAGCCTTGTTGTCTCTGGACAAGGCTGCGCAAATCACCACAGCCAACCAAATCAGTGCTAAAAAACTCTCGGTCAGAGAGGCCGAAAGCCTGGCCAAAAAAATTGGCGCAGAGTTTTCTTTGGTGGCGCAAAAACCCAAGAAAGAAAAATCCCGCGATTTGAAGCGCGTAGAAGAAGAATTGGCTGATTTGCTCACCGCACAAGTGGAAATTCGCATCAAAAAAACCGTCAAGCGCCATGGCCGGGTTGAGGAAACAGGTGAAGTTGCCATTGCCTTTGGATCGCTGGATGCACTCAATGGCATCATCGACAAATTGCGTGTCACTTAAATTCGCTGTGTATTGCGTGTTTACCTCAGCAGACAATACGTCTATTCATTGAATAACCAACCTCAGCCTCTCTTGGAGAAGACAAACATGATTACCAAGCTTGCACGTCGCGTACTCAGCATTTCTGTATGGGCTTTGTTGGCGCACAGTGCCTTAGCCCAAGAGACGTTCAAAATTGGCATTGTCAGTTTCTTGTCTGGCCAAGCGGCAGAAAGCTTTGGCATTCCAGCGGTCAATGGCGCCAAAGCCTTGGTCGACGCTTTCAACAAAGGACAAGCGCCTGCGCCGTATGACAAGCCAGGCATAGGCGGCTTGCCAATCGAAGCGATTTACGTCGACGAGGCCGGTGGTGCAACCAAACAGGTGCAAGAGTTACGCAACCTTTACGAGCGTGAAAAGGTCGACGTGGTGGTGGGCTATGTGGGCTCGGGGGACTGCTTGGCGGTGGCACCTGTTGCGGAAGAATTGAAGAAATTTTTGATTTTGTACGACTGCGGAACACCACGCATTTTTGAAGACAACACCTTTCGTTATGTGTTTCGTACCGCTGCACACGCCACCATGGATAACGTGTCCATGGCGCGCTATTTGAGGGCGCGCAATATCCCCATCAAAACATTCAATCTCATCAACCAAGACTATGCGTGGGGCCAAGACTCACGCAAAGACTTTATCTTGTCGATGGCAAATTTATTTCCCGAGGCAAAGCCAAGCGTAGACCAGTTACCCAAGTTTGGCGCAGGTCAGTACGGTACCGAAATCTCGGCGCTGATGACACAACCCGCAGACTTGGTGCATTCCAGTTTGTGGGGAGGCGATTTGCAAGCGTTTATCTTGCAAGCGGGGCCTCGCGGCTTGTTCAAAAAATCGCAAGTGGTTTTGACCGCTGGTGACCATGTGTTGCCAGGCTTGGGTGAAAAAATGCCTGACGGCACGATTTTGGGCGCCCGCGGTGCCTATGGTTTGATGGCGCCTCCTTCGCCGCTGAACACCTGGTTTTGGGACCTCTACAGCAAAGCCAACAATGTCTACCCTGTACAAGCCCCTTACCGCATGGCGCAAGCCCTCATGGGTTTGAAATTGGCCGCGGAGAAAGCCATGGCCGCCAACAAGGGAAAGAAGCCCTCAACGGAAGTGTTGGCTGCCTCGTTGCGGGGTAGCGAATGGATGTCACCTGGCGGCAAGATCCGCATGGCGCTCTCCAATGGTCAGCAAGCCATTCAAGACGCTGCCATTGGCAGAACGCAATGGGATGCAGCCAAAAAAATGGTGGTGCTCAATGACATTCAACGCTTTGATGCCGAATGTGTCAACCCACCTCTGAATGTCAAGTCGGAAGACTGGCTCAAATCCGGTTTTGCTGGGGCCAAATGCGATGCCAAGCCTGTGGCAGCAGAAGGCAAGGCCGCCGATAAAAAAGCCGTCAAGAAATAAGCTTCTGTGAATTTAGCACTCACGATTGCCATTGATGGTGTGACCTATGCGTCATGGCTGTTCATCGTCGCCTTGGGCCTGACTTTGGTGTTTGGTGTCTTGAAAATCCTCAACATCGCCCACGGCAGTTTTTATGCGTTGGGTGCCTATGTCACGGCCACCTTGGTGGCCATTACCGCATCCTGGGCTTTGCCCCCTGCCATGTCTTTGGTGGCCATGTTGTTGGCGGCCGTGCTGGTGGCGGTTTTGGTCGCCCCTTTAACCGAGCGCGGCCTGTTGCGATTCTTTTATGGCCGTGACGAGGTCTTGTTGGTGCTGGTCACCTACGCCATGTTTTTGATGATGGAAGACCTCACCAAACTGGTATGGGGTGCCAATCCTTACTATGTGTCTGAGCCTTATGGTTTGTTTGGCCAGATCGACATTGGCAGTCAAACCTATGTGGGCTACGACTTCATGTTGGTGGCTCTCGCCGTGGTCGTGGGCTTGGGCGTGTGGTGGGGCTTGAACCGTACGCGCTTTGGCAAGATTGTGACGGCGGTGATACACAGCGCCGAGGTGGCTTCCAGCATGGGCATACAGGTGTCGCGTGTGTACATGTTGTCGTTTGCGGTGGGTATCTTTTTGGCCGCCTTGGGCGGCGCGTTCACTGCGCCCATGTTGTCGGTGCAACCGGGTTTGTCGGTGGGCGTCATCATCATCTCGTTTGCGGTGGTCATCATTGGCGGCTTGGGCAGCATAGAGGGCGCGGCCATAGGCGCTTTGATCGTGGGCTTGGCCCGTGCTTTGGCGGTGCATGTGTGGCCAGTGGCCGAGTTGTTTTCGGTGTACTTGGTCATGGCCTTGGTGCTGATGTTTCGCCCGCAAGGCTTGTTTCAGCGCATACAGGCACGGAAAATTTAAACCATGACACTCGGCGGTTTGTATGGACGTGCTTTGCTTGTGCTGCTGGTGTTGGCCGGTGTGGGCTATGCCCTGCCCTCGTGGATGCAATTCATGCTGACCATGGCCATGGCCAATGGCTTGGTGTCTTTAGGCATTGTGTTGCTCATGCGGGGCGGCGTGGTGGCATTTGGCCAAGGCCTCATGTCTGCTATTGGGGGTTATGCCGCGGCCTTGGTGTTTTTGCAGTGGGGCGTGACCGACGCTGTTGTGTTGGCCTTGCTTGGCGGCTTCAGCGCCATGCTCATTACCGCCCCATTTGCGCCTTTGCTGGCCCGCTACCGAGGGATATTCTTTTCCATGCTTAGTTTGGCGTTGTCCATGGTGGGTTATGGACTGTTGGTAAAGACCGAGTCCTTGGGCGGCTCCGATGGATTCAATATGGGCCGCGTCACGATCGTGGGTCAAACATTGGCAGATGGTGAGGTGCGTTTCGGTTTGTATGCCACCACCTTGGTGTTGACGCTGGTGTGTTCGGTCTTGGCGCGTATTTACTTTGTGTCCAGCCGAGGCTTGGTCACCCGTGCGGTTCGAGACAATGAACTGCGTGTGGAGTATTTGGGCGGATCGGTCAGCCACACCATGGGCTTGAATTTTGTCTTGGCGGCGTTTTTGGGTGGCATGGGCGGCGCCCTGGCCGTGATGGCCTTGGGTCATATCGACCCCAACTTCAGCTACTGGACCACCTCGGGAGAGTTCGTGTTTGTGGCCATCTTGGCCGGCAGCCAAAGTGTGGTGGCGGTGATGTTGTCGTCTTTGGTGTTGGAAGTGGTGCGCTCGTTTTCCAGTGCATATTTCCCCAACACTTGGCAGCTGGCACTGGGCATTTTTCTGTTGTTGGTGATTCGCTTCATGCCGCTGGGCTTGGGCTCTTTGTGGAGCAAGACCGAAAAAGCATGGGAGAAACAGCCATGAGCGACGAACTGTTGTTACACGCCCAAGGCTTGAACAAACAATTTGGCGCGGTGGTGGCCGCGCAAGATGTGAATGTGCGTGTGAAAACCGGTGAGCGCGTGAGTTTGATTGGCAGCAACGGTGCAGGCAAAACCACCTTTGTGAACATGATCACCGGCTATGTGCATGCCGACAGTGGCCGCATGTGGCTGGGCGGCACCGACATCAGCCGCATGAGTCCTCGACAAATCACCCGCATGGGTGTGGCGCGTTCGTTTCAAATACCGCAGCTCTACCCCAGCATGACGGTGTTGGAAAACATGTTGGTGGCCTTGGCTTGCCATCAAGGGCGCTTGTCTACTTGGTTGCCTGCAGCCACCTCTGCACGGGTGTTGCGAGCCGACGAGGTGTTGTCGCGCTTTAATTTGCTCAAGCACCGCGACCGCCTGGTGTCCGAGTTGCCTGGCGGCCTTCGCAAGCTGATTGACATCGCCTTGGCCATGACCGGTGCGCCGCGCTTGTTGCTGTTGGACGAACCCACCAGTGGTGTGGCCGCCGAAGAAAAATTTCCTATGATGGACACCATCATGCAAGCCATAGAAGGCCCAGCCTTGACGGTGTTGTTTGTCGAGCACGATATGGACATCGTGAACCGCTACAGCGACCGCGTGGTGGCGTTTTACAGCGGTCGCATCATTGCCGACGATGTGCCCTCTGTTGCCTTAGCGCAAGCCGATGTGCGTCGCTACGTCACTGGTGAGCGACTGCCCGAGGATGCGCCCCATGCTTGAGCTGCGCGATGTGCATGTGGATATTGCCACGGCGCAAGTCTTGCGCGGACTGCATTTGCAAGTGGCCAAGGGTCAGATGGTCGGCCTGGTCGGCCGCAACGGGGCTGGCAAAACCAGCACCTTGCGCAGCATCATGGGGCATTTAACGCCTCGCATGGGGCAGGTTCTTTTTGATGGCCAAGACTTGGTACAGATGCCTGCCCATGTGCGAGCCGGCTTAGGTATAGGCTATATGCCTGAAGACCGTGGATTGGTGCCCGAACTCACTGTGGAAGAAAACATTGTTTTGCCGCTGTGGGTCAGTCCCACTTTATCGTTGGATGCGCGATTGGCTTGGGTCTACCAGGTCTTGCCCGAACTCAAAGCCATGGCCGATCGACGGGCCTTGTTGTTGTCGGGCGGTCAACAAAAGCTGGTGGCATTGGCGCGCGCCTTGGCGGTGGGTACACGCTTGTTGTTGTTGGACGAGCCTTTCGAGGGCGTGGCGCCGGCCTTGTCTATGCGGCTGTCCGAGGTGATTGGGCAATTGAAGTCCACTGACTTGTCCGTCTTGATTGCCCAGTCTGACGTTAATCACGCCAACGATTTGCTGGATGCGCAAGTGGTGATTGAGCGCGGCGCTAACGCCGGTTGATTTAGCCCCGTCATTGCGAGGCCATAGGCCGAAGCAAACCGACGAACCCTTTTGACTCGCACCGCAGACTCGGCCTCGCCTCCATGCTTACACAATGACGGCCTTGCAATGACAAAGGTCAGAACAAAAACACCTTGCCCGGGTTCATGATGTTGTGCGGGTCCAGCGCATGTTTGATGGTGCGCATCATGTCCACTGCACCTGCGCCTGCTTCGGTCACCAAAAAATCCATTTTGTGCAGGCCAATACCATGCTCGCCGGTGCAGGTGCCTTCCAGCGCCAAAGCGCGTGCCACCAACTTGTTGTTCAGGTCCTCGGCGGTGGTGCGTTCTTCGGCGCTGTTGGGGTCGATCAAATAGCCAAAGTGGAAATTGCCGTCGCCCACATGGCCGACCAAGAAATACGGGATACCGGAGGCATCCACCTCGGCGACGGAGTCCAGCAAACAATCGGCCAAGCGGGAAATGGGCACACAGGTGTCGGTGCTGATGGCGCGGCAACCTGGGCGGCTTTGTACACCGGCAAAGTAGGTATTGTGCCGCGCGGTCCACAAGCGGGTGCGCTCCTCGGGGGTGGTGGCCCATTCAAACGCTTGACCCTCAAATTCAGCGGCGATTTCTTGCACGGTCTCGGCCTGCTCTTTCACACTGGCGGGTGAGCCGTGGAACTCCATCAGCAGCATGGGTTGTTCGGGCAGGCTGAGTTTGGAATAGTTGTTGACCATGCGGATGGCATTGGCGTCGATCAACTCCACCCGCGCAATCGGAATGCCCATTTGGATGATTTGTATCGTGGTGCGCACGGCGGCCTCGATCGATGGAAACGAGCAGGTGGCAGCCGACACCGCTTCAGGCAAAGGGTAGAGCTTGACGGTGATTTCGGTGATCACGCCCAGGGTGCCTTCGCTGCCGACCATCAAGCGGGTCAGGTCATAGCCTGCAGAGGACTTGCGGGCGCGGGTGCCGGTGCGAATCACGTCGCCTCTGGCGGTGACGACTTCCAGGCCCAAGACGTTTTCGCGCATGGTGCCGTAGCGCACGGCGTTGGTGCCGCTGGCACGGGTAGCGCTCATGCCGCCAATGGTGGCGTCCGCACCAGGGTCGATGGGGAAAAACAAGCCCGTGCTTTTGATTTCTTCGTTCAGTTGTTTGCGTGTGACGCCGGCTTGCACCGTGACGGTCAGGTCTTCGGGGTTGATGGACAGCACCTTGTTCATGCGTCCCATGTCTATGCTGATGCCGCCTTGGACTGCCAGCAAATGGCCTTCCAGCGAGGTACCCACGCCAAACGGAATGATAGGCACGTGGTAGGCGGCTGCCATGCGCACGGTTTGCGCTACATCGTCGGTGCATTCGGCGAACACCACAGCGGCCGGTGGCGGCACGGTGGTGTAGGCGGATTCATCGCGGCCATGCTGCTCACGCACCACCAAGGCGGTGGAGCAACGATCGCCAAAGTGGGCTTTGAGCTGTGCCATCAGCGCTTCGGGAACCTCGCGTTGGTTCACCTCGGGGATCAAATGTTGGATGTCGGTGGGTGCATTCATAAAGCTCTCCTTGGGCGTTTGGCATTCTATGTAGGAAGCCAATCTGCGTCTGTCACCTAGGGTGCAAGGTGTCAAGCCTTGTGGGGCAATTCAATGCCTGGGAATATTTTGATAACGGCGCTGTCGTCTTCTTTGGCAAAACCGGCGGTACTGGCTTGCATGAACATTTGGTGCGCGCTGCTGGAGAGCGGCAGCGGGAACTTGCTGGCCCGTGCCATGTCAAGCACCAGCCCCAGGTCTTTCACAAAAATATCCACGGCCGACAGTGGTGTGTAGTCGCCTGCCAGCACATGGGCCATGCGGTTTTCGAACATCCAACTGTTGCCTGCGCTGTGGGTGATGACTTCGTACAAAGCGGCTGGGTCTACCCCTTCGCGCAAGCCCAACGCCATGGCTTCGGCGGCGGCGGCGATATGCACACCGGCCAGCAGTTGGTTGATGATCTTGACTTTGCTGCCCGCACCCGCGCTGTCGCCCAGCTTATAGACCTTGGCAGCCATCGCATTCAACAAGGGTTCAGCCAGTGCATACGCAGCAGGTTTGCCGGCGGTCATCATGGTCATTTGACCGCTGGCAGCCTTGGCAGCGCCCCCCGAGATGGGCGCGTCCACATACTGCAGACCCAAAGCCTCTAGTCGAGATTCCAACGCCACGGACCAGTTGGGGTCCACGGTCGAGCACATGACAAACACGCTGCCTTGGGCCAGATGGGCCGCCGCGCCTTGCGGCCCAAACAACACCTCTTCGGTTTGCGCGGCATTCACCACCACGCTGACCAGCACTTGACACGACTTGGCCACCTGGGCGGGCGAAGCACAGGCCACACCCCCTTGTGCCGCAAAAGCCTCGGCCACGCCTGGACGGGCATCGCACACATGTACCTCGTAGCCAGCGCGGCGCAAACTGCCCGCCATGCCTTGGCCCATGGCACCCAAACCCACCACGCCTACCTGTTTCACCGTTTGCATGTGCTGCTCCTGAAAACCCCAAGCGTAGCCGAGATGTCTTTGTGCTGAGAGAATGCGGGCAACCTCAGGGACAGCAAACATATGGCGAACCGACTTACCCAGATTGCAACGCGTACTGGCGACGATGGCACCACAGGCTTGGGCGACAACCGTCGCGTCAGCAAAAACAGCTTGCGCGTCCATGCCATGGGCGAGGTGGATGAACTCAACTCACACATCGGTGTGTTGCTGTGCGAAGACATGCCCCAAGCTTTGCGTAGCTTGCTGATCGAGGTGCAACACCAGTTGTTCAATTTGGGCGGCGAGCTCAGTATCCCGGGTTTTGAGTTGCTCAAAGCCGAGGCGGTGCTGGCGCTCGATACCGCGCTTGTCGATCACAACGCCGCTTTACCTAAGTTGCAAGAGTTCATCTTGCCCGCCGGTTCGCGGGCTGCCTCGTTGGCGCATGTGTGCCGCACCGTGGCACGGCGTGCCGAGCGTGCAGTGGTGGCTTTGGGTGCCGAAGAAGCCTTGAACGACACGCCGCGCCAGTACCTCAACCGTTTATCTGACCTGATGTTTGTGCTGGCCCGTGTGCTCAACCGCATGAACGGCGGCGACGATGTGTATTGGAAAAGCCAGCGCTTGGCCGCCGCGCAAACCCCTTGAAAGCCCGACCATGTTGACTGAACTCGGCTTGCTGTTGGCCATGGCCAACCCCGCCTCTGCCGCCTGCACCCAAGCGGGGGGAACACTCGCCATTGTGCGCACGGACAATGGCGAAAAAGGGATGTGTACCTTGCCCTCGGGGGTGGTTTGCGAAGAATGGGCGTTCTTTCGAGGTGAATGCCCAGCGCCACCCCAAGCAACCCCATCAACGCCTGCGCTGCCCGTGCGCCGGCGAGACTGAACAAGTCTTAACGCGGCGCCAACACCGACAAAGTCAGGCGTGACACGCAAGACGTGCGGCCTTGGTCGTCGCTCATGTCGATTTGCCACACCTGCGTACTGCGCCCTATGTGTACCGGCCGCGCAATGCCATTCACCCAACCCTCGGCCACGCCTCGGATGTGGTTGGCATTGATGTCCAAGCCGACGATGCGGTGGCCTATGGGCGTGGAATAGTCCGCACCGCACGAACCCAGCGTCTCGGCCAGCATGACGCTAGACCCTCCGTGGATGACGCCATAGGGTTGGACGGTGCGCGCATCCACAGGGATGCGTCCGCGAATGAAATCGGGGCCAATTTCGATGAACTCGATGCCCAGTCGCTCGGCCGCAGTGGCTATGTGGGTGGTGGTCAGTATCTCGGTGCTGATGGGCTTGGTCCAAATTGCCATGACAATGCGCTTCTCATTCAAAACAAAGCCACATCTTAGTAGCCATGAACACCTCTGCCAGCGCCTCGCCGCCCTTTGTCCCGCAAATGCGCCTGTACCAACAATGGTTGGCCGCGCATCGCCAACTGCGGTTTGAGGATTACCAAGCCATGTGGCGTTGGTCGGTCACCCACTTGGAAGACTTTTGGCAGTCGGCATGGGACTACTTGGAGCTGCAATCACCCACCCCGCACAGCTGTGTCTTGGAGCGCAATACCATGCCTGGCGCCAAATGGTTTGTCGGTGCGCAGGTGAACTATGCCCAACAGGTGCTGCGCCATGTGGACGCCGCGCATGCGGCCGGAATGCCCGCCATCATCAGCAGCAATGAGCGCGGACAGCGTCGTGAGATGTCATGGCCTGAGTTGAAAGGACAAATCGCGGCTTTGGCTTTGCATTTGCAGGCCCAAGGCCTGCAGCCGGGCGACCGCGTGGCCGCGTATTTGCCCAACATCCCCGAAACCATGGTGGCGTTTTTGGCGGTGGTCAGTGTGGGCGGCATTTGGAGCGTGTGTGCGCCCGACATGGGCACCAACGCGGTACTGGACCGCTTCAAGCAAATCAGTCCCAAGGTGTTGATCGCCATCGATGGCGTTACCTACGGTGGCAAAGACCTGGAGCGCCACAGCGTGGTCAGCGAATTACGCGCCGCCTTGCCAAGCGTCGAGCATTTGGTGGTCTACCGCAATGTGGGCGGTGTGCCTGTGCCAGACCACAGCAGCGACTGGGGCCAGATCATGCAGCGCAATGACGCCACCACCCAAGCGTTTGAACCTGTATGGATGCCGTTTAACCACCCGCTGTGGATTGTGTATTCCAGCGGCACCACCGGCTTGCCCAAGCCCTTGGTGCATGACCACGGCGGCACCATGCTCAACGGCATGGCGCATAAAAACCTGCACTACGACGTGGCTTGCAGTTACGAGCCCAATTCATGGGGCGAGAAGTTTCTGTGGTACTCCTCAACAGGTTGGGTGATGTGGAATGCCCAACTCAGTGGTTTGCTCAGCGGCACCACCTGCGTGATTTATGACGGCAACCCTGGGGGCTCTAAAGACAAACCCGATTGGGGTGTGTTGTGGCGCTATGCCGCGCAAGAGGGCGTGACGTTTTTTGGGGGTGGCGCGGCCTACTTTGCCAACTGCATGAAAGCCGGCATCGATTTGTCGGCCATAGACGGCTTGCACACGGTGCGAGCCTTGGGCACCACCGGCTCACCCTTGAGTGCCGAGGTGCAGCAGTGGGGCACCACGCAGTTTCAAAAGGTGTATGCCAAAGCGGGTGTCAGTCAACCCGATATTTGGTGGTGCAATATTTCCGGCGGCACCGATGCGGGCGCTTATGTGGGCGGCCTGCGCGACCTGCCCATGGTGGCCGGCGAAATGCAATGCCGTTTGTTGGGCGTGAGTGTCGAGGCATGGAATGCGCAAGGTCAGCCAGTGATTGACGAGGTGGGCGAGTTGGTGGTGACACAGCCTCTGCCGTGTATGCCCCCGTTTTTTTGGGGCGACACCGATAACCAGCGCTATTTAGGCAGCTACTTCGACACTTATCCACCAGGCGTGGGCCGCCGACCTGGAGGTGGCAACCTTGGCGCAGAAGCGGGTGCGGTATGGCGACACGGCGACTGGCTCAAGATCACGCCCGAGGGCCGCGTCATCATTTATGGCCGCAGCGACGCCACCATCAACCGCCACGGTTTGCGCATGGGCACCAGCGAGTTGTACAGCGCGGTTGAAGCCTTGCCCGAGGTGATGGACAGCATGGTGGTGGACTTGGAGTATTTGGGTCGCGAAAGCTATATGCCTTTGTTCGTGGTGCTGCGCGAAGGCGTGACCTTGGACGATGCTTTGCGTCAGCGCATCAGCGGCGCCATACGCACGGCACTGAGTCCCCGCTTTGTGCCTGATGAGATGTTCCATGTGACGGAAATCCCCCGCACCTTGTCAGGTAAAAAACAAGAGCTGCCCATCAAAAAACTGATGCTCGGCCAACCCCTGGAAAAAGTGCTGAACAAAGACGCCATGGCCAACCCTGGTTGCTTGGATTGGTATGTGGAGATGGCGAAGCGGCATTGGGCCAAGGATTAACATTGCTGTTTCATCCCACAGCAGCCAACCGG
>Ga0214919_10006426_pt1 | contig 16170 bp, 5 predicted proteins | sample LL1503_MetaG_FD_177994 | JGI IMG/M metagenome (GOLD analysis project Ga0214919, IMG submission 177994) | Freshwater microbial communities from Lake Lanier, Atlanta, Georgia, United States - LL-1503 | ecosystem: Environmental > Aquatic > Freshwater > Lake | place: USA: Georgia | collected 2015-03-15 | reverse complement strand
CAAGGACTGACATTTACTACAAGGGTTCTGGAGAAATGGTCACTCAGATCATAGGTGGGCATGTTGATGCTATATGGGTTAATCTTGCCAGTATAATTCAATTTGAAAATAGAGTTGATATAGTGGCAATAACAGCACCTAAAAGAAATGAGTTAATACCAAATGTACCTACTTTTAAGGAACTTGGTATAGAACTGCCCTCCAAACCTCTTTTTATGGTAATTGCAAATAACACCACAGACACCGCTACATTAAGAGAAGTTGAACGTGCTGTGACAAAATTGCTGAATAATCCAGAATTTGTAAAATCATTAAGTCTTGAGTTACAAATAGAGCCAGGAACCGGTGCAGATGCCCGTAATGACACTGAAAAATTATTCAAAGCACAGGCTAAGTTTATAGAATACGTCAAGACATTAAAGAAGTGAGTGTGCTAAATACACACAGAGGATTCAAATAATGGCGGCCAACGGCATATCAACACTATCTACAAAACAATTACGTCAAGTTGCTAAACTAGATCTGGCTCAATTAAAGCGTAAAGGCTATACACTATACGCAGATGGTACTACGAATTTTGGCAGCGCACAGTTTAGCGGTAGTAATTACCTGTCAGTAACTAATGCGGCATTTACCTTTACTGGCAACTTTACAGTTGAAGGTTGGTATTATCCTACAAATGTAACAGGTTCTCACAGTTTATTTTGTTTAGGGCCAGATCCGGCTAATAGATATGTTTTTGCTTTGTCAGGAACATCGGTAAGCAGTAACCTATACGGCTTTGGCTTAACAACCTATACCAGTACTGTGCCTATCAATACTTGGACTCACATTGCTGTAGTACGCAGTGGAAGCACAGTTAAGGTATATATTAACGGTATTGCCAGTGTAACAACAGATACTCAAGCAGGTACAATAGGCAACGGTACATTAAACATTGGTGCAGATGCCGCCAATGGTGCTCTATTTTTAGGCAACATATCAAACTTCAGAGTAGTAAAAGGCACAGCATTATACACAGCAACATTTACACCATCGCTAAGTCCATTTAAGGCCATTGATGGAACACAGCTATTATTAAACACCGACAACGGTGCTAACTTTTTAAAAGATAGTTCAACAAATAACTTTACAGTTACTAATTATGGTTCAGTTGTTACATCGAACACTGGGCCAGGCCCGGACACAGTTGCTAACTTTTATCGTGTTCGTAATGTTTACGATATAGATTTACTGGCAGACAAATATATCAGCAATACTACCACTGTAATGACCACAAGCACATTAGTCGAAGGACGTCCTTGGGCTACGGTATATACAAGTTTAACTTTTACCTACGGCGAGGCTACAATTAGTTTTAGTCTATCCGGCAGTACTTTTAGTAATGTTACTTGCCCTTACGGCGCAGGCGGATATTCAGCTAGTAGTGGTCAACTAACTATGCTTGGTACAAAACTCATTGGAGGAACTACTCCTGCTAATGATATAATATGGAACTATGTGTGTGCGGCCAACGATGGTGTTATAACAGGATTTACCTACAGTTCAGGTACTCCTCCTTAAGATATAGGCGTTCACAATTTTAACAACACATTACCCTTTGGGCATTAAAACAGACTAAATAACACTATGAGAGCAAGAGAATTTACAATCAATATTCCAATTTCGATCAAGATTAACGGTGACGGCGAACCCGAAATTGATATGGGTCAAGATGCTCCTATAGATCCAAGTGAGCCAAAACAAGATCCTGTTATGGTGCCACCACTACAGCAGCAAATAGAGCTGCAAAAGGCTGACGTTGGTAAAATCAGTCCTATCATCAAAGATCTTACACAAGACGAAGTAGATCCAGAAACCAAACAACTGCCTTAATGGTGTCTAAGGGAGCAAGACCCAGATGACCATTAGAAAAATAGAAGCAGGTAGGGTAATAACCCAAGACATTGACCAGTTTATTGGTACCCGCGGTACAATATGGTATGACGAATATACTGGAGAGATGCGTCTGCACGACGGCAACCCTGGCGGTATATCGTTAGGTGCTGGTGGCAGCGGATACGTTTTACATACTGCAACTATAACTAGATTAGGCGGCGTTAGAATTGGCGTTGGTATTGATGTAAGTGCAAATGGCACTATATCTGTTAATACTGGTACTCCTTACGTTTTAACAATAGCTACCACAAGTACACTTGGTGGCGTTATAATTGGTGCAGGCATCGATATAAGTCCAAGCGGTGTAATATCTGTTAACACTGGTACTACATTTAATTTAAACACAGCAACCACTAATACACTGGGTGGTGTTAAAATTGGAACAGGTATTGATATAAGTCCAGATGGTACTATATCTGTTAATACTGGTACTACATTTAATTTAAACACAGCAACCACTAATACACTAGGTGGTGTTAAAATTGGTGATGGAATTACTGTTAGTAATGATGGAACCATATCTGTTAATTCTAGTACATATTTCACTCTAACAGCAGGTACTGATACGGCAGTGAGTACCAGTACTGGAAATGTTACAGTATGGAATATTAGTACATTACAAAGTGTTACTAATCGTGGATCTACTACCAGTAATGCTATTAATATTACTAATACTACCACAGGTGCATTGGTAGTTGCAGGAGGTGTTGGTATAGGTGGTGATTTGTATGTTGGTGGCGATATCACAGGACCGAATGGATCATTAGTACTTATAGCAACTACCAGTACAGCACCTAATAGACAAAATGGGCAACTATGGTTTAATTCAGAAGACGGTCGTGCCTACATCAAATATAATGATAATTGGGTTGATTTTAGTCCAACTATTGTACCACCAGTTAGTACATATTTAGGTGAAATAATTATAGACGGTACTACAATTAGTACTATAGATAGCACACTAACCAACATTTACATAGATAGTAACTTAGATGTTAGTGGAAATATAAATGCACCATCTATATATAACAACGGCAATAGAGTAGTAACAGCAGTACTTCCAAGTGGATCAACATATATAGGCGTTGAGAATGTAGTATCCACAGGAACACAAACAAGTTTTACCATTGTTAATTTAGGTGTTCAAACATTAACAGCAGGCACAGATACAGTAGTTAGTAGCAGTACTGGAACCATAACTGTATGGACAACTAGTACATTACAAAGCATTACCGATCGTGGTGCTACAACTAATAACACCATACGAATTACAAATAATACCAATTCAACTTCTACCACTACAGGTGGATTGATTGTTAGTGGCGGTGTTGGAGTCGGCGGCGACTTGTATGTTGCTGGTAAAATTGTTGCTAACGAATTAATTGTTCAATATACAACAGTAACAACTAACATTGTTGTCACTGATGATATAATCAAAACATATAATACAACAACTTCAGTTTCAACTACCACAGGTGCATTGGTAGTTGCAGGAGGTGTTGGTATAGGTGGTGATATTAATGTTGGCGGCGATATATTCATTAATAGAGATATTAGAGATATCAACGGTTCCGTAATACATATAGCAACTACTAGCACAGCACCTACCAGAGTAAATGGACAACTATGGTTTAACTCAGAAGACGGCCGTGCCTATATCAAATATGATAATAACTGGGTTGACCTAAGTCCAAGTATTGTACCACCAACCAGTACATACCTAGATGGGTTAATAGTAGAAGGCACTACTATTCGTACAGTAGATACTACAGCTACCACAGTATATATTGATAGAGATTTAGATGTATATGGAGAAATATTCAGAGATGGTATTTCAATAGGCTACGGATATACAGGTAGTAGCGGTTATACAGGTAGTAGCGGTTATACAGGTAGTGTCGGATATGTTGGTAGTCATGGTGATAGTGGCGTTTTCATAGGAGCAACACCACCTCCAACTACAGATGTTTTATGGCTTGATACGGTAGAGAACCCCTTAGTTCCTCTGGTTCCTTTAGGTGGAACAGAAGGACAAGTTTTAGTAAAACTAAGCTCAACTGATTATGATGTGTCCTGGGCTACCTCAACAGGAACCAATACTACAGGTACTGTAGATTTATCAGCAGTTGCACAAGATATCATTCCTGCATCAAGCTCTACATACAGTTTAGGATCTTTGTATAAACCCTGGAAGTCATTGTATGTTAGCACCAATACAATATATATAGGTGGAAAATCCTTAAGTATTGATGCATCTAATAATCTACTAATAAACGGAAGTACATCATTAGGTTATACAGGTAGTCAAGGATACACCGGTAGTGTTGGCTATACAGGTAGCACAGGTACACAGGGCGTAATTGGTTATACAGGCAGCACAGGTACACAGGGCATTACTGGTTTTATCGGTAGTGAAGGATATACTGGCAGTATTGGATATACTGGTAGCACAGGTACACAGGGTGTGATTGGGTTTACTGGCAGTATTGGATATACTGGTAGCAAAGGTGAACAAGGTAGTTTTGGTGGAGCAGCATTTGAATATGTATACAGTGATGATACAACAAGCACTGACCCTGGAGTAGGCCAGATAGAATTTAATACATCAACTTTTTCTAACAGTACTACAGAAACTTATATTAATTTTTATGATAATCTCAGCGAGTCTGTTTATTCATATTTGCAAACCATTGATGATTCTAGTTCGCTAATAAAAGGACATTTTTCAGTAACAGAAAAAGCAAATCCTAACAATTATGGGTTATTTGCCATAACCGGATCACATACTGAAGAAGGTACTCCATCCCCTAACCATTTCCATGTTCCTATTGCATATCTGTCGGGCTCGCCAACATTTACCGACGGTATGGTTGTAATTGTTACATTTGCCAGAACAGGCGATCGAGGTGATTTGGGTTATACAGGTAGTCGGGGAGAGATAGGACTATCACCAGAAACTACTGTATATACTGCAAACTCAATGACCCTTACTAATGGAGTTTATGTTTCTGGCGATGTAACAAGTATACAGAATTTTAACGATGGACAAAGTTATGCTCTAACAGACGGTTCTGGAGCCGGTCCTGCATGGATAGTTGAGGTTACTTTTACCGGAGTAACTTCTTTTAATCAAGTTGATCTTAACATATCCTATACTGTAAATTCTGGTCATACAGTTTTTGTACAAATATACAACAACGATACATCAGTCTGGGATAATATTGGATCGTATAATGGACTTTCTGGTTACATACAGTTTCAGTTAGGTGTTATTTCTGGAACTTCTTATATTAATTCAGGAATAGTACTTGTAAGATTATATCACAATAATACAGGAAATCCTGCACACCAAACATTTATTGATTATATTTCAGTTGTTGATTCTATAGCAGGAGGTCAAGGCCCACGAGGCGTTACTGGTTATACAGGTAGCACAGGTATTCAGGGCACACAAGGTATTCAGGGCACACAAGGTATTCAGGGCACACAAGGTATTCAGGGCACACAAGGTATTCAGGGCACACAAGGAATAACTGGAAGTTTTACAGGTACTACTAATCAAATTGTAAACATTACAAATATTGGCATATCAACTTCAACTTCAACAGGTGCGTTAATAGTGGCAGGCGGGGTTGGTATTAGTGGAAATTTAAATGTTGGTGGAAATTTAAACATTACTGGAAACATCACTCCAAATATATATAATCCTTACTTAATAGGATTATTTTATAATTAAATAAGAGAAAAACATATGATATTTTTAACCACAACTACAGATAGTCTTCAACTCGTTACATCAGCCGCAGGATCTGTAACAAGCTATATAACTTGGGTCGATAACAACTCATTAACAGGCGTAATAACTCCTGGTAGAACCAATACTGCTGCAATAACTGGTGCAACTACTACTGTTATAACAGCAGCACCTGCATCTAATACATATCGTTCAATTAAATCAATTTTTTTAACAAACACTTCACTGTCTGTTAATAATACTTGTACTATTCAACACTCTGATGGAGCTATCATTACTCCATTATGGTCTGGTACTTTAGGATTTAGTGAAAGTATTTCCTATGATGGTTCGACTTTTATAAGATTAAATTCTGCAGGAACACCTGTTACCCAGGGGCTTGGAGGTCCAAGTGATGTACAAGTTTTCACAGCATCTGGCAATTGGACTAAACCTACTACATTTAATCCTAAATTTGTTATGGTTAAATTATGGGGTGCAGGTGGTGGCGGTGGCGGTGGATCGTCTACTAGTACCGTGGTTGTTACTAAGGGCGGAGGTGGAGGTGGAGGTGGTGCTCATGCGGTTGCCACTTATTCTGCTTCTGATCTAGACCCATCATTAAATGTAACAATAGGTAATGGTGGTACATCAGGTGCAGGTGGTATTACAGGTGTTGGAATTGTTGGTGGTGTTGGTGGTCGTACAGACTTTGGCGGTATATTATTTGCATATGGCGGTGGCGGCGGCGGCCCTGCACAGATTACAGCATTGGCTACTGGCGGAGGCGGAGGTGGCGGCACTGCAACTGCTGGTGCTGTTGGTGCTGCTGCGGGAGGTGCCGGCGGCACTCCAGGAACTGGTGTTACAACTGGTAACTTTGGACCAACAGGTGCGCTTGGCGGAGTGGTAGCATTGGCGGCAGGTGTTAATGCAACTCAAGGAGCAGAATATGGTGGCGCCAGCGGTGGTGGATCTACAGTTGCATCAGCTGCCGGCGTTGGAGGTAGCTCAATCTTCGGTGGCGGTGGTGGTGGTTCTGGAGGTGGTCGAGCAACCACCACAACAACTGCTCCAGCAGCAGCGGGTGGAAACAGTGGAGTATTCACAACCGGCGGAGGTGGATCTGCTGGAACAGACGGAGGGTTGACATTACCTGGTGGTAATGGAAGTCCTGGTGCGGCCGGCAACTCTACTAAAGGTGGTGCAGGTGGTGGCGGCGGCGGCGCATCTCTTGTTCTTAATGGTAATGGAGGGAATGGCGGTTCTGGTGGACAACCCGGTGGCGGTGGTGGTGGTGGAGGTGCTGGTGCAGGTGGAACAGGGGTTGGTGGTGCTGGTGGACAAGGTGGTGCTGGATTAGCAGTAGTATATACCTGGTAATAAAATGAGTCAGTTAAAATATTATAATACCTTAACATTACAATGGCAATCTGTAGTAGTAGGTGCCACTGGATATACAGGTAGTCGTGGTGATACTGGATATGTAGGTAGTCAGGGTACCCCTGGACAAAGTGTTAGAATTACTGGTAGTACATCATCGTATGCTACTTTAGAAAGTCCATATACTGGTCCACAATGGGACGGATACATTACCTTAGACAATGGACATTTAAATGTATGGGACGGAGCAATATGGATTGATGTCGGAAATGTTACAGGTCCTCAGGGCACACAGGGTATACAAGGACTACAAGGCATTCAGGGTATACAAGGACTTCAAGGTATACAGGGCATTCAAGGTATACAGGGTATTCAAGGACTTCAAGGTATACAGGGCATTCAAGGTATACAAGGACTTCAAGGACTTCAAGGTATACAGGGTATACAAGGACTTCAAGGTATACAGGGCATTCAAGGTATACAAGGACTTCAAGGTATACAGGGCATACAAGGTATACAAGGACTACAAGGCATTCAGGGCATACAAGGTATTGTTGGATATACTGGTAGTGCTGTAATAGGATTAACCAGTAATTCTACTGATACGGTAACGCTATCTACTGGATTTAAATTTATACCCGAAACTGATAAGTTGCAAGATTTGGGAGATCCTAGCCACAGATTTGGCAAATTATATTTGGCTGGACAAACTATTTTCCTTGGTGATACAGTACTTTCCACAGGGCCCGATGGTGATTTACAATTAACAAAATCTACTGGCGAATTAGAGAAAATAACAGTAAGTTCTTTAAAATTGGGATCTACTGGTACTGATGGCGTTGTACTATCATTTAGTAGCGGTACATTCTCCATAGAGGGTGCTACTACCAATGTCACTAGCATCTTATCTACAGGAACTATCACTGCTACAAACATTATTATTAACGGTAATGATGTATCTACATCTACCATTACTGGTGCTTTAATTGTAGCAGGTGGTGTTGGAATAGGTGGTGATTTATGGGTTGGTGGAGAGATTGTTGCACAGAAATTAACTATACAATATACAACAGTAACCACTAACATAGTTGAAACTGATGACATAATAAAAACATTTAATACTACTAGTTCAACATCATCTGATAGTGGTGCATTAGTTGTGGCAGGTGGAGTTGGTATCGGTGGCGATGTTTATGCTGGTGCTATATATGATAACGGTAATAGAGTAGTAACTAATGTAACAGCTTCGGGTAGTAGTTATATAGGTATTACTAATTTAATATCAACTGGTACACAAACAAGTTTTACAATAGTCAACTTAGGTGTACAAACGTTAACGGCAGGCACCGATACAGCAGTTAGCAGTAATACTGGAACCATTACTGTATGGACTACTAGTACTTTACAAAGTATTACCAATAGAGGTGCTAACACTACTAATGCTATATCAATAACCAATACAACTACTTCAACATCAAGTACAACAGGTGCATTATTGGTTTCTGGTGGTGTTGGGATTGGTGGCGACTTATATGTTGGCGGATTAATTAATATTAATCAAACTAGCACAATACTTGGTGCTGAAATTGTTACCACTGCTACTATAGGAAATTATGCATCAAACTCTACAGCAAGTAGTACAGGAACAACAAGTTCGTTCTTAATTTCAGATACAACTGTAAGCACCTCAAGTACAACAGGTGCTTTAATTGTATCAGGCGGTGTTGGTATTAGCGGTGATGTATATATTGGCGGCGCATCATATGCAAACACAACAAGTTTTGTAGACGGCGCCGAAATTGTTACTACAGCTACTATAGCATTATATTCCAGCAAAACTATAATTACAGCAGGTACTGATACAGCAATTAGTACAAGCTCAGGCAATGTAACTATCTGGAATACAAGTACATTACAAAGTGTTACTGATAGAGGTACTACTACCACTAATGCGATATCAATAACCAATCTTACTATATCAACCTCAACTGATACAGGTGCATTGATTGTCACCGGCGGAGTTGGTATTGGTGGTGATATTAATATTGGAGGAGCATCTTATGCAAACAATACTAGCTTTGTTGCCGGCGCCGAAATATTAACCACAGCTACTATTGAGTTATATGCAATTACACCCACAGGTGTACAAACTTTAACTAATAAAACTATAATTGTTCCGCATGGTGGAGCAATATACTTTGCCGACGACGTTGCATTATCCGAAGCGCATGGTGCCACTATACCTTACAAACAAACATCTGCTGCTTCAAGGATGTATACCAATGCAGATTTTAATACTGGACTATTATGGAAAGATGCAGGAGAATTTAATCCCGACGATGGGTGGAATGTTATAGATTCTGTAGCAGATAGTTCATTATTACCAGTGGGATATACTGGTGCCGTATATGATGCATATATTACTCTTGATAATAATCATGTATGGTATTGGGCAGCATTAAGTATTACAGATTTAAAACCTGGAGATTATTATTACGACGATATAAATTTCACTATAAACATATGTTTTGTTTATTTGAATCCGGATAGTGGTAATCTTACATATGCCATGTTGGACTTAACTCCAAGGTAAAAAAAACCAAGGTAAATATTAAACTGTGGCAATATATTTTAGTCCGTATCCGAGTTTAGCAGCTGGTCCCACCCCGTCGACCACGAGTACCTACCGATATTTTGCCGGCCAAGACATCTATATCACCAATGCAGGGGCCGTACAAGTTGCTACATTAGGTGGCGGTGGCTCTGGAAAGTATTCAAATGCTAACTATGATGATACAAAACCGTATCTATCACAACCTGCTGGGCAAAGTGGGTTTTGGGGTTCAGTTGTACCAAAATCAGAAACAACACATCCATGGACTACGGTTCCTAGTATTCCTACAGTTACTGCCAAAACTGAAATCTTAGAGCAAATAGTTACAGCAGGGCAATCGATAACATTTACACCTGTAAGTGCATTGGGTGGTACAGCAGCATATACAAATGGAATTAGTACATCTACTGGTCCATTACTTGTTTCCATAAATCCTGCACTCCCTGCAGGTTTTAAACTATATACATCTAAAACAAATATAGTTGCAAGCACTACTAAACCTACACAGACTGCTACTGCACCATTCCAAGTTACATATACTATTGCGTCAAATACAGGTCTAGCACCAGTAGTTGGACAATTCTATGCTGTTCGTGGACAAGCAAAAGTAACTTATAACGGTTTATGGAAATGTACAGCATACGATAGTGCTGCTAATACAATTACATTAGAATATAACGCAGACCCAAGTTATAGCGGTGGTGCAGCTACTACACTTGGTGGATATACTGGGCAAACAGCATGGCAAACAAGTTCGTTAGTAACGATCACTGATACAGATGTTTATGCCTCAACAAGAACAGATGGTTCAACACAATATAGAGATTGGCAAAACTATGCTGCTGCTACAGTTATAGGGGTCCCGCAAAACGCTGATGTTGGAACAAAAACTTATACGGTTACATTTACTGATGGTAAAGGTCAACAAGGTTCTGCATCATTTAAAATAACAACTAATCCAGGTGCGGCTGATTTATCTTACACATTAGATATTAATTCACGTACCTTAACACAAGGTACAGCAGATAGTTTTAAACCATTGAGTGCAGCAGGTGGAACTACTCCATATACATACAGTATTGTTTCTCCTCCATCGTTGCCTACAGGATTATCCATTAATCCAACAACTGGTGTTATTTCTGGAACACCAACAGCATATAGTGGTGCTACACAATATACAGTAAAAGTTGCAGATAGTGCAGGTGCTTCAAAGACTGATGTAATTACATTAACCGTAACTGCTCCAGCAGTGGTTGCTACTGCGGTTATTCCAAGCACTTACTCGTTTACTCGAACAATTCCATTTACAACATTTAAACCTGTTAATGGTAGTGGAGGGTACGGAGGATTACGCTATTCAGCAGCCTCGTTGCCCACAGGACTAAGCATTAATACCACAACTGGATATATTTCTGGAACAGGTACAGTAGTAACAGCAGCTACCCCTTATGTAATCACGGTAACAGATTCTAATTCACCAGTTGCATCAACTAATAATGCTAACATTACAATTACCATTGTAGATTTACCAGCATTGAATTCTACCGTATCATCTGCGGCACCATATACACTGACTAAGAAGTCGCAGAATTACTCATTTACACCAGTTACAGGTAGTGGTGGATATCTTCCGCAAGGAACATCGTTATCATATACTATTACTGGTACAGTAAGTTTAGCATCAATTGGGTTATCTATTAATTCAACTACTGGAGTAATATCTGGTAATCCTACAGCATTGTTAGTACCTACCAATTTTACTGTAACTGTTTCGGATCAAGCTGTTCCACCACAAACAAGTAGTGGAACATTTAGTATAGAAGTAATAGCGTTAGCATTGAGCACATCGTTGGATGTTGCTACACCACCACCCGCAATAAAGAATGTTGCAATTGCAAGTTTTAGACCAGTAAGCGCCAGTGGTGGAGATGGTAGTTATACATACTCTATTTTACCCAACATAACCACGGACACTGGGTTATCATTTAATACCAGCACTGGATATGTATATGGAACTGCAACTTCTGTAATTGGTAATACACCATATACTGTAACTGTCACTGACCAAACTACACCATCTCCTCAAACAAGTAGTAAAATATTTACTCTAAGAGTAGATGCTCCACCGGTGTTAATTGTATCTGCTATAACAGAAAAAATATTAACACAATACGATACGTTTACCGCATTTACTCCAGTAGTTGCCAATGGCGGATATGGCTCATTAAATTATTCTATATCTCCAACATTACCAGCTGGACTTACTTTTGCTACCAATGGTGTAAGTGCTGGGCAGATATCTGGCCCTGCAACAAAATATTTAATAACAGCTACTGCATTTACTGTTACCATTGCGGACCAAGCATTACAATCGACCTCATCGAGTTTCTTATTAACTGTTAAAACCAGACCGTTAGTAGTTAAAACTGACAAACAAAAAGAAACTTTTATACGTAGTGTTAACGCTACATCATATAAACCAGTTAGTGCTACAGGTGGATCTGAAACTTATGGGTACGCATTAGATATAAGTTTACCTGCTGGGTTGTCTTTTAGTACATCAACTGGATTTATTTCAGGCAAAGCAACTACCACCAGCACAACTACTACATATTCTGTTAGTATTACTGATACATTGGGTATTAGTGGAACAAGTACATTTGATTTAAATGTTGTTGAACCACCACCGGTTTCAACATTTCTTACCAACCCAACAGTTAGTAGTAGTACATTTTATAAATCAGTTACTAATGTAAATATATCACCAGTTGGTGCCAGCGGTGGATATGGTTCTATAACTTTTTCTATTAATCCAGATATTAAAACAGATACAGGTTTAACTTTTGGTACAAACGGTCTTCTATCTGGATATGCTACAAAATACGTAGATAAAGTATACACTATTTCTGCAACAGACAGCATAGGACAATCAAGCAGCACCAACTATGCAATAAAGATTACCTATGTACCTTTGTCAATTACACAGGTTGTAGTTACTTCAGTATTAACCAGAAGTAAGGCTATTGTTCCATTTATACCTGCAACAAGCTCAGGCGGTAGTGGCGGCACTAGTTTTACTATATATCCAGATATAACTGCTAATATAGGATTATCATTTGATGGTAGCATAGGCAAAATATACGGAACACCGGGTTCTACTTGTACCAATACAGCTTATACAATTACTGCTACAGATACTGATAATAATACTGCTAGTACAACTACCAACATAATTGTAAATAATCCTGCTCCAATATTAACTACAGTTAATACAGCTTCGGTTACATTAGTTGTTAATCGAAGTTTTACAACATTTACTCCAGTAACTGCATCGGGTGGTGATGGACATATATCTTATATTATTGGACCAACATTACCATCGGGCTTAACTTTTGATGTTAATACAGGTGCTATTAGTGGCGTTCCAAGTACAACCAGTACCACTGCTACATATGTGGTAACTGCTACAGATGCATTATTTCAAATTAGTAGTAGTAGTTTCTTACTTGATGTTCTGCCAGAACCTATATCTATTACAACGCCTTACCCAACGTTGGTCTATACAAAATATACTTCTGTAACTCCTGTTATTCCAGTTCTAGCAACCGGTGGATTTGGACAAAAAGCATATGCAATAGTTGGCAACACTTTGCCGGCTGGATTAACATACAACACAAGTATTGGTGAAATATCTGGAACACCATCTGGAACATTGGCAACTACTGTGTATTCAGTGTTAGTTACTGATTCAATAGGACAAACTAATTCTGGTACATTCACATTAACCGTTAATGATGTTTTACCTGATCCATTAACTGCGGTAGCATCTGATAGTTTATTTTCTTTAAGTATAGGTAATTCTGTTTCATTACATGCTGTAACAGGATCAGGCGGAGTCGGAACATATACCTATGCTATTAGTCCATTAACACTGCCTGCTGGACTATCTTTTGATACAAGTACTGGTGATATATCAGGTACTCCAACTACTACATCAACTGCTGCCACTTATTCTATTACAATAACTGACCATAAACCACAAAGTCAAAGTGCAAGTTTTTCTATTGAAGTTATACAACAACTTACTGGTGGCGGGAAAGGTTATACTGGAAGTAGGGGATATTCGGGTAGTGCAGGATATGCGGGTAGTCAGGGATATTCGGGTAGTCTAGGCTACACCGGTAGTATCGGTTATACTGGCAGTCAGGGTATACAAGGCATTCAAGGTATACAGGGTATACAGGGTATTAGTGGTGGCGATGGTGTTCAAGGTATACAAGGTACACAGGGTAGTAATGCTACCATGCAAGGTATACAAGGTATTCAGGGCACTGATGGATTACAGGGCATACAGGGTATACAGGGTATTACCGGTTCTCAAGGCATACAGGGTATTACTGGTATACAAGGTGCCGATGGCACACAAGGTATTGTAGGTTATACAGGTAGTCAAGGTATACAAGGCATACAGGGTATTACTGGTATACAAGGCGCTGATGGACTACAAGGCATTCAGGGTATTACCGGCACCAATGGTTCTCAAGGCATACAAGGTATTACTGGTATACAAGGTGCCGATGGCACACAAGGTATTATAGGTTATACAGGTAGTCAAGGTATACAAGGCATACAGGGTATTACTGGTATACAAGGCGCTGATGGTACACAAGGTATACAGGGTATTACTGGTTATACAGGTAGTCAAGGTATACAGGGTATTACTGGTATACAAGGTGCCAATGGCACACAAGGCATTCAAGGTACACAGGGTGTAATAGGTTATACAGGTAGTCAGGGTATACAGGGTATTCAGGGCTTCCAGGGATATGTAGGTAGCGCAAGTACAGCCACAGGATACACAGGTAGTCAAGGTAATCCAGGTACACCGGGTACTAGTGTAAAAATAGTTGGCTCTGTATCAACTTCGTCCTCACTTGTTATTCCATGGACCGGTGCCCTCGGCGATGGATATATTGTAACCTATGACGGACATCTATGGATCTGGACAGATCCAGATTGGACAGATGTTGGACAAATAATTGGATATACTGGTAGCCAGGGCACACAAGGTATTCAAGGTACTGATGGTCTACAAGGCATTCAAGGTACTGATGGATTACAAGGCATTCAAGGTACTGATGGATTACAAGGCATTCAAGGTACTGATGGACTACAGGGCATACAAGGTATTCAAGGCACCGATGGACTACAGGGCATACAAGGCACCGATGGACTACAGGGCATACAAGGCACTGACGGACTACAAGGCATTCAAGGTACTGATGGATTACAAGGCATTCAAGGTACTGATGGATTACAAGGCATTCAAGGTACCGATGGACTACAGGGCATACAAGGTACCGAAGGTCCACAAGGCATACAAGGTACCGATGGACTACAAGGAATTCAGGGTACTGACGGACTACAAGGAATTCAGGGTACTGACGGACCACAGGGCATACAAGGTACCGATGGACTACAAGGAATTCAAGGTACCGATGGACTACAGGGCATACAAGGTACCGATGGACTACAGGGCATACAAGGTACCGATGGACTACAAGGTATTCAGGGCACTGATGGACTACAAGGTATTCAAGGCACCGATGGACTACAAGGTATTCAGGGCACCGACGGACTACAAGGCATACAAGGTACTGATGGACTACAAGGCATACAAGGTACTGATGGACTACAAGGTATTCAAGGCACTGATGGACTACAAGGCATACAAGGCACCGATGGACTACAGGGCATACAAGGATTACAAGGTATTACCGGTCAGGGATTTAATTTCCGTGGTGAATGGCAAGATACACCAACTGCTTATGTTCCGTATGATGTTGTAACATTTCAAGACGAAACGTATGTATGTATACTTGATGTTACAGGATGGCAACCATATTACACGTTTGCCTGGACAAAGATTGCCGCTAAAGGTAGTCAAGGAACTCAAGGAATTCAGGGCACCGATGGATCACAAGGTAGTCAAGGAATTCAGGGCACTGACGGACTACAGGGTATTCAGGGCACTGACGGACTACAAGGCATTCAAGGCACTGACGGACTACAGGGTATTCAGGGCACCGACGGACTACAAGGCATTCAAGGCACTGACGGACTACAAGGCATTCAAGGCACCAACGGACTACAGGGTATTCAAGGCACCAACGGACTACAGGGTATTCAAGGCACCAATGGACTACAAGGAATTCAGGGCACTGATGGACTACAGGGCATACAAGGTACTGATGGGCTACAAGGTATTCAGGGTAGTCAAGGTACACAAGGAATTCAGGGCACTGATGGATTACAGGGCATACAAGGTACTGATGGACTACAGGGAATTCAAGGTACCAATGGATTACAGGGCATTCAAGGTATACAGGGTATTACTGGTATACAAGGTGCCAATGGCACACAAGGCATTCAAGGTACACAGGGTGTAATAGGTTATACAGGTAGTCAGGGTATACAGGGTATTCAGGGCTTCCAGGGATAT
>Ga0214919_10006425_pt1 | contig 16173 bp, 10 predicted proteins | sample LL1503_MetaG_FD_177994 | JGI IMG/M metagenome (GOLD analysis project Ga0214919, IMG submission 177994) | Freshwater microbial communities from Lake Lanier, Atlanta, Georgia, United States - LL-1503 | ecosystem: Environmental > Aquatic > Freshwater > Lake | place: USA: Georgia | collected... | reverse complement strand
ACCTTTAACAGTCACATCTCTATTTAATTCCGTTGTGAGTAGGAGGTTCTTTATTTTTTCGTGTATCATATTTAATTTTTCTTTTTATACAAAGAAACGGTTTACAAAGGAAAGAATAAAAAGCGAATATGCCGAAGCAAACGCATAGAAGCCGGAGTGAAAGAGGGAAACATAAAAGTAAATTCGTCAATTTTAAAATTTATAGAAGTGTCAGTTTTACCAACTATTCTCCCTTTTTATATTTATTTAGAAAATTTAACACCTTCCGTAAAAACACACATATACCTAGTTATCAATAATTTAATTATTAAAATGTAGAAAAATGGCAATTTATAAAAAAAACAAAGTGGCGGAAACGTTTAATTCACGTAAAGTTTCCATAGTTTTGCGCGGAATTTTGCAAGAATGGATAACAGGGATAAAATACTTTTTGCTGCATATGAGTTATTCTTTCGATACGGAATTAAAAGCGTAACGATGGATGACATTGCAAAACATTTATCCATTTCTAAGAAAACAATTTATTTATCATTTCAAGATAAAGATGAGGTGGTACATACTTTAATGGAGCAAGTTCTTTTGAAAGACCAAGCCGATTTTATTACAATAGCAAAAAATACATCCAACGTGGTTGAAGAAGTTTTTGTGATGATGAAAAAAATGAACGGTATTTTAAACACCATTAATCCAAATATTTTTTACGATTTAAAAAAACACCACCCGAAAACCTGGAGTTTATTTCATAAGTTTAGAATGGAATTTGTTGTTAATTGCGTGGTTGTTTCACTCGAAAAAGGAAAAAAAGATGGATTGGTCAGGTTGGATATAAATTTAAATATTCTAGCAAAATTAAGGGGGGAAGAAATTGAAATGGGTTTTAATCCTGCCGTTTTTCCAATTGATAAATTCAAAATTTTAGATGTACAAATTGCTCTTGTAGAACATTTTCTATATGGAATATGCACTTTAAAAGGACACAAATTAATTAATAAATACAAAAAAATAGTTGAAAAAATATAAATTGTTTTTTTGCAAAGGAAATTTAAAATAAAATTTTTAGCACAAGAAATAAGGAAATGAGAACAAACTTAAAAACATTACTTGCAATCGTACTAACTGGCATTATTGCAAATGCTAAAGCGCAACAAGTTGACACCTCGAGCTATTTTTTTAGTGTGCAGCAAAGTGTTGAATTTGCACTGAAGCACAATACAGCATTGCAAAATGTAATTCTTGATCAACAAATTGCAACCAACAAAATAAAAGAAATTATAGGCTCAGGGCTTCCACAAATAAATGGCTCCAGTCAAATACAACAGTTTATTGAAATTCCTACATCACAACTACCAGGAGAAATTTTTGGGGGGCCTGCTGGAACTTTTATACCAGTAAAGTTTGGAGTTCCCTACACTGCTTCTGCTGGATTTTCAATTACGCAATTAGCTTTTAGTGGAAGCTATTTAATTGCTATTCAAGGAACAAAAATTTACAACGAAATTGCTAAAAAAAACATAGAACGTACACAATTAGAAACATCGACTGAAGTCACAAAAGCATATTACACCGTATTAGTTAATAATGAAAAGAAAAAATTACTTGCAATCAACTTAGATCGAATTAAGAAAATTGTGGATGACACAAAAGCTTTAAATTTAAATGGATTCGTTGAAAAAATTGATGTGGACAGAATAACTGTTACCTATAATAACCTCAGCACTGAATTTGGTAATATCAGTAGGCTGCTTGACCTTTCCACCGTGTTGCTCAAATATAAAATGGGCATGGATCAAATTTCAACGCTGACGCTTACTGATAAAATTGAAAATTTGGGTATAACAACAGGCATAGCAGAAAACGCAAAATTTGATTATTCAAGGCGAGTTGAAATTCAACTTTATGAGCTAGCGATCACAGGCAGAAAATTAATGTTAAAGGCCGATCGTTTTGGCTATATGCCAACAGTAGCCTTTTTTGGCTCAGCTACAGCACAAGCGCAACGTACTAAACCTAACTTCTTCGAGGCAAAAGCACCTTGGTACCCAGCGGCAATAGTTGGGCTACAAATTAATGTACCCATTTTCGATGGGCTACAAAAAAACTACAAAATTCAAAGTGATAAAATTGAGCTATTGAAGTCTGAAAACGATTTGTTGTTTATGCAACGCACAATAGATATGCAACAAATGGTAACAAAAGTAAATTTACAAAACAGTTCAGCATCACTTCAATCTCAAAAAGACAACATGACCTTAGCTCAAAGTGTTTTTGATGTAGCAAAAACAAAATATGAACAGGGGTTTAGTTCAAATTTAGAAGTAATCAATGCGCAAACTGCATTGAAAGAAGCGCAAACAAATTATTTTAATGCATTGTATGACACCGTAATTGCAAAGGTAGAATATGATAAATCAATAGGGTCTTTTATTAAATAAATTAGTTATAAGAATCACAATACAAATAGTATGAAAAAATCAATTGTTCTAATCAGTCTTACTGCTTTAATTACATTTTCTTGCAACAAACAAAAAGAAGGTGATAATCTTAAAGAAAATCTGAAATCCAAAATTGAAGAATTCGAAAAACTTCGGAAAGAAATTACAGAAATCAAAATAGAAATTGCTAAAAATGATCCCGCACAAATGGATCGAGGAAAGGCCGTAGCAATTGTGGCACTTGGATTATCATCGTTTAATCATAGCATCGATATTCAAGGAAAAGTAGAGGCCGATGAAAGTATAACCATTAGCCCAACTTTTCCAGGTTTAGTTACAACTGTTTTTGTGACTTCAGGCGATAGAGTAAAAGCGGGACAAGTGCTTGCTCAAATTGACATCAGTCCAATGAAACAACAATTAGATGCGCTCAAGCTTCAACGCGACTTGCTCGAAGATATTTATAATAGACAGAAAAAATTATGGGATTTAAAAATTGGAACAGAAATACAATTTCTACAATCGAAGACACAGTATGAGGCAACTGAAAAGCAAGTGAATGGTTTGCAACTCCAAATTAGTATGGCAAGTTTAAAAGCTCCTATGGATGGTGTTGTTGATGCTGTACACATGAAGGCAGGTGAAATTGCTGTTGCCGGTTTTTCATCTATTGTTGTCGTTAACACATCAAAACTCCGTGTTAAGGCTGAGGTTTCTGAAGGATATGTTACAAAAGTTAGAAATGGAAATGCTGTTACGCTTGTTTTTCCTGATGCAAACAAAACTTTAAATTCCAAAATCTCCTATGCAGGAAGAATTATTAATACTTTAAATCGAACATTTAACGTAGAAGTGGCGCTTGCATCAAATGAACCTGAGGTTGTTCCGAATATGATTGTGATCGTAAAAATAAATGATTACACTAATGATTCCGCAATTGTAATTCCGATGAGCGCTATCCAACAAAATTCCGAAGGGAAAACTTTTGTATTCATCGCCGATAAAAATAAAGATGGAAAATTGATAGCTAAAAAACAATCCGTTAGTTATACTAATAGTTATAATGGATTGGTGGAAATTGCAGCAGGACTTACGAGCGGTTCGCAACTGATTACAGACGGAAGTTCCGATCTTAACGAAGGGGATATTGTTTCTGCCAAATAAATTATTAACCAGACTCACCGATTTACAATTGTTATATGTTAGATAAAATAAAAGAATTTAAACCTACAAGTTGGTCCATTAACAATAGGACAACCATCTTTATTCTCACTGTATTTCTTGCGCTTGCGGGTTATAAATATTACACTAAACTTCCGAAAGAAGCATTTCCGGAAGTCAAGGTTCCAACAATATATATTTTAACTTTTTACTATGGCACTTCTCCAACTGACATGGAAAATCTTGTTGCAAAACCACTTGAAAAACAAATGAAATCTCTTTCGGGTGTAAAAAAAATAACAAGTAATTCTCAACAAGATTTTTGCAATATAGTTATCGAATTCAACACAAATGTAAAATCTGAACTCGCACTCCAACAAGTAAAAGATGCTATTGACAAAGCCAAAAAAGACTTGCCCCAGAAACTTGACCAAGGACCAAACGCACAAGCGATTAATTTTTCCGACTTCCCCATAATGAATGTAAATATTGCTGGCGAAGATTTAAAAAAAATAAAAATTGTTGCCGATAATGTAAAAGACCAAATTGAGTCTTTAAAAGAAATTACTAGAGTAGATATGATTGGGGCGCTTAATCGTGAAATTCAAGTTGATGTTGATATGTATAAAATGCAATCTGCACAACTTACACTTGGCGATATACAACGTGCTATTCAATATGAAAACATGAGCATGACTGCAGGTCAAGTTACAACGGATGGACTAAAGCGTACGCTCAGTATTAAAAACGAGTTTAAAACCGTTGATGAGCTAAGGCACATTATCATAGGATCGCAAGCAGGCGCAAAAGTTTACCTTGAAAACGTAGCTGATATTACAGACGGAACAAAGGAAAAAGATAGCTACGCCCGCTTAGATGGGAAAGATGTAATCACACTTAACGTCGTAAAACGATCTGGAGAAAATCTAATTGACGCTTCCGATAAAATCAATGCTATTATTAAAGGCATGCAAAAGTCGCAAACAATTCCAAGTGATATAACAGTTACAGTCACGGGCGACCAATCAGACAAAACTCGGACGACACTTCACGATTTAATTAACACTATTATTATTGGATTTATTCTAGTCATTTTAGTGCTCATGTTTTTTATGGGTGCCACCAATTCATTCTTCGTCGCATTATCTGTTCCGTTGTCTATGGCCGTTGCCTTCATGGTCCTTAATGCTATGGGATGGTCAATGAACATGATTGTACTTTTCGCATTTCTACTTGCACTTGGAATTGTTGTAGACGATGCGATTGTTGTAATAGAAAACACACACCGTATCTTTTTAGAAAACCAAGGAATTGGAATTATTAAAGCTGCAAAACTGGCCGCAGGTGAGGTTTTTCTCCCGGTACTTTCTGGAACACTAACAACACTTGCTCCATTTATTCCACTCGCATTTTGGGACGGTATCATTGGTCAATTTATGATTTACCTTCCAATTACAATGATTATTACATTGCTCGCATCGCTTTTAGTTGCATACATTATCAATCCAGTTTTTGCTGCTGCATTCATGCGGCATTACAAATCATCCTCAGCAAAAAACAAACAATGGCCACGTTGGTTAAAGGGATTATCAATAGTTACTTTGTTAGTTGCTGCACTCGGCTACCTGTTAGGTTATAATGGATTAAGCAATTTAATTATTATTTTATTTTTACTTGTGTTAATACACCACTATGTTTTACGTACATGGATATTTAATTTTCAGGAAAAATTATGGCCGAGATTCAGGAATTGGTATGGAAGAAAACTAGTATGGTCTATTGAGCACCCAAAAACAATTCTATCATCAACTATTTTATTGTTTGTCTTATCTTTTATTCTTCTCGGCGTGCGCAAACCTAAAGTTGAGTTTTTTCCAATTTCAGATCCTAATTTTATTTATACTTATATCCAATTACCAGTAGGAACAGATACGAAGGTAACTGACAACGTAGCGAAAGAAGTAGAAGCTCGAATTAAAAAAGTACTTGCACAAGACTCAACTATAGTCACTTCAATCATTACAAACGTTGCAGTAGGCGCCGGAGATCCTCGAGCGAATGATCTTTCTGTACAAACAAACAAAGCAAAAATAACTGTTGCGTTTAAGCAGTTTTCTGAGCGAAATGGAAAATCTACGCGCGAAGTACTTGAAAAAGTGCAACAATCATTTGCGGTAAATAAAATTCCTCGTACAGATATTGTCGTTGAGCAAGAAGCGGGTGGGCCTCCAGTGGCAAAACCAATCAGTATTGAAATTATAGGAGAGAATTTAGAGGATTTGATTACGGTTGACAGTACACTCAAAAACTATTTGGAGTTAGATGCGAACAAGATCACTGGGGTTGAAAAATTAAAAACCGATGTAGTCGCAAGTAAGCCAGAAATTGTTTTCACCATTAATAGAGAGCGGGCAAATCGCGAAGGAATTTCTACCGGGCAAATTGGCAATGAATTAAGATGTGGGCTATTTGGCATTGAGGCCTCTAAATTTAGAGATCTAAAAGATGAATACCCAATCATGGTACGATACAAAGAAAGCCAACGAGAAGATTTAAATGCACTCAACAATTTAAAAATAACATATAGAGATATGAATATGGGTGGATTAATTAGAAATGTTCCATTGTCTTCTTTTGCTGATATTCAATATGCTGTAAGCTATGGCGGAATAAAACGAAAAGCACAGAAACGAATAATTACTATTGAATCAAATGTACTTTCAGGGTTTAATCCTAACGAAGTTGCCGATCAAGTTCGAGCGCAAGTAGATTACTGGAAACTTCAAAACTTACCTCCTGGAGTTGAAGTGAAAATGGGTGGCCAAAAAGAAGAACAAGACGCAACAGCTTCGTTTCTTAGTGGTGCGCTGCTAACATCTATCGGACTAATTGTTCTTATCTTAATCTTACAATTTAATTCTATCGGAAAAACAATTATTATTCTAAGTGAGGTTTTATTTAGTGTAATTGGTGTATTTCTTGGGCTTGCTATTTTTGGTATGAATGTGTCGATTGTAATGACTGGAATTGGAATTGTAGCGCTTGCTGGAATTGTGGTAAGGAATGGGATTTTAATTGTCGAATTTATTGATATTCTAAAAGAACGTGGCTTGGAAACAAAAGCCGCAATCATTGAAGCAGGAAAAACACGTATGACTCCAGTACTTTTAACTGCCACTGCAACAATACTTGGACTAATACCACTGGCAATTGGTTTAAATATCGACTTCCAAACCTTGTTTACCAATTTTAATCCTCATATATATTTTGGAGGAGATAGCGTTGCATTTTGGGGACCACTTTCATGGACTATGATTTATGGTTTAAGTTTTGCAACTATTTTAACGCTAGTAGTACTCCCTGTTATGTACCTGCTTTCGGAAAACATTGGGAATAAAATAAGGATACTAATCGGGAAAAAGCCAAAAGAAGAAAAACAATTTTAATTTTTCTTTTTGAATAAACATGTATTTAAACTATTGATAGATTTGGTTTTATGGATATCTTATTCAAATTTATGCACTAAAGAGATGTTCCTTTTATTCTTATATTTGTTCTGCATTTCAAATGACTGAAAACCCTAAATCTTCAGAATTCCAGGCTGGCAAATTGCTCGACAAGATCAATCTGCCTTCCGATTTACGTTTACTTAGAGAAGATCAGCTGCCCGAGGTTTCCAAAGAATTAAGACAATACATAATTGACCTCGTTTCAAAAAAAGGTGGGCACTTCGGCGCAAGCTTGGGTGTCGTTGAATTAACGGTAGCGCTACATTACGTTTTTAATACGCCTTTCGACCAACTTGTTTGGGATGTTGGTCACCAAGCATACGGCCACAAAATTCTTACCGGTCGCAGAAAAATTTTTCATACCAACCGAATTTACAAAGGAATCTCCGGATTTCCCAAACGTAGCGAAAGCGAATACGACACGTTCGGAGTAGGGCATTCATCCACCTCTATTTCTGCGGCACTTGGAATGGCCGTTGCCGCTAATCGTAAAGAAGAAAATCGTCAAGTAGTTGCTATCATTGGAGATGGTGCAATGACTGCTGGCTTAGCCTTTGAAGGATTAAACCACGGCGGAACAGAGAAAAGTAATTTATTGGTTGTGTTAAACGACAACTGTATGAGTATAGACCCCAATGTCGGTGCTCTGAAAGAATATTTAAGTGACATCACCACATCCCATACCTACAATAAAGCAAAAGATGAACTTTGGAAACTGCTCGGTAAAATTTCAAAATTCGGTCCAGATGCACAGCACATTGCTTCTAAGGTTAGCGACACTTTAAAAACAGCTCTATTAAAACAAAGCAATCTTTTCGAATCCTTACAATTTCGTTATTTTGGACCCATCGACGGGCACGATGTTGATCGCTTAGTAAAAGTATTGAAAGACTTGAAAGATATTCCCGGCCCAAAAATTCTTCATGTGTTAACTAGAAAAGGCAAAGGGTTTAAGTTTTCTGAAGAAGGGAATCCAACTTTATGGCACGCACCTGGGTTGTTTGATAAAACAACTGGTAAAATTATTAAAGCTGTTTCTACAGAGCCGCAAGCGTCAAAATACCAAGACGTTTTCGGAAACACTTTAGTCGAACTGGCAGAATTAAATCTGAAAATCATGGGCATTACTCCTGCTATGCCTTCAGGTTCTTCGCTCAATATCATGATGAAGGCCATGCCCAACAGGGCTATCGACGTAGGAATTGCGGAACAACATGCGGTCACTTTTTCTGCAGGACTTGCTACGCAAGGCATGGTTCCATTCTGTAATATTTATTCTTCCTTCATGCAACGCGCCTACGATCAAGTGGTGCATGATGTAGCCCTACAAAACCTGCATGTTGTGTTTTGCTTAGATCGCGGTGGTTTAGCGGGTGCCGATGGTCCAACGCACCACGGCGCATTTGACTTAGCGTATTTCCGGTGCATTCCGAATATGGTTGTGAGCGCTCCAATGAACGAATCTGAATTGCGTAATTTAATGTTCACTGCTCAGCTAGAAAAAAACGCTTTTCCATTTTCTATTCGATATCCACGCGGACAAGGTGTAATGCCAGAGTGGAAAACTCCTTTTGAAGAAATCACAGTCGGCACAGGACGAAAAATCCGTGATGGAAAAAATATTGCTATTCTTTCGATAGGACACCCTGGTAATTTTGTTGTTGAAGCTTGTGACAAATTAAAAACAGATGGTTTGTCCGCAGCGCATTACGACATGCGTTTTGTAAAACCAATTGACAAAGAAATGCTTCATGAAGTTTTTTCTAAATTCGACAAAGTAATAACAGTAGAAGATGGCTGCATTCAAGGTGGATTTGGTTCTGCTGTTATTGAATTCATGGTGGACCATAATTACAAAGCAGAGGTAAAACGATTGGGCATTCCTGATAAATGGATTGAACACGGTGAGCAAGGAGAGTTATGGAATGAGTGTGGCTTTGATGCGAATGCTATTGTGGAGCAAGCGAAGAAGATGGTGCTTCAAACGCTGTTGGTAGAGTAACGAAGAATTCCTCAATAGAAAATTTTCAAAACCTTAATCGTTAAAACATTAAAACGCCAGAAGTTTTTATTGTTGCTTCGTTAAATAAAAATACAAAAAAATAATTATTGTAATTACATCAACAAAAAAGGACTGCAAAACAGTCCTTTTTTGTTTAAATTTATTATTTGTCAGTCTGAGTAGTTTCGCACTGAAAAAAATGATAGCACAGAATAAATTCCAGCGAAACGTATCGAAGACTCGAAGTCTACAACTTTGCTTTCACCTCCACCATTTCATATCCTTCTATGATATCGCCTGTTTCAATGTTATCATATTTGTCAATGTTTAATCCACATTCGTATCCAGATGTAACTTCTTTAACATCGTCTTTAAAGCGCTTAAGCGACCCAAGCGTTCCATCGTGCAACACAATTCCATTTCTAATGATTCGGATTTTCGTATGTCTCGTTATTTTTCCGTCCGTAACATAAGCGCCAGCCACAGTTCCCACTTTTGTAATTTTAAATACTTCGCGTACTTCTACATTACAGCTAATTTTTTCTACAAATTCCGGAGCTAACATTCCTTGCATCGCAGCTTTAATTTCATCAATTGCTTTGTAAATGACAGCATATAGACGGATGTCAATTTGTTCAGTCTCTGCTAATTTTTTTGCATTAACAGAAGGACGAACTTGGAATCCAATAATAATTGCGTTCGATGCGGATGCAAGAAGTACATCCGATTCAGAAATTGCACCTACTGATTTATGAATAATTCGAATCTGTATTTTTTCAGTTGACAACTTCAACAAGGAATCAGCAAGCGCTTCAATAGAACCGTCCACATCTCCTTTAACAATAACGTTAAGTTCTTGGAAGTCTCCAATTGCAAGACGACGTCCAATCTCATCAAGTGTAATATGCTTTGTAGTCCGAATCGATTGCTCACGTTGTAATTGTAAACGACGTGTTGCAATATCACGAGCCTCGCGCTCGTCTGCCATGATATTAAATTTATCACCGGCTTGAGGCGCGCCACTTAATCCAAGAATCTGAACTGGGTATGCTGGGCCAGCTGCTGCAATATCACCACCGCGTTCGTTATGCATAGCTTTCACACGGCCACTGTAACATCCTGCAAGCACAATATCTCCAACACGCATGGTCCCATTTGCTACAAGCACAGTAGCTGTAAAACCACGACCTTTATCAAGAGTAGATTCAATGATTGTACCTGTTGCTCGTTTATTTGGATTTGCTTTTAATTGTAACATTTCGGCTTCCAATAAAACTTTTTCAAGAAGAACCTCAATGCCCACTCCATTCTTTGCAGAGATTTCCTGACATTGAAACTTGCCGCCCCACTCCTCTACGAGGATATTCATTGCAGAAAGCGCTTCGCGTATTTTATCTGGATTTGCTCCTGGCTTATCAATTTTATTAATTGCAAACACTAGCGGAACTCCAGCAGCTTGTGCATGGTTGATTGCCTCAATAGTTTGTGGCATTACACTATCATCTGCAGCCACAACAATGATTGCAATATCTGTTACTTGCGCACCACGGGCACGCATAGCGGTAAACGCTTCGTGACCGGGAGTGTCAAGGAATGTAATGTGTCTGCCATTTTCTAACTGAACATTATAAGCACCGATATGCTGCGTAATTCCACCAGACTCTCCGGCTATAACATTGGCTTTGCGAACGTAGTCAAGCAATGATGTTTTTCCATGATCTACGTGACCCATCACTGTTACTATTGGGTAACGATCAACAAGATCTTCTAGCTTATCTTCTTCTTCAATAATTGACTCTTGTACTTCAACACTTACAAACTCAACTTTAAATCCAAACTCCTCAGCAAGTATTGCAATTGTCTCCGCATCGAGTCGTTGGTTAATCGAAACAAAAAGTCCGATTGTCATACACGTAGAAATAATCTGCGTGACGGGAACGTCCATCATTGTTGCCAATTGATTCGCAGTAACAAACTCTGTTACTTTAAGAATACCCTTTTCTATTTCTTTATCTGCGGCTTCTTTTTCTATTCGTTGGGAAACCTGTTCGCGTTTATCACGACGGTATTTGGAAGCTTTTGATTTTCCTTGTCCGCTTAAACGAGCGAGTGTTTCCTTAATTTGTTTTTGTACTTGCTCTTCCGTCAATTCTGCTTTAGGAGCGCGAGGCGTAGCAACTAATTTTCTATTTCCTGCTATATGGCCACCACCAGCGTTGGGCGGTCTACCTGCTCCACCTGGTGCTGAGCCTGTATTCGGTCCACGATTTGCGCCAGCAGCATTATTTGCATTGTTCCCTTCTTTACGAATACGACGACGTTTTCTTTTCTTTTCTGCTTCAAATTCAGACGAAGAAGAGGCAACCGGTTTTTTCTTTTCTTCTTTAACTGGCAATTCAATTTTGCCCATGATCTTGGGACCTTCAAGCTTTGATACGGTCCTACGAAAAAGAATTTCTTCTGTTGGTTCAGTAGCGATCTTCTCTGTTGTTTCATTTACAACCGGAGCATCTGTTAGGACAGGTGTTTCAATTGGTGCTGCAACAGGAACTTCAGAAATAATTTCTTTTTCTACTTTCTTTTTCGTTCCCGTTTTTTTTGCGGGCACTGGTTCAGTAGGTTCTGCTTTTGTTTTTTTTGCTTTCGACTTTGGCTCCTCTAAATCAATTTTCGCAACAACCTTTATATTTACTTTTGAAACAACTTTTACCCTTTCAACTTCCTCTTCTTTTTTAGGTTTCTCTTTAGCAACAGGTGTCGGTTTTGAAGTGGTGGAATTCATGTCCTTGATGAGAACCTCTTCCTGATCGCGCTCTTCTGCGCGTTGTTGCGCTTTTGTACCTAGCTCAGTATTAATTTCTACCGACTCTTTTTTATTCCGAGTATTAAGTCCTACAAGTTTGGACTCTTCTTTTTCTTCGCGGTCTTGTGCAAATTCCTTTACAAGCAAACTATACTGCTCATCCGAAATTTTCCCATTAGGATTACGATCCGTTTTGAGACCTTTCTCTTCGAGATAATCCCAAATTCGAACAAGGGATACATTAAATTCACCCTTTACTTTTCCTATTCGGATTTTATTTTCTGATTCTGCCATATACTGCTCGCCTCCTGGGCTAAGCTTTTACAAAGTTCGGAATTCCTTTAACAATTTAGAATTTCCGTAAAAATAAGGTTTATTCAAATTCAGTGCGAAGAATACGCTTCACTTCTTTTACCGTTTCCTCTTCAAGATCTGTACGTTTAACAAGTTCTTCATCACTTAATTCAAGTACCGATTTCGCTGTGTCACAACCAACAGATTTAAACTCATCAATAATCCATTGTTCAATTTCATCCGAAAATTCATCAAGCGTAACATCCTCTGCGTCTTCATCGGTATCACGATACACATCAATTTCATAGCCTGTTAATCGACCAGCAAGACGAATATTATGACCACCCTTACCAATTGCTAAAGAAACCTGGTCAGGCTTAAGATAAACTTCTGCACGTTTATTTTCTTCATCTAATTTGACAGAGGTAATTTTTGCTGGACTCAATGCACGAGCAATAAGAAGTGACGAATTTGCTGTATAATTTATAACATCAATATTTTCATTCTTCAATTCGCGAACGATGCCATGAATACGAGACCCTTTCATTCCAACACATGCACCAACAGGGTCAATGCGGTCATCATAAGATTCTACGGCAACCTTAGCGCGTTCACCTGGTTCACGAACAATTTTCTTAACAGTAATAAGTCCATCGTAAATTTCAGGTACTTCCATTTCGAATAATTTCTCAAGAAATGAAGGTGCCGTTCTTGACAAAATAATTACAGGTGCGTTGTTTCGCATATCTACTTTCAAAACAACAGCACGAACCGAATCTCCTTTTTTGAAAAAGTCCCCTGGAATTTGCTCCGTCTTTGTAAGAATTAATTCATTCCCTTCGTCGTCCAAAATAAGTGTTTCTTTTTTCCAAACTTGGTAAACTTCACCTGTAATCACATCGCCAACGCGCTCTTTATATTTTCGATACAAGGCATCTTTTTCAAGATCCAACACACGAGAAACAAGATTTTGACGAATTGCAAGCACTGCGCGACGGCCGAAATCATCTAATAGAATACGATCTGTTACTTGTTCGCCAATTTCAAAATCGGGTTCCACTTTTTTAGCACTGGTAAGACTGATGTGTTTATTTTCATCATAATCAAAGCTATCGTCGGCGAATTCATCGTCAACAATTTCTCTATTTCTCCAAATCTCAAGGTCTCCTCGCTCTGGGTTAACAATAAAATCAAAGTTTTCGTCGCTTGTGTATTTCTTACGAATCATACTTCGGAAAACATCTTCCAAAATACTCATAAGCATTGCCCGGTCTATGTTTTTTGTCTCTTTGAATTCCGAAAAGGATTCGATGAGGTTGAGGTTTTCCATTTTTATCGATTATAATTCGTTACTATTTTAATTAAAATTTTATAATAATTCTTGTCTCTTTTATTTGTGAGAAAATCAAATTTGACTTTTTTAAAACTAATTGTTTCCCCTTTTTCCCTTCAACATTTTCTTTTGTTTGTTGCTCCAAATAAATTCCATTTGGGTTAACTTCCAATAACTTTCCCTCTACTTTTTGGCCGTCAGCCAACTTTACCTCCACAGCTTTACCCATGTACTTTTGGTATTGCTGCAAAACTTTAAACGGTTGATCAAGACCTGGCGAGGACACCTCCAACTCAAAGTTTTCAGTTTCCAGCTCCAATTGACTCTCAATCCAACGACTCATTCCAACACATTCCTGAATTGAAATCCCATTTAAATTGTCAATAGTTACACGAATCATATTAGTCGAACTAACAGTAACATCTACGAGATAATTTTCTCCCTCCGAGAGTCTATTTTGAACTATTTCGCGTATGTAATTTATGCTAATCATGACAAAAAAACAGGGGACTATTCGTCCCCTAATCTGATCCATTTTCTATAACAGGTGGCAAATGTAGGTTAAAAGAAAATTATAAACAATTAAAATAACCAAAACCTTTTGGGCTTAAATTTCGTATTTATTAAATAATTTTAACTAGATTTAACAAAATGTATTGATATTATCAAAAAAAACCAAGCGAATAGTACTTTAAAAGCATCAAAGTCAGATATTTATGTTTACCAACGTTAATTTTAAAGTTTTACAGGGCAAAGCCGCTGCTTTTATACTTTTAGTGTTCGCTTTAGTGCTTTGTCAATCTGCCAGTGCTGCGGAAACCACTAAAGTGGAGAACAGTGGGGGAACAACCATTTGGGAAATTCTTGGTTATATAGGAATGGTTTTGGGAGTGGTTCTCTTAGCTTGGTTTATTGGTGCGGCCCAAAGCAAAGATTCTACAAAAAACATAAACCCAGGTGTTTCCCATAAACGTCACAAACATTTTGAACACCCTAATGATCCTCACTTCAGAAAGTTGAAAAAGAAAACCCGCTAAAAATAAAGTTTTAGTTTATTTTTTTTCCATTCCGATACTTTATTTCAGAGATCATATTCCCTTTTAAGTCATAATAAATCCATGTTCCGGTTGCTTTACTAATTGTCCTGGATTTATATACTTTTTTGCCATTTTCTTTTGTAAACAAATATTCCTGCTCTTTTACAATTTTGTTATGTGTTTCACTTTGTTTTTTTGTACTCTCAAAATAATTAACTGTTTTACCTGAAAGCTTACCCAATTTATAATTTGTTTCTGTTTTTAATGCTCCTGTTTCATAATAATAAAGCCAGTGGCCGTTTGCTTTATCGAGGTGATAAGAGCCCTTCTCGTCAATGTAACCGGTTTCATTATATACAATCCACTTCCCTTCTTTTAATCCCTTTTTAAATTTTCCTGACTGATGTACTTTTCCATTGGTCCACCAAAATTGCCATTTACCATCTTTCACTCCCCCCAAAAAACTTCCTTTGTAATTAGGTTTCCCTGTTTCATAAAACCCTGTCCATTCGCCAACCATTTGCCCTAATTCAAATGCTCCCTGATCTTTTAGCTGGCCATTTTCATACCAAGAAGACCATGGGCCGTTTTCTTTATTATCAATATAAATTCCCTCCTGAACCTTTTGTCCTTTTTCAAAATAAAAATTCCAAAAACCATTTTTCATTCCATTCTTAAATTCGCCAGTTTTATACAACTGCGCGTTGGGATACCAAAAAGACCAAATACTATCTTCCTTATCAAATTTGTACCATCCATCCATTTGCTTTTGCTTGTTATCAACAAACCAATATTGCCAATGACCCGTTCTTTTATCATCAAGAAAATATCCTTGCATTTCAACAGACGAATCTTTTTTATACCAAAACCATAACCCTGTTTTCTGATCGTTTAAATACGCCCCCTCAAAAGATTTTTTTCCATTCTCAAAATAATGACAAGACGGTCCGTTTTTTTTGCCCAATTTAAAATCTTCTCTAAAATCTAATTTTCCAGTAATGGTAAGGAAAACCCATGTACTATCTTTTAATCCCCCGCGATAAATCCCCTCACCAAGTTTGTTTCCATTGTCATAAGTTAAAAGCATTTTACCATAGCCATTTTTAATTACTTGCATGCCATCCTCCGACCATAGATTCCACAAATATTCTATCCCTTCTTTGTATTCGATGTCTCTAAGTTGTTTTCCGTTTTTATAAAACTCTATCCAGCTGCCAACTTTTTCGCCTTTGTTATATGCACCAACAGATTTTTTATTTCCATTTGTATACCACTCATTAAAAGTACCATGAAGGGTGTCATTCACAAAGTAGCCATCACTCGCAAAACCGCCACTTTCTTGCCAGTATTGGAAACGTCCGTTTTTTTGGGAAGTCCATTGATTCTTTTTAAACTGAATTTGGTAGTTTTCAACACTCTTCATCTTCCCATTTTCAAAATAACTTACCCAAGTACTATCTGCAAGATTTTCCACAAATTTACCTGTCATAAATTTATTGCCATTCTTATACCAATAATTCGCTATGCCACTTTTACGTCCCTGAAAATAACTTTCAGTAGCTTTTTTGTTCCCGTCGTTAAAATAAAACGTCCAAATACTAT
>Ga0214919_10006424_pt1 | contig 16174 bp, 26 predicted proteins | sample LL1503_MetaG_FD_177994 | JGI IMG/M metagenome (GOLD analysis project Ga0214919, IMG submission 177994) | Freshwater microbial communities from Lake Lanier, Atlanta, Georgia, United States - LL-1503 | ecosystem: Environmental > Aquatic > Freshwater > Lake | place: USA: Georgia | collected... | reverse complement strand
ACTAAAGATAACTAGAACAGATGGAAGTATATTAGAAGGCGAAATTACTCCAGCAGTGGAGTATGAGTTTGAACAGTATGCTAAAAAGGGCTTTCATAAGGCGTTTCGTGAAGATGAGATGCAAAGTTCAGTCTACTGGATTTCGTGGTGTGTCACTCGCCGTTCGGGTGAAACAGTAAAACCATTTGGTATTGAGTTCATCGAGACACTTAAGAGTGTCGAGGTACTTGACTCAGACCCTTTGTCGTAAAGCGCGATCTCCCATTCACCTACCTCATCGCTAGGCTAAGCATAAGGTTGGGAATCGCGCCACAACAGTTAATTGAATTAGATCGCAACATGCTAGATGCATTGTTAGCAGGTCTCAAGGATGAAGCGAAGGAGACGAGAGATGCCTACAGAAGTAAAGGGCGTAATCGCACTTCGCAAGGCTCTTAATGCCTATGCTCCAGACTTGGCTAAAGAATTAACTTTTGAGATTACTAAATCCCTTAAAGTTATCCAGAAAGATGCTAGAGGTTTTGTACAAGATAAAGCCCCGGGCAACCTTTACAACTGGAATGAGGGCGGCAGTGGTAAGAAGATAACTGCTCGTTCATCTATGTTTAGAACTTTGAATATTGGTAGCCGCGGGCGTATGTTTCCACTTTATGACGCTGCCACTATTAAGCGCGGTATTGTATATCGCACAGGTTACGGCAAGCCTAACTCTAGGGGATTTAGATCGTTATTCCGCGTGAAGAATATGTCAGCAGCTGGTGCAATCTATGAGACTGCTGGACGATTAAACGCCGGCGGAGATCCTAAGAGCCACTCTAATAATCCTAAAGCGACTAATAAATTCACACAGCGTCAAGGACGGTTGTACGGTCGCAAAAGAGATGGGCAAGACATGCGTGGTCGAGTTATTTTTCGCGCTTGGGAACAAGATGAGGGCAAGCAGACAGCTGCCATATTCAAGGCCATTGACAATGCTAGAGATAAATTTAATAAGCGAGCCACTGTGAGCAGTTCTAGGAGTGTTGCATGAGCAATATAGTCATTGACATTGCAGCCGAGTTCACCGGTAAAAAGGCTTTTAAGCAGGCAGACTCAGCCACACAGAAGTTAAGTCATGGAGCTAAAACCCTTGCAAGAAATCTAGGCTTAGCGTTCGGCACAGCTGCAATCCTTGCCTACTCTAAGACAGCTGTACGAGCCGCTGCAGCTGATATCAAAGGCCAAAAACAACTTGCTCTAGCATTAAAGAACGTTGGGTTAGAACGAAACGCAGCAAGCGCTGAAGCTTATGTTCAAAAGTTGCAATCAGAATTTGGCATTGTTGATGATCTATTAAGGCCAGCCTATGCAGATTTAGCAAGAGCGACACTTAATTCCGCTGAAGCACAACGCTTGCTTAGTATTGCAATAGATGTATCTGCAGGCACTGGAAAAGATTTAACCACAGTGGTCTCAGCATTAAGCAAAGCGGCGCTAGGTTCTAACACTGCTTTGTCTAAATTAGGCGTCGGAATTTCTAAAGCAGATTTAAAGACTAAATCTTTTTACGATGTATCTTTACAATTAGCGGATGCCTTTAAGGGAGCAGGAGCCGCTTCTGCAAATACATTCTCAGGTCAATTAGATTTACTTACCGTATCGACAAGTAATGCTGCTGAGACTATTGGCGTGAGTTTGATAGGTGCATTAACTTCTTTATCAAAAGATAACAGCATGGCAGGTCTTGGAAAAGATATTGAATCTGCTTCAAAGTCTTTGGCTAACTTCATTGATTCTATTGTTTATCTTAAAGGTCAAATAGGAAGTATTCCCGGAGCAGGGCTTGTAAATGGAGCCTTTGGGGCTGTAGGAAACGTCTTAGGAAGATTTAGCCCTCAACGTGCAGCTGAACTTCTAAAGCAAATTAAAGGACAAGGGCCAGCGTCTAAAAACCCAATTCAATCTGGCACATACCTTAACAATCCAGTTGCAACTAAATCAAACAAAGTTGCTACAGATACCCTTAAAACCAATAAGGCCTCACTTGCTCTAGCAAAGGCCAAGGCAACCTTAGACTTACAGCAGATTCAAATTGTTGCAGCACTCAAAGGCAAGATAAGCGAAGAAGATCGCATAGCTCTTAAACTTCAACTAGCACTGCTTAATGAAAACGCTACTGAAGCAACCAAACTTTCAGAGCAATTAACCGCTGCTAAAGAAAAAAACGCTACATTAGCAACCACTATTGCTGCACTTCCAAAGGCAACTAATCCATTTGCTGAATGGCCTACATTTATTCAAACTGCTATTGCTGGACTCCAAGATGGAAGTCTTACAGTTATTGAGAAAATTTCAGCAGCAGTACAAACTGCCATTCAACTTACAAACACTGTTGCTCAACAATCTATTCAAGCAGGTATTGCAGCTGGTAACTCACTAGCAGCAGCGCTATCAGGTGCAAGATATGCAGGCCAAGCCGATGCTGCTGCAACGGCAGCAGCTCAACAAGCCGCAGCAGCCGCAGCAGCTGCTGCTAATGCCGCGCTTCTGGCCGGAAATAAAGCCACTCTCGATGCTATTGCAAAAGCTAATGCAGAAGCCTTAGCTAAAGCACAAGCCGATGCTGCTGCCTCTAATACAAAAATTATTTCCGATGCTGCTGCAACTGCAGCACAGATAGCGGCAGATGCGATAGACGCTCAAGCGACAAGTAAAGCAGCACTTGAGAAGTTAATAGCAGAACAAAATGCAGCCTTAGCCACAGCAGCTACAAACGCAGCCACAGCGGCGGCGGCGCTAGGAGCATCTTCGGCTGCTGCCAACGCAGCACAGGTGGCAGCGGATGCAGCAGATGCGGCTGGTATTGCCTCTAATAACACTGCAAGCACAGTAATCACTGTTAATGTCGGTGGAACTGTAATATCAGAAACCGACCTTGCTACAGTAATTTTAGACACAATCAATAACGCCGGAGTCGCAGGCACTCAAACAATTATCAATAATGCTTCCCTAGCAACGGCTGGCTAATGACAATACCAGTAGAAATTACGGTATCTCTTAACTTTGCTGACTCGCCTAGTTTTGGCATACCTCTGACCCTTGATGATCCTGTTAATGGAATCCTTGGTACAAATGTCCTAGCAGACAATGCTTCACTTATTGTGGACTTATCAAGTAGCACAACTCAGATATCAATCAAGCGCGGCAAAGATATTCTTACAGATAACTACAATTCAGGTTCTGCCTTAATTAGGGTATTAGACCCTCAAGGTTATTTCAATCCAACCAACACTTTGAGTCCTTATTATGGCTATGTTAAGCCATTGAGAAAACTACGCATTTCAGCTACTAACACTGCTGGCCTAACAGTCTATCTATTTTCTGGATACACCTCAGAATACCGATACACCTATCCTCAAGGCCAAGAGACCGGATATGTAACTATCGCGGCCTATGATGCTTTTAAGATATTTAACCTAGCAGCTATTACTACAGTTACTGGCTCATCTGTCGGACAAGGAACTGGCACTAGAATCGACAAAATTCTTGACACTATTTCTTGGCCTGCTGGCATGCGTGATATTGACGCTGGAAATACAACTTGCCAAGCAGACCCTGCCACATCGAGAGTTGCACTTAGCGCTATTAAGGTATTAGAAAATACAGAGCAGGGCGCTTTCTACATTTCACCAGAGGGAACAGCAGTATTCCAAGACCGAAACTTTACAATCGCTACAGCTGGTGGCACTCCCATAATATTCGCTCAAGATACCTCTGGCCTTAACTATGCCAATCTTAAATTCTCATTCGATGATAAGTTGATTTACAATCAATCGACCATGACTAGAGTTGGTGGCACTGCTCAAGTCGCTTCAGATAGCGCATCTATTGATACCTATTTCCTTCACAGTATGGCTTTGAGCAACCTTATGATGCAGACAGATGCCGATGCTCTTAATGCTGCAAAAGCATGGGTAGCATCTCATAAAGATACGGCTATTAGAATTGACTCTATGACTTTGGATTACAATGATCCAAGTTATACAGCAGCTAATATCAACACCATTCTTGGACTGGATTACTTCCAGCCAGTCTACATAACCAACACAACCCCACAGGGTTCAACCATTACCAAGACTTTGCAGGTTCAAGGCCTATCTTGGGATATAACACCCAATTCAATGCAATGCACAGTAACAACTTTGGAGCCTTCAATCGAGGGTTTCATACTAAATTCGACATTATACGGTATTCTAGGCACATCCGTATTGAGCTACTAGGAGAAAACAATGGCAGGAGCAGGCTACAAGCTGTTTAGCACGGGAGATGTGCTATCGGCCAGCGATGTTAATTTATATCTACAGCAACAGACAGTAATGGTCTTTGCTAGTGCAGCAGCGCGTACAACTGCTCTTGCAAGCGTTCTCGCAGAGGGAATGGTTACATACCTCAAAGACACAGACGTAGTTGAAATCTACACAGGTGCTGCTTGGGTTTCTCTTGATGATCCCAACGCTATCCAAAACTCAATTGTGGATGCCAAAGGTGACATCATTTCGGCAACGGCAGATAACACACCTGCTCGCCTTGCAGTAGGAACTGCAAATCAGGTTCTTACAGTAGATTCAACTACTGCAACTGGGTTAAAATGGGCAACACCTGCAACAGCCAGTTCTAAAGTAGTGCAAATTGTAACTGCTACCTATTCAACAGAGGTAGGCAACGGCACAACAACTTATGCAGACACAGGTTTAAGCGGAACAATTACACCAACAAGTGCAAGCAACAAGATTTTAGTTATGCTTAGTCAAAATGGTGTATCTAAAACTGCTAGTAATCCTAACTCGGGTGTTGGTATTAAATTACTGCGCGGTAGTACTGATATTTTAACTATTGCAAGTCAGGCGGCATACACTGCAAGCGCCGTTGGCAATAACTGTGGAGCGGTAAGTTGTGAGTATTTAGATAGTCCAGCAACAACATCTGCAACAACTTACAAAACTCAATTTAAGAACAACATCGCAGCATCAAATGCAACCGTTCAAGAGTATATGATTTCAAGCACAATATGTTTAATGGAGGTAACACCATAATGGCTAGAGGCGTTCAAGTATTAGATATGTTAATTCCGCAAGGCGGGTGGATTATTGTTGGAAATGATTATGAAGGCATTACATTTTTAGAATGTGAGCCAATTACTAAGGCACAATTTGAGGCAGGCTTTGCACAATTTGATGCTTGGAAAGCCGAGAAAGATTCTAAGGCAGCAGCAGACAAAGCAGCACTATTAGCCAAACTTGGCATAACTGCCGATGAAGCAAAGTTACTGCTTTCATAGTGGAACACTTGACTAAGATAATTACTCATGAAGCCAAGATTATCTAAAGCTGCAATTCAGTTAAGAGAGCAGTTAGATGATTCCTTCCCAGATCGCGATAGGGCATCGGATGGTTGGGTCGGTGATACCCGACACGCTGCGATGAAGTCTGATCATAATCCAGATGAGCAGGGTTGGGTTCGTGCCATTGACATTGACGCAGACCTATTCGGTGCAGGAGTCAAGCCGCATATCATGCCAGACCTTGCAGATCAACTTCGAATCAGTTGCAAGTCTAAGGCAGAAAAGCGCATCTCGTACATTATTTTTAACGGCAGGATTGCGTCTCCCATCCTTAACTGGAAGTGGCGTAACTACACAGGGGCTAACAAACACCTTCACCACATGCATGTCAGCTTTAAGAAAGAAGCTGACTTACTGGGTGAGTTTTTTCAAATACCTATGTTAGGCGGAAACTAATGAATATGAAGAACCCTTATGTCCTTACTGCTGGAGCCTTCCTATCAGCTTGGGCTGCATCTAACTTTGCACTTGACTATCGCGCAGTTCTTTGGGCTGTACTAGCTGGTGTCTTTGGATATGCGACTCCTAAGAAGTGACACAATCCGACTTCTTTACGCTCTACTTAGGCACACTGGCAATAGTCGGTGGCTTGTCTGGGTATGTCATTACTCATCTGTTGTCTGAGATTAAAAGACTCAACACGCGAGTCGATGAAATCTATAACATCTTACTAGACAGGTAACATTCTGCTATGGCAAGAAAAGCAACTAAGGCATTAGAGGAACAAGGTTACTCAAAGCTTGATGCTTATTGCATTGGCTTATATGAGTATTTCTGCAGTCTTAAGCGAGCAGGCTTCAAAGAAGATGTAGCCATGTTTATGATTACTGAACCTAATGCTTACCCTGCATGGATATTGCCTAACCCTGTCGATCCAGAGAAGTTCGGCAACTACGAAGATGAGGACGATGACTAAAGCGAGATATTTAATTATCAGCGACCTTCAAATTCCATACCATCATGAAGCAGCTGTAAAGAATCTCATCAAGTTAGTTAAGCGAGAGAAGTTCGACCTCATCCTCAATACAGGCGATGAGTTAGATATGCAGTCACAATCTCGTTGGGCGCAGGGAACCAAGTTAGAATGGGAAGGTAGCTTAGATGCTGATAGAAGCCTTGCACAGGATATTCTCTATGACCTTGGCACAACAGATGTCACTCGAAGCAATCACACAGACAGGCTCTACCACACACTATTACGCGCACCTAGCCTCATTGGACTTCCCGAGCTCGAATATCCCAAGTTTATGGACTTTGCCGGACTCGGAATCCGCTTCCATAAGAGACCATTCGAGTTTCATAAAGGATGGGTCTTGGTACACGGTGACGAAGGATCAATGAACTCTAATGCTGGACTTACGGCTCTTGGGCTGGCTAAGAAGTTCGGCAAGTCTGTAGTCTGTGGACACACGCACAGAGCAGGCATTAGTGCCTTCACAGAGGGCATAGGAGCCTCATACAGGACTTTGTGGGGCTTAGAGGCAGGAAATGTCATGGACAAGAAGAAAGCCTCTTATCTCAAAGCAGGGGCTGCTAACTGGCAGATGAGCGTGGCGGTGATAGAGACCTATGGAGACCATGTCTCACCGATGCTAGTACCCATCAATAAGGATGGAAGCTTTACATTGTACGGGAAGTTGTACCAGTAAATCGTTATCAATTTGTTATCAAAATGTGCTACATATTCACCAACGCTGTGCTTTACTAATCCTGTAGTCAATCAAGGGCATTGACACAGATAGGCACACGAAATGATAATTACAGAAAAGGATTTTGATTCTTTAAGTAATACAATGATGCAATGGGCTGGATACGATTGGGAAGATCAAGCTAATCGATTTAATTCAGAGGTTGGATTTCAGTGGGGTTGGGCATATTGGTTTGATAATGCCGCTTCAATGATTTTAGCCAAGAACTTCCTTATGCAAAAAGAAGCTGCTTTTGATGTTACATACGATGAAGCTCTTAATAATTACCTTATCGTAACTGATTTTATAACAATGGATATGGTGGTTGCATAATGGCAACGATAGAAATCTATGAGAATCCAACTAAAAGAGCTGAACAGTATTTCTGTGTATATTGTGGATTTGATATGACAATCGCTGGAGTTTGTATAGATTGCAATGAGTATAAAAGTGCAGTTACATTAGATGAGTATTATGAGTTGAACGGTCATTACCCAAAGCCAAGGTTGGTGAAGTAATGAACATCATAACTCTGGTTGGCGTAGTAGGCTTATTCCTTATGAGCAACTTTGTATGGTACTGGCAAGGCTTCAAAGATGGTCGGCGTGAAGGATATAGATCAGGTCGCAACATCAATCGTCAAGCTTTCTGGTCAGAATAATGAAAGCCAGTGAAATTTTATTATCAGCAACCGACATCATGCAAGATCGCGGTGCAGTCTACGGTCACGCGAAGATTAACCAAGGTCGCATCGCTTCAAGGCTATCCAGTCTATTTGATATCCCAGTCGAGGACTACCAAGCTTGTCTTGCTATGGTCGAAGTCAAGCTCTCAAGAATCCAAGAGTCACCAACACACATTGACTCATACATCGATGCCTGTGCTTATCTCGCATTAGCAGCTCAACTAAAAACAGAGGAAGATGATTTATATGTTTAACCTAGCCGATTACGAGACAGTAGAGGTGAGACTTGAAAAGTTTATTAAGGATTATGCGGATTTTCGTATATCAACAGAGTTGGAAGTCTGCGAGAAAGATAGATACATTGTTAAAGCGTATATCTTTAAGACTCATGCAGACACTATCGCATGGGCAACAGGACTCGCTGAGGAAAAGATTACAGATCGAGGTGTTAATTCGACTTCAGCATTGGAGAATTGCGAGACTTCAGCAATCGGCAGAGCTCTTGCAAATGCAGGCTATGCTGCTAAGGGCAAAAGACCCTCTCAGCAAGAAATGCGTAAAGTCATATCTCAACCACCAGTGAAGCCTGTAGTCGAGGAAAAGGATTACTGGACTACGCCAATCGGTGATAGCACATATCAAAAGCCTGCACCAGTAACCCTAGAGAAGGCTATTGAGACAGTCAGTTCAATACTTGGTACAACAGAAGCACGTGAAGCTCCACAATGCAAGCATGGACACATGATATGGGCACAAGGTGAGAAGAATAATCGTGCATGGGGTGGCTATAAATGTTCTCTATCTGGTCATGCTGGCACTGAGAGCGAATGTCCTAGAGTCTGGTACAACTTATCTAGTGCAGGTACTTGGGAACCACAGAAAGCGAGAGTATAATGGGAGACTTAGAGATTCATGGTGTCTATGGCTGGCAGAAGCTTGAGGATATTCCTATGATCGATACAGTCCCATGCCAGTTATGCAATGAACCAACACTAGCTAGTGACATAACGATTACAGCCGTTATTGTAGATGGCGTAGTTAAGTCCGGTACTTGGTCATGCAATAAATGCAAGGCAGTCAATGGGTAAGCGCGATCTAATTCGTATTCTAGTATTTGTACAAATTGTATTGGGTATTGTAATGATTTACATGGTAAAGAGTTATGCCTAGTCAAGCAAGAAAACATAGAGGTTTCCGCACAGAGCGTGTGGTCGCATCCTACCTATCGAGGGTGTGGCCTAGCGCAAGTGTGGGAAGGGGGCAGGGTAAAGATATCCAGAATGTACCGTTTGATATTGAGGTCAAAGCGCGTGCAGGATTCCAACCTAAGCAAGTTCTCGCTCAACTCAAGGCACGCACTGCAACTTCGGGGGATGTCGGCATTGCAGTCTTGAGATTAAACGGTCAAGGAGAAGATGCAGGAGAATATGCATGCATCATTCGTTTAGAGGACTTGCTACCCCTGCTCGAACTCAAGTATGGTCATATTAAGAATGAGCCTAAAGAGACTGACATCGAACGATGCAGCTGTGGCTCTTGGATGATTGGGGAATGTAAAACATGCCAGCCTACGATTACAAATGTGGACGATGTGGCTTAATCAATGAACTACATCATGGCTGGCACGATAAACCTACGATCTTATGCACTTATTGTAATGAACCAATGAGCAAAGTTATTAGCCCAGTAGGGGCAATCTTCAAAGGAACTGGCTGGGGTTCATCTAAATAGTTATCCACAGAAGTTATCCACAGGGGGTACTTATGAAACGAAACACCGCTATGACCAGCACTTATACAAATGAATTTGACACTCATGGTACGCTAACGGCGCAGAGCCTCTCAAAGGCTCACCGCAAGCCCCTTCGGGGCGTAGCTTGCGGGGTGCTAGTAGCTATTGGGATATCTCTATTGCTAGTGCCTGAAGCAGGTAGCTCTAATATGAGCAATATAAAGATGACTACAAAGCAATATGCAAGATTCTATTTATCTCCATCATTATTAGAATATAAATGCTTAGCACAGCTCTATGGTAAAGAGAGTGCATGGAATCCAGAAGCAATCAATGGATCACACTATGGCATACCTCAAGGCAATAGCATTTACTTACTTACTGCTAGTCCAATAGAGCAAGTACGTTGGGGTATGAGATACAATCAACACAGGTACGGCTCCATGTGTGGGGCATGGAAGCACTGGGTGAAATACGGATGGCATTAAAGAGTAATGACCCAAGAGCTACGAGTAAGTGGAAAGCATTTAGATTAGCTGTACTTCATCGAGACAACTACATTTGTCACTACTGTGGCAGTGATGAGTACCCAACTGTAGATCACATCATACCTATTAGTGCAGCACCAGAGTTAGCGTTCTCATTCGATAACTGTGTCACTGCTTGCCGTCGTTGCAACTCATCAAAGGGTTCGCGCAATCAAGGCTCTTTTTTAGCGTCCATTTCTACCCCCTCTGCCTTTCCTGCCTGTCCCTCTCCGACAGAATCGATTCCAATGCTGGACAGTCCCTTTAAAACCCGACCTAATCCGATAGGCTCCCAGACATGACAAAGATGAAGGCATCGCTCAAGGGGACAACTAAACCAAGGCTTCATTCTGTCCCAATGTCAGGTAAGTCCAGAGTCGCAGAGCTTGAAGAGATAGCAAACTTAATTGGCAAGCCTTTATTGCCTTGGCAAAAACATGTGGGCAAAGATATTTTGTCGATAGATAGCAAGGGAAATTTCATAAAAAAGTCCAGCCTTCTGATTCAAGCTCGCCAGAATGGAAAAAGTCATTTCGCTCGTATGATGTGCATGGCGCACCTATTCCGCTTCAATTCTCGCAATGTGCTTATCATGTCCTCTAACAGGTCGATGGCCTTGACCTCATTTAGAGAGATGCTCTATGACATAGAGGGATGTCCACCTTTGATGGCTATGGTTAAGCAGATACGCCATGCCAACGGCACAGAATCAATCGAGTTGCTTAATGGATCAAGACTCGATGTCGTAGCAGCTACTCGTGATGGCTCTCGTGGGCGCACTGCTGACTTTCTCTGGATTGATGAGCTTCGAGAGATTGATGAACAGGGTTTTACAGCTGCTGTGCCAACTACCAGAGCTCGTCCTAACGCCATGAGCCTTTATAGCTCGAACGCCGGTGATGCATTTAGTTCGGTACTGAATAATATGCGCGAAAGATGCCTCACAAACCCACCTAAGTCTCTTGGGTACTATGAATACTCAGCAGAGCAGTATTGCAAGATAGATTACTCTCCAGCGTTCTGGCAGCAGGTTGCTAATGCCAACCCTGCTCTTGGTTACACAATCACTAAAGAATCTATTGAGGAAGCAATCGGCACTTCAAGCCTTGAAGCTACTCGCACTGAGATTTTATCAAGTTGGATTGATGCATTACAAAGTCCTTGGCCTATGGGAGTCCTTGAGGATACTTCAGATGCATCTCTTGAGATGACTGTTGGTGCTTATACAGTATTTGGCTTCGATGTCTCTCCAAGCAGGCGAACTGCCAGCCTAGTTGCCGGACAACTCTTACCGGATGGCAGAATCGGTATCGGAATCCTTGAACAGTGGAGTTCTCAAGTCGCTGTTGGGGATTTACAGATTGCAGCAGGTATTAAGGCTTGGTGTGATATCTATCGACCGCGTTTAGTCTGTTTTGATCGTTACGCCACTCAAAGTATTGCCGATAGGCTAAAACAGTCTGGAGTCATGGTAGAAGATGTATCTGGACAAGCCTTCTATCAGGCTTGTGGAGATTTACTTAACGGCCTTGTCTCTCATCAAGTTGTTCATAATGGGCAGCAATCGCTCATTGACCAAATGAATAATTGCAGCGCAAAAGTATCGGATTCAGCTTGGAGAATTGTCAAGCGCAAGTCTGCTGGAGATATCTCAGCGCCAATTGGTTTAGCAATGGTTGTATCCAAGTTGATGCTTCCAGCACCTAAACCTCAGATTGTGACTTAGACACGCCTTATCACATTGTCTAATTACTTGACAAATGCTATAATTTCTGACTATGGGTATATTTACGCGAGCAGTACCAACGCAAACTAAGCCAACTGTCGTAGCGCAATATGCCCCACAAAATCTTGGCGATCCATACATGTTTTCTGGATTTGCCAACATTGATCGTAACATGGCACTTGGCATACCTAGCCTTGTGCGCGCTAGAAACCTTATTTGCAACACAGTAGCTTCAATGCCTCTTGAGTTGTATAAGAAATCAACTGGAGAAGAACTAGGAAAGCCAGTCTGGATGGATCAGCCTTGTTTCAATCAACCGCGTTCAGTTACAATAAGTTATACATGCGAATCTTTGCTCCTGTATGGCGTAAGTTACTGGTTAGTAAAATCTAGGTATCAAGAGGATGGCAGACCTGCATCATTTGAATGGTTACCTAACTATCGCGTAACTCCAAAATACTCTCCAGATGCTTTAACTGTTGAATCTTATTATGTAGATCGTAAAGAAGTTTCTAATGAAGATATGGTTACATTCCAAGCATTAAGCGATGGAATCTTAACTACTGGTGGTCAAGTATTAAGAGCAGCTTTAGATTTAGAAACTGCCAGTGCAATCGCAGCAGCAACTCCAATGCCTTCGGGTTATATCTCCAATTCGGGTGCTGACCTTGATCCTAAAGAAGTTCAAGGATTATTAGCAGCTTGGAAAACCGCTAGAGCTAACCGTGCGACTGCTTATTTGACTTCTACTTTATCGTACAACGCAACATCCTTCTCACCTAAAGACATGATGTATAACGAAGCAAAACAAGACTATGCAACACAGATTGCGCGTCTTTGCAATGTCGATGCATTTTATTTATCTGCTGACGCGAATAATTCGATGACATACAGCAACTTGTTAGACTCTAGAAAACAATTTGTCTCACTAACTTTGCAACCTTTTATTTGTGCCATTGAAGATCGTTTATCAATGAATGACATTACTGCTAATGGTAATGAAGTTCGCTTTGATTTAGACGCATCATTCTTGCGTGCTAATCCAATGGATGAATTACTTGTAATTGAGAAGTTACTGACTCTAGGACTTATTGATGTTAATACTGCAATGGAAATGACTGACCTAACACCTAATGGAAGCAATGGTATGAGTTAATGGAAAATATCCTCACATTCTCAGCGGATTTAACTGCTGATACTGCTAAGAGAATTATCTCTGGCAAAATTGTGCCAATGGGAACGGGCGAAGTCGGCTCAACCTCAGCAGGCGCAGTCATATTTGAAAAGGGAAGCATCCAACTTCCAGAAGATCCAAAGAGCATTCGTTTGTTGAATCAACACAATACTAAAGAGCCTTTAGGCAAGGCACAATTCTTTAACGATGTAGAAGGCGAAGGCATTTATGCCAGCTTTAAGATTAGTGCATCTACTCGCGGTAACGATGCACTCATTACAGCATCTGAAGGATTGACTTCAGGCCTGTCAGTGGGTGTAGAAGTTCTTAAGTCAAATCGTAAGGCTGGAGTCATGCATGTAACTGCTGCTCGCCTTATGGAAGTAAGTTTAGTAACAGAGCCAGCATTCAAGTCGGCTCAAGTTACTGATATTGCTGCTTCTGAGGAAGAAACTCCAGAAGTTGTAATAGAAGAAACCCAACCAACAGAAAGCGAGACAGCTGTGGAGAATACTCCAGAGACAGTTGCAGCACCAGTAGAGGCAGCAGCGGTTGAAGCTGCTCGACCAACTGTTACTGTAACAAATGTGCGTGAGCGCACTGCACCAATTACTTCAGGTCAATACTTGGAGCACACAATCAAGGCAGCAACAGGTTCAGAAGAATCACTACGCATTGTTCGCGCAGCTGATGATTCAACAACTACAAACACAGGTTTAACTTTGCCTTTGCACATGAACGAATTTATTACTAATCAGGTTACATCACGAGCTGCAATTGAAGCAGGTTCTCGTGGAGCACTTCCCGCTTCAGGACTTAGCTTTACAATTCCTCGTGTAACTGGCAATGGCTCAGTTGCAGATGTAAATGAAGGTGCTGCTGTTACAGCAGTCGGGATGACTTCTGACTATCTTACAGTGGATATTAACAAGTTCGCAGGCCGCCAATTTGTGAGCTGGGAGCTCCTTGACAGATCAGCTCCTTTGTTCTATGACGAAATGATTAAGAATCTTTCGAATGCATACGCTAACGCAACAGATTCCGCTGTCATTGCAGCACTTCTTGCAGGCGGTACAGTAGGAACAGCAGTCGTAACAGCTGATAAAGCTGGATACCAATCATTCGTATCAACAGAAACCGCTGCTGCATACAAGGGCACTGGTCAGTTTGCTCGCAACATGATTGCATCAACAGACACATGGGCAGCACTTATGGGATTTGCTGATTCAACAGGTCGTGCTCTTTACACTGCTGCTCAGCCAGCAAATGCTTCAGGCGCAGTAGCCCCTACAGCTTTAACTGGCTCAATTCTTGGATTGAATTTATTTGTTGATCCAAATATCGGAGTATCTGGTCTTATCGATAACTCTTCATACATTGTTTCACCAGAGTCATACACAACTTACGAATCACCTACAACTCGCTTGCAGGTTCAAGTTCTAGGTTCAGGACAGGTTGAAATTGCTGTTTATGGTTATCTTGCAATTGCAATTAAGAATCCACTTGCAATTCGTAAATTCAATCTCTAAAAAATAGCAACACTCTAAGTCACTAAGAGGGGCTGTAGCCCTCAGCCCCTCTTAGTCTTAAGAAAGGAATGGGAATGTCACTTACAACAGTTAGCGAACTCCGCACAACTCTCGGTGTTGGCACTCTATATTCCGATGCAGTTCTTCAAGAAGTCTGTGATGCCTCAGATGTAGTCCTTACTCCAATGCTATGGACTCCTAATCAATATGCAATCGCTCACAGCAATATAGTAGGCACTGGCACTCTTTACTTTAACATTCCCGTTTATGACATTTTTTATGTTGGAGAATCCGTCACTATCTCTAACTGTGGCACTAAATATACTGGCACTAAAACAATTACAGCAGTCGGTGTTAATTCAATTAGTGTGGCAACTACTCACACTACAATTACGCAACGCCATCCAATCGAGCCTTATGGCACAGTTGCTCCAGAGTCTTACACAGACTGGACAACAGACACAGCAGTACAGAACGCAGCTTTGATGATCGCTGTCGATATCTGGCAAGCAAGAACCGCTACCCTTTCAGGTTCAAACCTTGTCGATTTCCAGCCATCCCCGTACAGGATGTCAGCGCAACTCTTGGCAAAAGTACGGGGATTGATTTCTCATGCACTTGATCCTAGAAGTCTTATAGGATAGGCCATGACAGTTGCTCTCACTACGCTTAGAACGACACTTGCCACAGCCTTAGTCGATAATTCTAAATACTCAACTTTTGCGTTTCCACCTGCGACAGTCTTGGCAAACTCAGTTATTGTTAGTCCAGATAACCCTTATGTGACTCCCAGCAATAATGCTCGAAATACAGTAAGTCCTCTTGCTAACTTCAAAATTATTTTATGTGTGGCTTTATTCGATAATGAAGGCAACCTCAACGGGATAGAAGATTTTGTAGTTGGAGTGTTTAACAAACTCGCTGCATCTTCTTTGACCTATAATGTAAGCGCAATAAGCGCACCAAGCGTTCTCAATGCTGCATCGGGTGACCTACTCAGCTGCGAGATGTCCGTATCAATCCTAACAAGTTGGAGCTAATATGACACTAACACCAGAGGATTTGGCTTTCTTGAAAAAGATTGGTCAGACTCCAGAAGCACCAGCAACACCTAAGCCAGTAACTACCAAGAAGGATGAGGAATAACCAATGGCAATTTTCTTAAACAATAAGGTCGGATTTAAGATTGCTACAGTCAATCTTTCTGATCATGTAACTGCTTTTACACTTAACCGCGTAGTAGATGCTATCGAGGTTTCCGCGATGGGCGATACAGCACATAAATTTGTGGCTGGATTGGCTTCAGATACAATTACAGTTTCATTCTTGAACGACACTGCAACAGCTTCAGTGCTTCCAACACTACAAGCTGCATTTGGATCAACAGTTGCTTTCCAAGCAATTCAGGATTCTTCAGCAGCAGTATCAGCGACAAATGTTTTGTACTCAGGTACAATTTTTGTAGACAACCTAACAGACATCAACGGTGCTGTGGGCGATGAAGGAATGATTGATATTACATTTACATGCAATAGCAAGACTGCTTATGCATCTACCGGTACTTGGTCATAATCTAACTACTAACTAAAGGGGCACATCATGGCAAAACTAAAGATAACTAGAACAGATGGAAGTATATTAGAAGGCGAAATTACTCCAGCAGTGGAGTATGAGTTTGAACAGTATGCTAAAAAGGGCTTTCATAAGGCGTTTCGTGAAGATGAGATGCAAAGT
>Ga0214919_10006423_pt1 | contig 16174 bp, 18 predicted proteins | sample LL1503_MetaG_FD_177994 | JGI IMG/M metagenome (GOLD analysis project Ga0214919, IMG submission 177994) | Freshwater microbial communities from Lake Lanier, Atlanta, Georgia, United States - LL-1503 | ecosystem: Environmental > Aquatic > Freshwater > Lake | place: USA: Georgia | collected... | reverse complement strand
GCACCATCTCAAAAATCAGATTCGGATATTGATGAAAATTCAGAAACTGAAGTCACTCAATGAATTTAAACCCCTGTAAACAATCAATGTTTGCAGGGCCTGTCTAAAGATCGTCTAAAAGCCACAGACTCAACCTTTTTCAGGTTGACTGCCCTACTTCTACGAAAACACACTATGTAAAACATTGCGAGCGTGAGCCATGGTTAGAGCATATGAACCCGATTCAGCAGAGCGTCACAGGTCTGTACCCATACTGGACACCATCACACGGATCCCGGGCTACCCAAGAAAACTTGTGATTTTCAAAATACCTGCATCCAGTTATTGGTGGGTAAGGTATTACGCAGAGAGCCACATTTTTAAGCGCACTACCAAAACGGAAATCAAACGGGATGCCCTTGAAGCTGCCAAGCGTTTTTACGATGACATCACCATCCGCATACGGGGTGGCAGTTTTGATGGCTTACCTGCAGAAGTGAACGCTGCTGAAGTTGTGACGTTTGCCAAGGCAACCAAGATGTTGATGGAGAGTGAGCTAGCCAAACTCAACCGAAACCAATTGTCTAGGATCAGCTACGACAACATGAAGCTTAGATACGACAAACACATCCTGCCCTTCTTTGGACTCATGGATGTTTTGTCTATCAATTACAAAACTCTGGATGAGTTCTTACAAAAGATTTCCAACCAAGAGCCCAAGCTCAGCGTATCAACATTGAGTGCCTACATGGGCTTGACCCGAAAAGTCTTGCAGCACGCAGCTAGGCACAGCTTCATAGAGCACATTCCAGAGTTTCCCAAAGTTGGCGTTGAGGACAAACCACGCGGATGGTTCAACGTTGGTGAATACAAAGAAATTACCAAACAGTCCAAAAAACTTGCTGGCAAGCGAGTGGAATGGCGAGCACACACTGAACCAATGGAAGGAAGTTATTTCTGCGCCCCTGGCGAAAAGATCAGTCCTACAGACCGATTGATCAAACGCATTGAAATGACCAAGGATCTTTCTGATCTCATTGTGTTCATGGTCAATAGTTATATCAGGCCAACTGACATCAGAAACATGCAGCACAAGCACGTTGAAGTGATCAAGCGTGAGTGGACATATTTAAGACTGAGCCTGCCACCCAGCAAAGGCCACAGCTTTCCCATCACCACGATGCCATGGGCTGTGAAAGTTTACGAACGCATTCGTCGCCGTCAGGTACTTGAATTTGGCAGAGACATTCACCCAGAGGACTATGTGTTCATGCCCCACGCTGCTTCGCGTGATAACGCTATGAAACTATTAGCGCGTCAATTTGAAATCGTCTTGGAAGTTACTGGCTTGAAATTAAGCACAGCCGGGGAGACAAGAACCTTGTACAGCTTGCGGCACAGCAGCATCATGTTCCGCTTGATGTTCGGCCGAGGCGTAGATACTTTGACGCTGGCACGAAATGCCAGAACAAGTCCTGAGATGATTGACCGCTTCTATGCTGCCCCACTGCAAGGTGAGATGAACGTGGGTGAACTTCAGAGCAAGCGAAGGCCACGGCCTTGGGAATACTAGTAGCAGTGTTGGGTACCGAGTAAAAATCACCACCCTGATTTGACAAATACTTCCCATAAATTTTTCGCAGCCCAATTTTTAAGACCTGCAGCACCCATTCGGGCAACACATACGGGTATCAAATCAGCCCTACAGCGCGTTTTTACCCCTACGTGCTGGTCCTAGTAGCAGAACCCAACTCAAAACAAACGTAGCGTTTTATTCAAGTCCAAGTCTAGAATAGCTCCATGAGTAATGATCAAGTCACCAAGATTGCTGCGGACGGGCTTCGCTATAAAACCAAGGAAACTGGATCGCCGTATCAAGACTTTTCATGTGGCACAACCATCAGTTGCTACAAATGTGGTTTGCACAAGCCGCGCTCATCTGGAATATTCAAACGTTTGCTGGGACAGAACATGTTCAAGTGTTCAAACTGTATTTCTGGGGAAGCCAATTGACTCCAACAAAATGACTTGTTGGAGAGATAGATTTAGGATGATTTTGGTATCGAAAATCTATGAAAAGACATCGAAAAATCTATGACGAGTAGTAAAGTCGGACTATACTACTTTGAACCTAAAAAAAAGCACCTAGATTTCCATCTAAGTGCTTGATTTAATTGGATATTTTTGGTGGGCGATGCAAGTTTCGAACTTGCGACCCCTGCAGTGTGAAGACAAAAAACTATTTCAAGAACCTATATTTTATGCGGATTGTAAGAGTTTTTTAACACTGTAGTACGGATTTGTAGTACGGTAAGTTTATATTTTTTGAGTGCTATTTTATTATTTTAACCTAGCAAATTTAATTACAAAGAACCCAAAAAAATACGCTCTACGCTGTTAATTGCAGTGCATGTGCAAATCAGCTTTGTTATGCGTTTTTCAATCAACGCAAGCAACATAAACAAAGCAAGTACCCTCCCCTACTTTCGTACTACTTTTACTGCATTGTTTACTTGATATACAAAGGTGCAAGTTTGGCTTGCAATTGAACTTATATGACAACAATCAGTAGTTCAATTCTACTTTTGACAATAAACTGCACTTAACAGCACATAAGTCAGCACATATGAAAAAACTACTCGCCCTTGTTTCGTTAGTGCTTTTAACGCAAAGTGCAAACGCCTGGTTCTTCTTTGTTCCAATTCCCAATTTAGCCAAGCATCCAGAGCTTCAAAAAATCATAGATGCTTATGAGAAATCAAGCGAAACCAAAGCAGTTGCATTTGTAGCTGAGGACAAGACATTTGGTTCAAAGCAATGGATTTGGGGACACAAGTCAGGCGTGATGACACAAGATGAAGCAAACAGCATCGCCATGCGAACTTGTTCCAACGAACTAGCACGAATGAAAGCAATGTTGGCTGGTGGACAACCCATCTATGACTTTGGACAAAAACGCTGCGAGTTATATAAATTTAGCAACGAAGTAGTCAGCCTTCCACAATCCACTCAAACAGAGACAGTCAGCACTGAACAACCCAAAGTTGAAGAATCAAAAACTGCTAAAAAACTTAGAGAACTAGATAGCTTGCTCAAACAACAACTGATTACGCAAGAAGAGCACGACAAGAAACGAAAAGAAATTCTGTATAGCTTTTGAAGCTATCAAGTCAATTAAAAATAGATGCTTAATTAGCAGAGCAGCCTAAATTGGAGAGAGTGAAATGAAGCAAATTATATTGCTATTGACTTTTTTATTGACAGGTTGCAGTAGCGATGTTGATAAATGTGTTGAATCAGCAATCAAATCACTCAACATAAATTACCCCACAGCAACTGCAGGCGACAAGGCTGAAGCAGAAAGAAATTTCAGAATTATTTGCATGAAGGCACAGGCAGGAAAGTAATTCTGGCTCGATTCGTACCAATGGCAATTCAGTTTCAATACGTAAGTGATTTAAAAATGGAATACCAAGCATGGCAGTAGATGTTTTTCGTGCAGCAGCACCAGCAGTTCTTGCAACATGTACAGGGATTGCATTTGCCTATTTTGTTTACAGACAATTTATAGACAAGTGGTATGGCGCATCGAAAAAATTTAGCACAGTTGCGAAAATTCAATATTGGCTTGGAGTGGCTTCTTGCCTCTTTATCGCTCAAGGTTTAATGACGATAAGTGGTGAATTTTTTTACATAGCTTTTAACGAAAGCCACATTCGTTGGGAAAATGTTTACAGAGGAGTCCATGTGGCACTTGATTTGCCAGCACTTCTAATGCTTACTTCTTTTGTTATTTCCAAGTTCTCAAAATCCTCAAATAATTCAGGCTCAATAAATGATGAGAAGTTTTATGAAATAGCATTTAATGAACTTGCAGAAAATAAAATCAGAACAGGATTGTGGGCGAAGTGCTTGTCCTTGTCGAACGGCGATGAGAGCAAAGCAAAATCTGAATATATAAAAACGAGAGTTATGGAGTTGAGCACCTTACAAGCTCAACCATTGCAGGGAGAAAAAACAATTGATAAAAGAATTTTCATGAAAATTACCTTACTGATTGTTTTTCTAATAGCTGGATTTTTTACATTCAAACAACTAACTGGATTAAAAGAAAAAGGGTTCTCAGTTTACAACTGCTCGTTATGCACAATAAATGGAAATTGTGAGATTCAGAATAATTACAACTTTATAAAAATAAATCCATCAACAGAGCAGTTTGAACTTTTTTTAAGCTCAGATTCAACAAAGAACTTTTCAGAAAAAACAATGGGTGAAGAAACTTCGTGCAAATTCACAAACCAAAATTATTCATTCAATTGCAAAAATATTTCAATAGGTAGCATGTCGACTGAAACCAATGACGTTGCTTTTGATGGATATGAATTCTTAACAAAGAAAAATGTTGTCACTCTTAGAAATGGTGAAAAAGTATTAAGCAATGAACTTACATGCAAAATTTTATAAAAATGCAGAACCCTCTCCTCCATACTCAATGAGACTATGGACGTGTATACCCTAGCACGTCAGATGGGAACAAGCGTGAAAATGATTGAACTGCACTATGGGCACTTACAGCCTTCACAGAAAGCCAATGTGATTGCTGGCAAGCGCATGGGTTCAAAAAAGAAAAAAGTTGAAAAAGTACGTGTTTTAGAAAAACCAAAATTGGAGAGAGTGAAATGACGATAGAAGACGAACATTTTCCAAAAGACATTAAAAAATTTAAAAAAATTGCAAAAAAAATTAACGATAAACAAGTTAAAAATTGTATGACTCGTTACACATATAGATATCGCTTGGCAAAGGCATTTCAAGGATTGCAAGCACCATCTGTCAGCAAGAAAACCTTAGATGGTTATTCAGTTGCAACAAAGTTGTTCTTGGCTTACTCAGCATATGATGAAATTAGAGAGGTTGAAAAACTTTTAAGAGGAAAAAATAAAGTTGAGTCTTATAAAGTTTTCAATTTTTCTGTTGCAAGCAAAATTAGAAGAAATAGTGGGCTAAAAGAATTGCTACTTAACTCAGTAGCAGTAAGTAACACTCGCTTAAAGAACAACATTAAATCTTTTTACGAAAATAAGAACAATGATGTCATGTGCATAGCTACTGCACTACGCAACTGTTTTGCACATGGAGACTTCACAGCATCTACTGCTGGACTTAGAACAAAAAGTCCAATTGCTGCTATTGAAGATTTGATAGAAATTATCCAAATCACAAGCAATGAATTATTTTCCAAAATTGTTGCAGTTAGAAATTAGCGAGAAAAAAGATGTCAATCAAGCAAGAACTTTTAAGTGAACTAGATAAGATTGTTTCACACACCTCAGAACAAACAATTTTTCGTAGGCGAAGTAATGAATATTTGTATGTTGGGCTTGCTTGGGTTTATCTGTGGTGGGTTCGTGCAAATAAAGTTGATGGATTTTTAGAAGAACAATATGCAAAGTTAAAAATTACTGGACGCAATACTGAGGGTGAAGAAAAATTTACCCAAGTACTTCGTTTAACTTGGCGCTTAGATTGGGCTGATGAAAGTAAGGCAACATTACAACAATGGAGTCTTGCACTTCGCAGAATTCACACAGAGTACACATCCAATAGCAATGCATATAAAACAAATGCACAAGAGAAATTAGTTCAATTTATTGAGGGTAAAGGTGGACTAAGGGCGCTGATAGGTGCAGACAAGTACTACATAGACACCAATGCAGAAGTTATAACAAAATCGAAATCTACAGGTGGACGAAGTGCAGATGAAGCAGCAATTATTGCGAACAAGCATTTAGAGCTTGGGGAACTGCACTTTGCAAATGCAAAATCTATATCAAGTATACAAACCACCAAACCAATTCCAGTTAATCGCAAAGGTTACGCACTAGCGTTGATTAAAGTGAAACGCAATGGCATCTTTGATGTACTTGCAACTGTTAGTGAAGACAAGCAAATACGTGAAGCAATCGTTGCAAGTTACAAGAGAAGCAATGACGCTGCACCAACTGTTTTGCAGCAGCTTGCTGAAGTTGTAAACACACAAGCAATTCCTCTTTCAATAGAAAAGCATAGAAATAGTCTGCAAGATACTAAAAAGTTAAAAGACGAAAAAGGTGACTTAATTCGTGTTACTCAGTACAAGCGTGTGCTTTTTCGCAAGCAGCAAAACGATATCTTGCTTAGTGAAAACAAAACAGACTGCAGCGTTGTGACTATTGCTAAACCTCACCAAAGTATTCTTGCAAGCAGCAAAGATGTTTTTATGCGAGTGCAGGATAGGCGTTACTTAGAGCAAGCAGTACTGCAATTAAAAGACTTGAGTATTTACACCACAAACGACAAGGAAAAAATTCCAGTTGTGCGAGACACAGATGTTGCTGCAAGTCACAAGTTGGTTTTAGAGAACAAATTGCTAAACACCAAACGTGCACTCTATTTCTACACAATAGATAGCGTCAAAGAATTCAATCGCCCACAGGCTTACTTAAACGCTGACTACAAAGAACCTGTACTTTGGAATGCAACTGTGGATGCAGCTTGGATTGAATCTTTGTATGCTGCTTTTGTTGGAGCTTGGCTAAATGAGTATGGGCAACACATCACTCGTGCACAGCACAAAACTATACGTATTGAGTTTGGCAAAACACAACTAGTTTTCAAACACTATGGTGAACGTGGCAACCTAACTACTTCATCAAAAATATTTGATTTAAAAAATGTTGGTAACAGCAGCAAACCAATCAAACCCATTTTTTTAACTAAAGATTTGATGCCAGTTTTAGCAGCATTGGTTCAGGCTGAAATTGAAGGACATGTAACATTGTCAGCAAACAATGACTTGCTTGTAATTTCATACAAAACCGCATTAGCAACATATCAAATTTCAGTGCCAACTTGCTCACTCGCAGGAAAGCGAAATACAGCAGCATTTGTGACATATGGAGAGTGACATGCAATTTGATAAGTCAGAATGCCAGTGGCAAATGAGCCTAAGTTGTGAAGCGAAGATTTTGGAATTTGAATACTCACTAGAGTATGGGAAGTCAAAAACAATTGCCATAGCCACAGGCAAAGTAACTGAAGTTAGTGAATTGGAATTTGATTCAGAAAATATTGCTTATAAATTTTTTGCAAATCACTTTGAAAATATTGAACTTAGTATATTGGTATGTGAAGAAAGTATCACTCAAACATCTCACATCCAAACGTATTCCACTAATCCAGTTTTATTAGACGACAATACTGAACATAAATTTAAGCACTTACAAGCAACACTGGCGTTAAATCCACAAGGCTTCAATACATTTAAAGAATTTGCTTTATCAAACGAAAGTTTGAAACTCTATTTGCACATAGATGGAGAGCGTTTGTGTGTTGCTTTTAATAATAGTAATTTTGATGATATTGGGCTCATCTGCGACTTACCATCTTTTGTCTTAAGGATGCCCAAAAAATGACAATTGACTTAACACCTCGTTGGGACAAGTTTGCTGTCTACTTGCCTGCACTTCAATACCACTATGCCAATGCAGTTGAAGATGAAAAAGCACCAAAGAAAAGAGACTTTCCCAAAGGCTTAACAATGAAGGATTTGGATTTCTTAAATCCAAATAGCAAGTTGTGGCATTACGGCTATGGACTTTACTCTGCAGGACAGTTCACAGATGCTTTGCCAAAAGCATGTGCAGTAACAAATAGAAGCAAGCGTCACACAACCATTTTGGGGGACAGTGGTGGATATCAAATTGGCAAAGGAACACTCAAAGGTACTGAACATTTTAAGAAGGCAAAGACTAGTGCAGAGGTTTGCCAATTGTGGGAAGACAGTGGAAGCATTCGCAAATGGATTGTGCAATGGCTAGAAGCAAACAGCGACTACGCAATGACAATTGATATGCCACTTTGGGCAAAGTTCCCTTCAAATAGTAAAACTCCATTTCACAATTGCAGCAATGAAGAGTTAATTGAATTAACGCTTGGCAACTTGGATTACATAAAAGCAAATGCACGTGGAAAAACAAAGTGGTTGAATGTATTGCAAGGCACAACACCAGAAGACAGTAAACAATGGTGGGACGCAGTTAAAGGATACAGATTTGGTGGATGGGCACTTGCTGGCAATGTTGGTTGGCGAGGTGGCTTAGAGAACGTACTTTTTTATGTAATGACGATGCGTGACGACAATGCATTTGAAAAAGGACAAGATTGGATGCACGTACTTGGGGTAAGCCAGCCAACTTGGGCAGTATTGCTAACAGCAATACAACGAGGTATTCGTGCCAATTGCGACAATGATGCTTTTAGGGTTAGCTACGATAGTGCAAGCCCATTCCAAGCAGGTGGACGATATCAAAAAGTCGTTCGCTATCCAAAGTTTGGCAAGGATGCTTCAACATGGACAATGTCTATGAATTCAGCACCAATTAACCCTCTTTATGCAGATACTGGCAGTGAGTACAGATTTCCATACCCAAGCCCAGTTGGTGATTTGCTTAACCTATCGCACTTAAACATACGTGGTGGTGAATTTCAAAGTGGTGCATATGATGCTGTTTCAAATCACCTCATTACCAATCACAATGTTTGGGTTTATGTTCGTAGTTTCTTAGAAGCAAATGAGCTCGCTTTTATGCTCAGCAGCGAAGCAGATAAAGCAGTTCCTCAAAAACTTATTGATGCATGTGCGTTTATTGAGGATTTGCTCAGCGAAGAACGCTGGACACGCAAGTTGAAGAAAGAAGCAAAGCTACTTGAAGAAGTTTTTAGCAGAAAGTCAGTTAAAGACTTGGCTGAAGAAGATGAAGTTCGTTAATTTCAGCGAATTTTTAACAACAAAAAACAGTAACTTAACATGTATTTGGTATTACAGATTGCATTTGGAATCGTACTCGCGTGGCTGATAATCACGCGCTTTGACTCAATAAAAAATGTAATCCTTTTTCCTTTTCGTATGCTGTGGAGCTTAGCGAAAGCAATAGGAGGCATTGCATACGAAATGGTTTACGGAATTTCTGTAACAGCTGGAAAAATATTGCTTTATGGAATACCAATTGCTTTTGTGGTTGCAATTGTTGGAGGCATTGGCTATGGTTTGTTTAATCTTTTGCCTGCAGAGCATTTTCAAACCATATTTTTCAGCATTATTGTTTTTGGAATTATTACTGCAATAGCAACTATAGCTAAAGATTTTTACGAAAGCTACAAAGAGAAAAATTCATACTTTTGGATGTTCCTAAGTGTGTTTATCTTCTTTGGTGTACTTGCTACTGTAAGTACAGTATTTTTTAAATGACTTAACTTAACGCAACAGCAGCTTTCATAACTGCTAAGTTGAGTTCAATTTAGAGTGGAACGTTAGCAAATGGTGTGCAAGTGGCAATGAAGCCTAAATTAGATAGTGCTAGATGAAAAAAAGAGGCTAATCAGATGCAATACCTTACTCTCGTCATTATGGGACTTATGGACATTCTTGTATTAGGACTGTTCTTTTTTTACATTTTTAAGAGAAAAATTTCTATTGCAACATACGTTGAAAAGGTTCATTTCTATTCAAATTTAATTCTTTTGCTGATGACGTTGCATTATTTGAATTTAATTACACCTTATCTAAGCGAGTCTTTATTGTTTCATAGCCTTACGTTTTCACCAGCAATAATAGTTCCCAATGTTGGTGCTCTCCTTTTTTGGGCGCTGCTGATTTACGTTGTAAAAAAAGTATTGCTTAGCAGAGCAGAATCAAAAATTTCCACTCAAAACTCAGCCATCACTCACAAGAGTCCAACTAATTTAAAAGTTATTGGACTTACCCTGCTTCCAGTTTTTGCCATTGCAATCTACTTCTCCTATCCAATCATTGCAACTAAATTTTCTACCAGCATAAAAGTCAAAACATCTTGTGGTGAGATTTATTCCATAGACGAGTATTCTGTAAACACTGAACGAGCTGAAGTTGTTCGTATTCAAAAAGTTTTTGATGAGAAAAAAGAATTGGCAGCTTCTAGTATTGTTATGCTGAAAGACTGCATAGTTTTGAATTCTAAAAATTGGACATGCGGAGGAAAATACTTTTATGGAAATAGAGACGCAATAGAAAAAGTAATTGATGGAAAATTTGAGTACATTTCACGTAGTACAGAAGATAAAGGACTGATTCCCTGCAAGATTGAGCAATTGAATTAAATCAACTCAACAGCAGCTTTCATCACAGTTGGATTAAGTTCAATGTAACGTTGCGTAGTAGCAATTGACTTATGCCCTGCCAGTGCCATCAGTACACGCACTCCCACTCCCTTGTCAGCCAGTTTTGTAATAAACGTTCTGCGTCCACTGTGACTTGTAGCTCCAGTCATGCGAGCGTCTTTGTAGATTTTGTGAAACAACTGGCACAGCGTGTTCGCTGTAAATCCACGTTTGGGGTTTTTCTGTGTGGGAAACAATGCTCGCTGCGTGTCTGTCAGCGTGACTGCTAGCAAGTCCTTCAACCCAAAACGCTGCTGCAAGTAGTCAGTTAATTCTTCCTGCAGCTTTTTGGGCACTAGTACTGTGCGACTGTGATTGCCCTTTGTTTGGCTAGCTGCCAGTGCTATTTCATCCATAACAGCACCATCTGCACCAAGCACATCGCAAATGCGTAGTGCTGCTACTTCCCCCACCCTCATGCCTGCCATGTGTGTGCACAGCAGCATGGCACGATTGCGTGTTGCATGTGGTTGATTGCTGCAGTAGTTCAAAACTTTACGCAGTTCTCGTTCTGTAAGTACCTTTGCCTGTGACATACCTTTTTCTCCAAATGTTGTGTTTACTTGTGTAAAAGTATGTTTTCTTTGTTTTGTTTGGACAACCTCTTTTTGGCTTTTAAAAATCTTGTTCAAATTCAATGAGATACGCTGTAACCAAAGCATTTATGTATTTCCTTTGTTTTTGGTGTGGCTGATTTGCTACTGACTGCAATACTAGCCCTATGTGCTGTTTTTGGGCTATCTGCTACCAAACACTAGCTTGCTTGTATTTAGCTGCTTATAGGGCTTGCTATGCAGCTTTATGGGTTTGTATACTTGTTATACAAACAAGTATTTTTTATGCGACAGCAAGCGTTTATGCTTGGCAAAGCAAAACAAAAAATAAATTGTTTGCATTTGCATTACAAGCACTATGTGAAAATCAAATTATGCAATTCAACCTGAAGGCTTGATATGGAATACTTGCTTGAACGAAAAGTGAAAATCAATAGGGAACCAGAGTATAAAAGTCTGAATAGCTGGTGCTTAAATGAATTTGACGAAAATGGTACCAAAGTTGGTTCTGATTGGGTTCCTTTTAGTTGGCGATTTTGGTTTACTGGAACATCACTTCAACTCCTTACAAAATTAAATATTCAAAGAGATTTTGAAACAGATAAAACGAAAAGCATCAAGTCGCAAACCATCTATGGAAAATTTTATTCTGGCATAAGTTTTGATGGTAAGAACCTCAAAGATGAAGTAACTTTTTCAATATTTGGAACAGCAAGGACAATTAAAGAATTTAGCGTAACAATAAATGAAGCTGCAGATGAGAACGAAGAAACTTGTTGGTTTTCTGCATTTCCTAGCTACTTGTCTGAAGACGCTGAATTTAGAAAAGTAATTGAAGATGATTTTGCTGGGTTTGACATATACGTAAATTCTGAAAAATTTAATGAAATTGTTAGGCTAATTGAATTACGCTCAATTGATTCTGTTCGTCTTTCTATAAAAAGTGTTGACGGTGTTTATGCATACTGGACTCCTACAATTAAAACTTACTCTGCAAAGTTTCTTACTGCTGAATCTGTTGTAGATGATGTTGGTGAAACCAAATTTGAAGGAACTACAGTCTCCAAAGTTGGAGAATTTAATTTAAGTTTTGCAACTCACGCATCACTAAATCTTAACCATAATTTGCCATCTATTGATTTTGCTAAAGCATTTGATTCCAACGTGGAAGATGACTTTAAAGATGAAAAGTTAAATACTCCTCAAACAAATACTCCTCAAAACTCAATCAATCTACAGCCACTTCTTCAAGTTGTTAAGAGTCTAAAAGTTGTATTGTGGTTTGTATTCGCTGCATTGTTGTTTTTACTCTTAAAGTAATTAGACAAAGCAATAGTATTAAAGTGCTTCAAACTTCAACGCAAATGTTTAAATTTTCCAAATCAAGCAGTTAGCAAACGACTTTCTGTACAGATGCTAGAGTGAATGAATGGGGGGATAGTGCTACCAACAATGTCTAATGCGTCATTGTCTGTATATCCCACTTCCTTTGTGATGTAACCCAACCACCCTATGCTACTGCTTACATGTTTTACACATGTCTGCTTGTTAGCAAAGTCACAGCGTTGGAATGCTGATTCAATGTGGTTTTGTATATTGCCTAATTTGTCTTTTGGTATGTTGCCTATTGCGAGATGTAGATGGGTTTGCTTATTTGTATTTCGTCCTTCAACTACTGAAATCACAAGTGGCTTTGCCCATGCTTTTTTATTTTTGTGTTTTGATTGATTGCCAAATAGTTCGTTTGTTAAGTTTGCTGTAAAAAATCGAATTGTGCTGTGCAGTTTTTCATCGTCCAAACTCTCCCAAAACTCGTAGAAATCATCCCCATAGTTGGAAAAGCGTCTAACTCTAATTTTGGCTGATTGCTTTAATGTGAGCGTCACAGCACATTGCACATGTTGTGAATATGGCGCAATGTGATTTCTATAGGCTTGTTGTAAAAGTTGTCCTTTTGATAGTTGCTGCATAAAAGTATTTATGCAGAACCAAGTGTTATCTACTAAAACCAAAGCACTTTTTGGTGAAATTGAGCCTAAATTGATTGTCCAAACCACGTGCTGAAACTAAATTTAAGTCACTCGTTCAACATTTAAGGAGAAACAAATGAGTGCATTTAATGGGTTGAAATTGGTTGCTGCAAAACGTCCGCAAGCAGCATCACCAATTGTTCTGCGTCGCAACAAACTTTCCAATCAATTGTGGGAGCAAATTGAATTGGCACGTGCAGCAGCAGAAGGACGCACGTACGCTCCAATCAAATTGCGTAATGTCGTCAACAAAGTCACTGGCGAACGCACAAGAATTGAAGCAGCAAAGCGTGTCAAACAATGGTGGTTTGTTGCTGACACTGGACGAGTATGTTTACAGGTGCGTTATGGCACACGTGTGTTGGAATTGGCAAAAGGCAAGAACAGCATTGAAGTTGCCAATGGCACTGAACTACTAAGTGTTTTGGAAACTGTGAAGCGATGCGTAGAGGCAGGCGAACTTGACTCTCAAATTGAGTTAGCAAGTGCCGCAGTACGTGCACGCTTCAATCAGTGAGAAATTTCTTTCTTCATTTTGACTAAATCACTCGCAACAAGTGCCTTAAGTTTCATTACATGCTCAATATCTTTTGGCGTGATTGCATCAATGCGCCACATAGCTTCATGCAATAACTTGTTGCGATTGATGGCAACATTTTTAAGATTTTGAATCAAAATTGAATTGTCAGGTGTTCTATCGTAAGCAAATGAAATTACACGTGCTATGCCTAGTGTGACAAATTTTTGGTAATCATTCCCACCAAGTAAATCACGCTCTTTAACGATAGCCATTGCCCTTAACCTATCCTCAAGTAACGAAAAGGCAATTGTGTAAGCTGACAAATATTGCTTTTTTGAGACGTAAAGCTTCAGTGTTTCGTTAGCCTTTTTATGGTGATGAAATTTCAGTAATTGCTTTGCTGGTTCATCGCCTAGTGGACGAGCATGAACAAAGATAGTTTCAATCAGTTCTTTACGATAGTTCATAATAATCATCGCTAAATACTTTTTATGAGAATAGCAGAACTTCAAAGCGCCAGCAAACCACTATCGCCAGAACAAGCAAGAGTGCGAGCAATGAAACAAGGAATTGCAAAACAGAAAGAGGCACTGGCTAGAGAGCGTGAGCGCCAGCAAAACGCAAAACATGCTCAAAAAATGCAAAAGCTGCATCAAAAGTCTTTGGGACTTTGATTATTGCTGGCGCTGATTTAGGGCTTTGTATGTTTGTTATACAAAGTCTATTTTTATGATTTTTTAGACTTTGCTGGCGCTGAGACAACTAGCTTCAATTTAGTTGGTTCTTTATCCACACTTGGCTCAACCACTTTGAGCTTTGGTGCTTGAGCAATCTGCAAGTCATCACCATCGTAGATTTTGCGATTTTTGCGCTTGCTTTGCAGCATGCCAATATTCATCTCACCACTGAGTGGTTTGGCATAGAACCTATCAATCATGTCAACGCCTGTTCTAGCGTTTCTAGCCAAAGCCAGTGTGTTTATACCCACACCATAAATTAATCTGTACATGATGGCTGTATGACGTAGGGAATATAGCGTTCTCTCCTCCCCTGCTACTCCAGTGCCTAAGCCTGTGTCCCACATTAAGACTTCCCACTGTCGCTGCAGTTGCTTGAGTGCATAACCCCTGTTTGTTTTGTACTGAGGCAGAAACACATAGTCTTCCCCATGTTCTTCACCAATCAAACCTTGTTGCAAGTGGTATTTGACTAGTAGCTGGTAGGCTTTGATTGCTGCAGGCATTGTGACAATGGCGTCACTGTGCCCTTTTGTTGGTGGAATTCGCAGTCGCAGATAGTGGTATTCATTTTCCACAATGTCCACATGCTTGTGCTGCATGAATTTGATGTCTGTTGGACGTATGTAGCTGTTGGACATAAACACAATCAATCTTCGCATGTCCATTGTCATATCCACATTTCGCATCAAATCACCCAACTTTGGCTTCTTTGACTCAGCGTCTATGTATTGAGTTTGCTTGTTGCCTTCTTCATCCATGTACTTGCGTACTTGGATTGTTTTACCAACATAACGCCCTGCAGCACTCCAAATTTTGCGATATTCATTGGTGTTGAACCACCCACGTGGCACTTGCTTGACTGAGACTTTGGGGAATTCAGGTATTGAAACAATCAATCTACGCTTGGAAGCATAAGACATCACTTTGCGTATCAATCCCAAATAGGTGCTGATAGTTGATGAACTCAAGTCAGATTTGCTGATTTCGTTCAAGTACTTTTCAAGCATGAAGTAGTCAATCTCTTTGACTTCAACATTGCGAAAGAATGGCAATATGGACTTATCAAACCTGTAGTTGTGATTGTCAAAGGTAATCTTTGTAAGCTCACCACGTGACAGCTTGGCTTCCTCAGCCTTCATCATGTCTCTCATACAACTCTCAAAGCTAGTAGCACTCAAAGTGCCAGTAATGCCATGTCGTTGGTTGTAGGTGACTGTTTCGTAGAACGTCTTTGCAAAAGCAATTGCTTCTCGCTTGCTTTCAGTCTTTGTGCTTTTACGTACAGCGTTGTTATTGACGAAATACCTTGCCCACCAATATGGACTAGCTGCTAGCTTGTAGATGTAGAGCTTTTTGGGGTAGTTGGGTATGTAGTACTTTTCAGTCGCAAGCGTTCTATCTCGCACCTTTTCAGGCGAGGCAGAGGTTTTTGACTTTTTAGTCTTTTTCGCTGTTGCCATACATTCTCTCCAAGCCACATAGTACTTGGCTTAGCGAGAAATACCTAGCAAAAAGTAGGTAAAAAATGAGTGGTACGAACTGAAAAAAGTAGTACGGTAGTTTCGTACTACTGTTAGACGTAAAAAAAGCACTTAAATATCTCTAAGTGCTTGATTTACAACAACATTTTTGGTGGGCGATGCAAGTTTCGAACTTGCGACCCCTGCAGTGTGAAGACTCCATTAGACCACTACTTTCCTTAAAGAATTCATTGACTTAGCAGCTTTCTGGTAACTCAAAGTAGTATAGAAGTAGTATGGTTGTGAAATTAAATTACGGCTTATTTCGCTCGAGAAATCTCTGCGTAATAGAGATCAGAAAGCATGCGTTAAATCGCAATAAAAATCAATTTCTAAAGTACTAATTATTTTAAAAAATTTGTACTTTTATAGGGTCCAGCGTAAAGAGTCTTTACGCTGCTGACTTTTTGAGCAGATGGAAATGCTATTGATTTGAGTATCCATGCACACAATGTGTATGGAATTTTCATGAAGCAAACCAGTCTGACCTACATCCGATTCAACTCATTAAAGTATCTGAAATTTTCCATCTAACTTCTTGAGCGCTCTGCAGTGAGCAAGCATCCAGGTGTCCATACCTGCGCAACAACATAGT
>Ga0214919_10006421_pt1 | contig 16176 bp, 15 predicted proteins | sample LL1503_MetaG_FD_177994 | JGI IMG/M metagenome (GOLD analysis project Ga0214919, IMG submission 177994) | Freshwater microbial communities from Lake Lanier, Atlanta, Georgia, United States - LL-1503 | ecosystem: Environmental > Aquatic > Freshwater > Lake | place: USA: Georgia | collected... | reverse complement strand
TTGACATGCTATTTATCTTAATTCAATTCAATCAAAAAGAAAACCGGCTTCTTTGTAGGCCTTGAGCTTGTAGCGCAGGGCCCTTTCGGACAGTCCCAAAATGTTGACGGCTTCTTTTCGGTTGCCATCGACTTGCTTCAGAACTTTCAAAATGTGCTCACGTTCGATGGAATCCATGTCCTGTGCGCCCGAAGTTGTGCTTTCAGTGTCTGAAGTGTATGCAAGAGGTGTGCCACCGGTGCTCAAATTGGCCATGGGTGCGCTAGATGCCATGCTTGGCTCGCTGCCGTGCAGTTCAATGTCGTTGGGTTCAATCAAATCGCCATCGCTTAAAAGCAGGGCGCGCTGCATGGCGTTTTCCAATTCACGCACATTGCCAGGCCAGGGGTAGCCTTGCAAGGCGTGGTTGCTTTGGGCAGAGAGTTTCAAGCCTTGGCGGCCCATGGTGCGGCCATAGCGGGCCAAGAAGTGTTCGGCCAAGGGCAGGATGTCTTGGTGACGCTCACGCAATGGCGGAATGCGAATGGGGAACACGGCCAAGCGGAAGTACAAATCCTCTCTGAATTTGCCGTCTTTCACTCTCTGCTGCAGGTCTTGGTTGGTGGCCGCCACGATGCGCACATCGCAATTCACCGAGCGCATAGAACCCAAGCGTTCTACCACTTGGTCTTGCAACACTCGCAGCAGTTTGGCCTGCAATTCGAGGGGCATTTCGCCAATTTCATCTAAGAAAAGGGTGCCGCCATTGGCTTGTTCAAACTTGCCGGGCTGGGCTTTGGTAGCACCGGTAAAGGCGCCTTTTTCATAGCCAAACAAGGTGGACTCAAGCAAGTTGTCGGGAATGGCGGCGCAGTTGATGGCCACATAGGGCTTGCTGTTGCGGCCCGAAAGTTGATGAATTTGCTTAGCAAAAACATCTTTACCGACGCCCGATTCGCCCGTTAAAAGCACGGTAGCACCGGTGTCCGCCACGCGCTCGCAACGGTTTTTAACGGCAAGAATTGCCGGATCGGAGGCAATTATTTCCCCGTCAGCGCTGGTTTTTGCCGGGGGGGGGCTTGGGTGATGGCGTGCAATGACCTCCAGCAATTGCTGGGGCATGAAGGGTTTGATGAGGAAATCTCGGGCGCCGCCTTTTAAAGCTTGCACAGCCAACTGGGTATCGGCATAGGCGGTCATGACCACCACGGGAAGCTGGGGGTGTTTTTCTCGGGCTTGGGCCAAGAGCTGCAATCCGTTCATGCCGGGCAGTCGGAAATCGGTGACCAACATTTGTTCTGCTTCAGGGTCAATGGCAGGCAGCGCGTCTTCGGCGCACTCAAAAGCCACATGGTCTACGCCGCCCAAACGCAGCGTGACGCTGATGGCTTCCCGCAGGTCGGTGTCGTCTTCAACAAGGAGAATTTGAAACGGGTTCATGAATGAGCAGTTGTTGGCCTTGTAGGCAAATACAGGGTTTAAAAGTTGGCCATGCTGGGCAAAGCCACCACAAAAAGCGCCCCGCCCTCTGGTTTGTTTTGCGCGGTAATTTCACCACGGTGGCTGCGAATGGCATTCTGTGCAATTGCAAGTCCTAGGCCAGTTCCCGTCACACGGTTGGTGGCAAAGGGCTCAAACAATCTTGAAAGCATGTCTTCGGCGATGCCGGGACCATTGTCTTCGATGCTCAGTTGGCCGCGCAAATGGTCGGCTTGGGTTTGAACCACAATGGTTTGGCCTGGGCTAGAGCACTGAATGGCGTTTTCCAAAATGGCAATGAAGGCAGACACTACGGAGGGGCGCTCTACGCTGACCATGCAGTTGTTGGCTTTCAAGTTGACGGACAGCTCGATGTGTTTTTCTTGCGACAGGCCCTCTAGGGTTTGCAAGGCCTCGCTCACCAATTCATCCAGGGCAATGATTTGCGTTTTGTGGGGGCGGGCCCGCACAAATTGCAGCATTTCTCCGGCCATTTTTTCCAAATGGATCAGCTGGTTTTGCAGTTTTTTTGCAAAATTCACCCGGTCTTGCAATTCGAGTTCTTCGGTGCAAAGGTGGGAGGCATACAGCAGTGCTGTGGACAAAGGCGTTCTGAGTTGGTGTGCAATGCCAGCCGACATTTTGCCCATGGCGGCCAAGCGGTCTACCCGTTCGCTGTCTTCCAGCGTGCGCAAATTGGCCGTAATGTCTTGAATTTGAATGACGCTGCGCAAGCCTTCTTGCACGCGTTGGGCTTGGAGGGTGCGCAGGCCTTCTGATGAACTCACATGAAATTCATCCGGGCCATGGCCAGGCTTCCATGAAGCAGGTGTGGTCCATGATTCTCCAGTTTGCAGTCTGGGTACGAGTTGCTCAGCCGCTTGGTTGAAGTGGCTGATTTTGTCGTTTTCAATCAGCACCACGGCCGCGGGCAATGCGTTGAGCAACACGTTGAGGCGCTCGTTGGCTTGAAACAAGTCGGCACTGAGGTCTTCGACTTTGCGGCTTAGGGCGGCGTACTGCTGCTCTAGCGCTTGAGAGGCTTCGACAAAAAGCTCAAACGCACCGGCCAGATCACTGGCTTGAGCGGGTGGCGTTGCTTTTTCTGAATTTGCCATCTTTGAATCTTTTGTCAATTTATCTGTTCTGAATTGATATTAAAAGTAAGATTGCGAACCAAGTGACCTGCCTTGTTGAGCTTTCAACAGGGCTGAAAACCAATATACCTTAATTTAAGTGAAGGCCAGGCCACCGTTTGGGGGCTGTTCAAGCAAATGATGAAGATCCTCCTAATTGAAGACGATGCACAAATTGCAGACTTGGTGGTATCGGCCTTCGAGGCATTGGGCATAGAAACACAGCATGAAAAAGATGGCTTCAGGGGCTTGCGCACGGCCCTGCAACTGAACTTTGACGCCATCTTGCTCGATGTGGCATTGCCACTGATGGATGGTTTTCAAGTACTGGAAGAAATACGGCGCAACAGTTTGAACACCCCCGTGATCATGCTGACGGCTTCGGTTGATTTGCCCGACCGTTTAAAGAGTTTTGAAAAAGGCGCAGACGATTATTTGTCCAAGCCTTTTTACATCGAAGAACTTTTGGTGCGTGTGAAGGCCCTCATAAACAACAAGCGCGGCAAATTAGAAATGCTGTTGGTGCAAGGCGATTTGTCCTTGGACCGATTTACTCGCGTGGCCACTTGGCAAGGCGAAAAAGCCACGCTCACGCAACGTGAATATGTCTTGTTAGAGTGTTTGATGATGGCGCCCGGGCAGATCTTTTCTCGAGAGCAAATATTGAAGCAAGTTTGGAACGTGGCCTTTGATCCAGGCACCAACGTGGTTGATGTGTCTGTGCAAAGACTGCGCAAAAAACTGACCAATCCCAAACCAGACTCTGCAGTGGCTTTCCCCATTGAGACCATTCGCGGTGTGGGCTATCGGTTCAAGGCACAGGCCTAAATCAAATGCAGTACTTGCTGCGGTCTTTTAGGCTGAAGTTTTTCATCGTTGTTTCGCTGCTGATTGTTCTGTTTGCAATCATCACCCGCTTCAATGTCAGGTCCTCCTCTGACACCCCCATTCACGACATTGTTTATTCGAATTTTGCGAGCTATTTGCTTAGCACAGCGAAGGAGCAGGAAGCGCTGGCCAGCAAGCAATCACAACCCACGGCCACAGCGCTTTCAAATTCAATTGCTCAAGAAATTCAGTTGGATATTGAAAAATATTTCTCAGACTTCAGTCAATTTAAATCTTTGGTGTGGCTTAGCGATTCGGCCAGTTCTCAACAATTGGACATGTTGAAAGACGCGCAATGGCGCAAGTTGAACTTGCCGTCTGTCAAAGACTCCGTAGAACTGTCTACGACTCAAGCAAGTGGTTTTAAATGGGTCTTGTTTCAAACTCGTTTTCAAGATCAATACCTTGTGACCGCGGTGAACCATGCTGCATTTGAAACTCGCTTCCATGCCATCATGGATGCCAGAGACAGCATCTTGAATTCGATGTGGCCCTTGTTGCTTTTGTACATTGCTTTGTGCACATTGATTTTGACGGCATGGGTGACGCGCTCCTTGAGAAACTTGCGGTTCAGGTTCAAGCAAATTGAATTGAAGCGCGGTGGCGTTTTGCTTTCTGAAGACGAATTTGACATGGAGTTTGCAAGCTTCGTGCGTTATTTCAACGATTTGATTGAAGGCATTCGGTTTAATTTTGAGCAAGCCTCTCGGTTTTCCAGCGATGCCGCCCATGAACTTCGAACGCCCTTGACAGTGATTCATGGCAACTTAAAAAGACTGATTAACAAAGCGATTGACAACAGCCCAGAGCAAATGCAACTGTCTTTGTTGCTGGATGAAGTAGAGCGATTGATCTCCATCACCAACAAGCTGGTGATGCTGTCTCAGGCAGACGGGAATAACTTCAAATTAGATCTGCAAGCCATTAAGTTGCATGATTTGGTGGGTGTGATTGGCGAGGACATTCAAAGTCTGATGCCCGACATCAAGTTTGAAGCCAACGTGCCCCACAAAATGAAGGTTTTGGCAGACACTAATCTATTTCAACAACTGTTGAATAATTTGATCAGCAATGCGGTTAAATATTCGCCTCCCAATGGCACCATTTTCTTCAAAGCCACCTTGTCAGGCGACATGGTTGAATTTTCTGTGGCCAACCACACATTCTTGTCTTTAGATGATTTGGACGAACGCGTTTTTCAGCGCTTCTACCGGCACACCGTCATTGCCAATTCAGACATTGAATTGCCCAAAGGGGATGGCCTGGGTCTTAGTTTGTGCCAAGAAATTGCCAAGGCCCATGGCGGCACCTTGAAACTGGAAAAAGGACCCGGCAAATGGGTCAAGTTCACAGTCTTGTGGAAAAGCGCCTGATTAAAAACTTGTATTCCTACATTACAGCTGTGTAATGCTTGGTTTTGGTCAGTTAAAATTTGAAACAATGTGATTACATATGGAGGCACTGACCTAATTGGATGCTCCCAAAACTCTCTCTCCAGATCGTGATGCTGTCGTTCTGTCGATGGGTGGTTCCGGCGCGGCAAATTTAAACACACCTGCAGGCGTGTTTGATTCCCTGCGCGAACGGTTTCAGGCTCTCACCATCAACCAACGTTTGTTCATGGGCCTAGGCTTTGCCGGCTTGGTTTTGGCCTTGGGTGTTGTTTTTTCAGCAGGTCGAACCAACCAAGACTACCGAGTGTTGTTTGCAAACGTCAACGAGGGCGATGGTGCCGCCATCATTACTGCGTTGCAGCAAATGAATGTGCCCTACCAGTTTACCGAGGGCGGCGGCGCCATTACGGTGCCTCAAGGTTTGGTCTACGAAACCCGTTTGAAGCTGGCTGGGCAAGGCTTGCCCAAAGCTGGCAATGTGGGTTTTGAATTGCTTGAAAACCAAAAGTTTGGCACCAGTCAGTTTGTAGAGCGCGTCAATTATTTACGCGGCCTAGAAGGCGAGTTGGCCCGCAGCGTCAGTTCTTTGGGCCAAGTCAAATCGTCACGCGTGCATTTGGCGGTGCCCAAGCCCTCTGCCTTTGTGCGCGAACAAGAGCGGCCCACCGCCTCAGTCATTCTCACTTTGCACCCTGGCCGCATGCTAGATGGCCCTCAAATTGCAGCCATTGCCAGATTGGTCAGCTCGGCTGTGCCCGGCATGCGCGTGCAAGAAGTTTCCATCATGGACACCGAGGGCGGTATTTTAGGCAACAGTGCCTCACGCCAAGAGGGGCTCGATCCTTCGCAACTTAAGTACACCTCCGAATTAGAAGCTGCACTCAATCGCCGTGTGGCTGCCATTTTGGAGCCGCTGGCTGGCAAAGACGGCTTTCGTGCACAGGTGACGGTCGATTTGGATTTTGACGAGCGCGAGCGCACGTCTGAAACTTTTGGCAAAAATTCACCCCCCGACAAAACCATTCGCAGCCAGCTCTCTATAGAGGCAAGTGGCGGCAAATCGGGTTCGGGTGGTGTGCCAGGCTCATTGACCAACCAACCCCAAGATCCTGCTAAGGCCCCTATCACCACTGAGGCGAAGGGCGAGAATCTTCGAGCACCTGGCAGCGTAGATACCGGTGCCTCTGGCTCGGACGAGTCAAGTTCCAGGAATGAAAAAACGGTGAACTACGAAGTTGACCGAGCCATTGAAAGAATCAAATCGAGCAAAGGCCAATTGCGACGTGTGTCGGCCGCAGTGGTGCTTGACTTCAAATATGAAAAAGGTGCCAAGGCCAATGCCTCTCGCAGCGTGGCCTATACACCTCAAGAAATTCAACAAATCAACGCCTTGGTGAAAGACGCCATTGGCTTTGTTCAAAAACGCGGCGACACAGTGAGTGTGGCCAATTTGCCGTTCTCTGAAGAGCCTGCTGCGATGGTCGAAGACGCCAGCCGCATTTCTCCCGATTTGGTGTCGCAGCTGGTGCGATATGGCGCCATTGCCTTGGGCTTGCTGTTTGCCTATTTTGCCATTGCACGCCCCCTCATGCGCCCAGTGCCCCTGCCGCCCATTGACCCCGATCTGCCCGATTCACCGCAGGGCCGCGCCGCTCAACGCATGCGGGAAGAAATCAAGGACCTTGACCTGTCATGGGCCATGGAGCAAGAAGTTAAGCGCGCACAAGAGTTGCGGGTTGAAAAAGAAATTGAAGCGCAAATGGCGCGCATGCGCGAACGCGAAGTGGCCAGCAAAGCCAAGTTTGAAGATGTGGTGGCCTATGCCACGCAATATGCCACCGACCAACCCGACGACACCGCATTGTTGTTGCGTGCTTGGGTGTCTGAAACAGGCGCGGGCAATGCATCAGGTCAGGACAAAGCATGAACACGGCCGTTTCAAATTTCAAACCAGGCGTTTTGGGTGGCGCGCTTCGCAAAGGCTTGCAAACACCCGACCTTGAAAAAGCCCATGGCGACAACTTAGACGGCCCTTCACGCGCAGCCATTGTGCTCATGTCATTGGGCCCCGAAGTGGCAGGCAGCTTGCTAAAAAACTTCACGCCTGCCGAAGCCCAAAAAGTCTCTTCGCTCATGGCCAACTTTAGAAGCATCGACCGCGAGGTCATGATCAAAGTGCTGGAAGAGTTTAAAAACGTCACAGCGCACCGCAAACAAGTGCCGTTTGACCCGCAGCGCTTTGTAACGGCATTGATGGACAAGTTTGCAGGCGATGCAGGCGGTTCTGTGGCCAGCCAATTGGCCAGCAGTGTGCCTGCGCTAGATTTGCTCACCAGCATGAGCAACGAACAACTGCAACGCCACTTGCAATCAGAGCATCCGCAAGTGGCCGCCACTTTGCTGTCGCTCATTCCTGCCGAACGATCGGCCGCTGTCTTGGAGCTGTTTGAAACCGAATTGCGCGATGAGTTGGTGTTGCGCGTGGCTTTGCTTGATCAAATCAATCCTTCCGCTTTGGTGGAATTGAATGACATGCTAGAGCGCACTCTGGGCGATGACTCTACGGCTGAAATCAGCGGCATTGGTGGCGCACGCCCAGCTGCCGAAATTCTTCGCCTCTTTACGGGTGGTTTGGAAAAAACCACATTGGCCAGTATTCGCCTGCATTCTGAAAAATTAGCAGAGCAAATTTTCGAGCGCATGTTCACGTTTGAAGACTTGATGAAAATTGCGCCGCAAGCTGTGCAAACTTTACTCTCCGAAGTGGCTGACGATGCCATCTTGGTTGTGCTTAAAGGCGCTACACCCAATTTACAAAAATTCTTTTTCTCGAACGTCACCAAAAGCAAGGCCGATCGTTTCCGCGTGGAAATGGAAAGCATGCCACCGGTTCGGGTTCAAGAAGTTCAGGCCAAGCAATTGGAAATTGTGCAATTGGCTCGTCAGATGCAAGATGAAGAACGTATTTCTTTGGCCATCGTCAGTGCTGGGCCTGGGGCTAATTGAGCATGAACCGCTGGAGCCCTCCTTCATTTGACGGCGAGCCAGCCACCTCCGAGCTCCCGCTAGGTCAAGCTTCTTCTCATCACATGAACGAAGCCATGATGGTGTTGCCCAGCGTGAACGAAGTCGATGCCATTCGCGGCAAAGCCTACCAAGACGCCTATGCCCGCGGTCTGCAAGAAGGCCTCACAGAAGGTCACGCGCAAGGCGCTGCAAAGGGCCGCGAAGAAGGCATTGAGCAAGGCCGCACAGAAGGCTTTCAATTGGGGTACCAGCAAGGCTATCAAAGCGGTATCAAAGACATTGAGCACATGTCCAAAGAGATGCAGCGGGTCATGGCAGAGTTGCAATATTTGCCAGAAGCTTTCCAAACCGCATTGCCCGAGTGGGTTTATGAAACAGCATTGCGCTTGGCTGGCAAAGAGCAAATGGACCGCTCGGTGTTTGTGGCGGCTGTGCAAGAAGCCCTCATGCGCTTGCCCCGTCCTGGTGAAAATTTAATTGTGGGCGTTCCTCCTGCTGAACTTGAAGCTTGGCAGTCTTTGCTTAGCCACCCCGACATGCCGTTTCAGTCTTTGGTGAGACCCGATGCCGATTTAAGCAAAGGCTTTGCTTATGTGTTGGTTGAGGGCACCAGGCTTGATGTGGGCATCAGTGCTCGCGATGCCTTGGTGCGAAGCGCGTTGGGTTTACTTCCGCAGCACGCTTCGGGTTCAGTTTAAAGGGGACCGCCTTGAGCCAGGCCGATCTTCAACACTTTGTAGACTCACACCGCGCCAAGTTGGCCAACTTGCCTTTGTCTGTGCGCGAAGGCCGCGTTAAACGTGTATCAGGTCTGTTGGTTGAAGTGGAAGGCTTGCCTTTGTCTATTGGCGCGCAAGCCTGTGTTGAAAATTCTCGCCAAGGCAATTGGGTAGATGCCGAGTGCATTGGTTTTGAGCGCGACACCACCTACCTCATGGCCTTTGATCAAATGGCGGGCTTGTCGCCAGGTGCCGTGGTCTACCCCTTGCTCACACCGCAGCGCCGCGCTCAGGGCTATCAAATGCGTCAAGGCATTGCGTCTGTGCCCATTGGTCCTCAGCTGTTAGGGCGCGTAGTCGATGGCTTAGGCAGGCCCTTAGATGGTTTAGGCGGCGCCAACTGGAGCGACACCTTCATGCGCTTTGCCTCTCCCAACCCTCTCAAGCGCAAGCCCATTCATGAACCTTTAGACACTGGCGTGCGTGCCATCAACGCCATGTTGTCTGTGGGCCGTGGCCAGCGTATGGGTTTGTTTGCGGGTTCTGGTGTGGGCAAAAGTGTGCTGCTTTCCATGCTCACGCGCAATTGTGTGGCCGATGTCATTGTGATTGCCTTGGTGGGTGAGCGCAGCCGCGAAGTACGCGAGTTTTGCGATGACCAATTGGACGATGCTTCTAGAGCCCGCGCTGTGGTAGTAGCCTCGCCTGCAGATACATCGCCCTTAGCGCGCGCCAAAGGCGCTGAATACGCGACGGATGTGGCCACTTGGTTCAGAGACCAGGGCAAACATGTGGTGCTCATTGTTGACAGTCTCACACGCTACGCCATGGCGCAACGCGAAATTGGTTTGAGCCTTGGCGAAGCACCCGTGGCACGCGGCTACCCTGCCAGCGTGTTTGGAAAGCTGCCTTCATTGGTTGAAAAAGTTGGCAACGGCGAGCACCCTGAAGGCTCTTTAACGGCTTTTTACACGGTGCTTCTAGAAGGCGACGATGTGCACGACCCGGTGGCCGATGCTGCGCGGGGTGTGCTGGATGGGCATATTTTCTTGTCACGCGAACTGGCAGATGCAGGCCATTACCCTGCCATTGACATTGAAAAATCAATTTCCCGGGTAATGCCCAAGGTAGCCTCCCAAGATCACGTCTTGGCGGCCAGGCGCATCAAGCAACTGATCAGCCGGCATGAACGCAGCCGAGACATGGTGGCCATGGGCGCCTACATGCAGGGCAGCGACCCCGATTTGGATGCGGCTCTGAGGTTGTGGCCGCACATTCAAACGTTTCTGCAACAAGAGTCACATCAAGTGGCTGATTTGGAAGGCAGCGTGACGGCATTGAACAGCATTGCTAGGGCATCCAAAATATGAGCAGCCGTGTGTTTGAAGTGCTGCAGCAAATGCTGAAATTGCGCAAAGACCGATCAGTGGCTCAGTCTAAAAGGGTGCAGGCTGAGTTTGAACGGGTGCGCAATTTCAACTTGCAGGTGGAGTCTTATGCCAAGGAATACGAGACTCAGTGGGTGAAGGCGGCGCAACAAGGCGATACCGTTTTGAATTTGCAAACCCAAGCCAATTTTGGCCTGAACCTCAGGGCCACCGCCAAATCTCAAGAGCCAGAAGTAGCCGCCTTAAAGTCTCAAAGCCGCGAGGCGCTAGACAAAGCTTTGCAAGATGCCCAAAGGCTCAAGACCCTCCAATCTTTCTTGGCCAAGCGCAAACAACAGCGCCAACGCCAACTTGAGGAGCACGATGACAAGGCGCTCGAAGACGTTTTACAGGCTCGCCAAAACACCAAATAGCAAGGTGGCACTGAAGTTGCATCAGTTGATTTAAATTTTGGAAATTAAATCATGGCCATCTTTGTATCCAATCCACCTTCTGCTGCAGTTCCAACGCTTTCTAGCGAAGCACTAGACCCTTCTGCGCTTGCGCCCGAAGAAGGCTTTACAGAGGAGCTGGCAGCTGCCATGCAGCCCTCGGCAGTGGCAACAGATGCGTCTGCAAAAACCCTCTTAGACAAGCTAGAAGATGCGGGCAAGAAAGCATCAGACCTGCAAATTTTGCCGGCAGAAGTTCTCATGAACGCGGTGGGGGATGCAAATTTTGCCTTAGCAGGTCAGGCTGGCGCTGCTAGTTCAACGGCTCAGAATACAGTGCAGGGCACTGTGTTGACCGATGCCATCGAGGCCTCAGAGCAAGACACCTCAGGCCTTGATTTGGCCAATCCATTGCAAGGCGCTGAGTTGGCTGCAGCCAACTTGGCAGCGCAAATGTCTGCTTCAGCGGCCCATGTGCCTGTGCCCGCAGCCTCCAATTCTGGCGAAGTTTCGGCCGCACTTTCAATCAGTGCCACTTCGGGAACTGGCCAAGAAGCCGGTCGAGCATTGCAGGCGCCAGCCTCGGGCTCTGGTTTGCAAGAAGGTGCACAAGTTGCCTCGGCTGCTCATTTGGCATCGCCACAGGGCTCGCCTTCATCAAGCACCGAGAGTATTTCTTCTGCCGCTGTGTCAACAGGCAGCCAGCCTGCTCACATGGCGTCTGTTGCAACAGCTTCGGGTGAGCAGGCTGCGTCTGCTCAAGCGGATGCCACTCGCAATGCGTCTCAACTCAATGCGAAGTCTGCAGCGGTCTCTGACAACTTCAAGCTAGACGGCACACAAGCAGACGCCGTCCTCGTCAATCAGGCTTCACCTCAAGCAGGTTCGCAAGTTGATGTAGACCGCTCTTTGATATTGAATTCTAGGGGTAGTTCAGAGATTGCCAATGTTTCAAGTGCGGCGGCAGCCAATGAAGCCAGCCTCAAAACCTCTTCCTCAGTGGACTCGACGCTAGCAGCGTCCATCAATTCTTCAAGCCCTGCGCAGCCTCTAACAGCTAACATCCTCGCTACAGAAAAGAAAACTGCTTCATCAGACACAAAAGCTGATGCGCAATCAACTGAGGCCCAGGAAAGTGCATTCAATTTTGATGCAAAGTTGGCCAAATCGGATGCTCTTCAAAATCCCAAAGTCCTAGAGACCGCAGTCAACCTTTCAGGCGTTGCCAAATCAAACGCGCAATTTCAACAAGCAAGTCTCACATCGAACGGCAAGGCCCTAGGTGTTCAAGCTGGTGCAACAACTGGCACTCTCACCAGCTCACAAATTAGCACTCAAACCGCTGCTGCTGCCACATCAGAAATTGACTCAGAGGCTACAAGCTTCAGCAATGTTCAATCGGGCATCAGAACAGAGCGGAAAGGTGAAGCCTCTCCAGCCTCAGGCAGTTCGCCCACAGCCAACACCACCCTGGCCAATCGATTGGACTCCGCAGCTCTGGCAGCTGCAAATTCAAATTCAGCAGTGACTGCGCAAGAGGCTCCCAGAGCAGAAACGACTCAAAGCTTGGAAGATATTTCTTCTAGTTTTGTAAGCAGCTTGGTAGGTGGCCCGCAGCGCCCCGTCACAACCGTCATGGATTGGATTTCTATGCAATCGCAAGAACGCCCAGCACCCCTGGTTCCCCATGAAGTGCGCTTAGATGCGGGCGCGGTGCAAATGGAAATTCAGAAAATGGTGAAGCAAGGCGGTGGTCATGTGGTGATGGAACTCACACCCCCCGATCAAAGCAAATTCACCATTGAACTCAAGCTCGATGAACGCGGTAACGCCCTGCTGATTGTGGAAGGCGTAAGCGACTCCACCAAAACCCGATTGGAGCAAAGTGCACCGCAATTGCGAGAGCAATTTCAGCAAATGGGTTTGGAATTGCAGCTTGACATGCGTCAACAAGGTCAGTCTGCTTCTTCCAATGCTACAAATTTTGCGGATGCCCAAGAGCGTGGTTTTGGCGACAACAATTTGGCCAACAATGGCGCAGGCGACACGCCCAAGGTTTTGACGCCGCGTGAAGCAGGCGCAAACCGCGCTCGCGAATCAGGCTCGAACCAGGTTTACCTCTACGCGTAAAGCTTTGAGCCTAGAAGAAACTTATGAACACCAACCCAGACAACATGCAATTTCCATTTGCCAAAGAAGCCCTTGAGGGCTTAGACGCCCAAGTCTCACAGGACTGGAATCGCGAGCAACTGGATGCCATGCACATGCAATTTGTGGCTCAGTGGCGTCAGTCAATGTCCACTTTGGTTCCCGCTGAAATCAAGATTTTGGCGGGCAACATGGAGATGAAGACTTACGAAGCCTTTGTGCTTGAAGCGCCCTCTTTTGCAGACATTCAAGTCTTTGAAATCGACGCGCTTCAAACACTTTGCGCTTGGAGCTTTGATTCGCGCTGGGTGGCTGCGGCCGTCGATTGTTTGTTTGGCGGCGCTGGCATCATTCCCATCAAAGAAAGAACCGGCAAGCTCACGCACATTGAATTGGGCATCAGGCAACGCTTGCTTGCAACACTGGCCACGGCCTATGAAGCAGCATGGCAAACGGCTTATCCCATTCGCCTGCAAACTCTTAGGCAAGAGCAGCAACTCTCTTCGCTAAGGCTAACTTCTCACAAAGATGTGGTGTTGCACGCCCAATTTGCCATCCATTTCAACTTGCTAGAACTAAGGGTCGACCTGTGTCTGCCCAAGCGCGCATTAGATTGGCAAACGCCCAGCGCTTCAGCCAAAGCCTCCGAAAACTCAGGTCAACCTGCTGGCTGGGGTCGCAGCCTGCAACATCAGCTGTATGCCAAGCCTGTCGATTCTGTTGCCGTGTTGTGCGAAAAAGAACTTTCGGTGGCGCAGCTGCTGTCCTTGTCTTTGGGTCAGGTGCTGCCAATTGATTTGTCGGCCCCTGTTCGCCTCATGGTGGACGGCGTCAACATGCTCAGCGGGCGTTATGGCGTGCGCAATGGGCACTATGCCCTGAAGGTAGAGCACATGAATCAGCCGCCATTGCTACACCCAGAAGACTTTGAAGGCGCCACCTCAGGTCAGTACCTAGGCAGCCTTGACATGCCTGCCCAGGCGCAATCGGATTTGGCCAATGCCGCCAAGGCCCTCAGCCAGCTAGACCAACAAATTCAGAAAAGAGAAGGTGACGTGTGACGGAGCAGATTGAAAAAGAGTCGTCTGATGACTTAACCCAATGGGGCAAAGAGCCAGCCCTTGAAGCAGACACCGCCAAACCCGTCATTCACGACATGGACATGGTCATGAACCTGCCCGTGCGGGTCATGATTGAGCTGGGCCGGACCAAAATGCCTTTGGGCGACCTCATGTCGATTCAAAACGGCGGCGTGATTGAGCTAGACGTAGAGGCTGGAGAGCCCTTGAATTTGGTGGTTAACGGGTGTTTAATTGCACAAGGCGAAGTTGTCATCGTGGACGACCGCTATGGCATCCGCTTGACTGATATCATTTCACCATCGGAGCGTTTACGAAAATCTAAAAATTGACCCACCTTTCCTCCTTTTTGCGTGTTTCAGCATTTGTCTGCTTAGGCATTTTCTCAATCGCCGCTCAAGCGCAAGCCTTGTCAGCGCCAGTCTCTAGTGGCGCTTCTGGCTCATCGTCTTCTGTTTGGGGCGGGGCTTGGCTAGGGTTGGTTACCCTAAGCTTGCTGGTGGTGTTGGCAGCTGTGGTGGTTTGGCTGTTCCGTCGCGGCGCACAAAGCACCACCGTGGGTGGACAAATTCAATTGTTAGCTGCCTTTCCAGTCGGCCCCCGCGAACGCTTGTTAGTGGTTCGCATGCAAGATCGAATTTTGGCTTTGGGCCATACGCCCACGCACATCAGCTTGTTGGCAGAGCTAGATGATTTTGAGCCCATGGCCAATTCGGGTTCACTGCCATCGGGTTTTGCAGGGCAACTCATGAGCTTGCTCTCTGGAAAGAACGCCACATGAGGTTCTTTAACCTCAAATGGCTTCTAGCCATTGCCCTCCTGCTGTGTTGCGGTTGGGCAGCGGCTCAAAACTTACCACTGGTTACTTCCAACACTTCCAAAGCCGGCACCGTGTATGCCGTGCCTGTACAAACCTTACTGGCCTTAACGGCCCTTTCTTTTTTACCGGCTGCGCTCATGCTCATGACCAGCTTCATTCGAATTCTCATTGTGTTTTCTATGCTTAGGCAAGCCCTGGGGCTGCAAAGCATGCCGCCCAATTTGGTCTTGATTGGTCTGTCGGTGTTCCTGACTTTTTTTGTCATGAACCCCGTGCTGGAGTCCATGTACCGAGATGCTTATTTGCCTTTGGCCAGCGGCAAAATTGGCTTTGAAGAGGCAGTGAACATTGGTACCGAGCCCTTGAAACAATTCATGCTGAGTCAAACCAACAAAGATGACCTCAGCCTATTTGCCAAGCTCTGGGGCAAGCCCATTGAAACCCGAGCCGATGTGCCCATGACGGTGCTCATTCCCGCCTTTGCCGTATCTGAAATCAAAACAGGTTTCTTGTTTGGCTTCCTCATTTACTTGCCCTTCTTGGCCATTGATTTTGCGGTGGCCAGCATCCTGACATCGCTGGGCATGGTCATGGTCTCGCCCATGATGTTCTCATTGCCCCTCAAGTTGGTGGTGTTTGCGCTGGCAGACGGGTGGTCGCTCTTGGCCGCCTCTTTGGTTAACAGTTTCAAGGTCACTTAGCATGGACTCAGGCTTTGTCATTGAAGTTGCTTTCAGAGCACTTTGGATGGCCTTTGTCTTATGCGGGCCGATACTGATTTCCTTGCTCATTGTGGGACTGATCATTGGCATTATTCAAGCGGCCACGTCGGTCAATGAAAGCTCGGTGGCCTTCATTCCTAAATTGGTCGTGATCGCTGTGGTGATGCTCATTGCGGGCCCTGTTAGCTTGGCAATCTTTGTGGATTACCTGCGCGAGGTCATTCAAGAGTTGCCCGAAATTCTGCGGTAACCTTCATGCTGCCGATCAGCCCAGATTGGATGACGCAAACAGCCACCCTCTGGATGCTGATTTCTGTAAGGCTTTTGGGCTGCTTCATGACCATGCCCTTGTTTGCATTTCGGTCTGCCCCCATGCGCTTGCGGGTTTTGCTGGCCTTGGTCATTGCATTTGCACTTGTTCCCCTGGTTCAATCTGACCTGCCCCCTTTGGACAGCATGCCGCCAGGCTATGCCTTGGTGTTTGTTGAATTGGCTGTGGGCCTGACATCGGGCTGGATGGTCAGAATTGGCTTAACAGCAGTAGACATGCTGTCGGACATTCTGTCGCAACAATCCGGTCTGAGTTTTGCGGCCACATTGCAACATGATGCCAATTTGGCTTCAGGTTTGGTGGGCGAATTTTTGGGCTTGTTGGCCATTGCGCTGGCCTTCACCATGAACATTCATTTGGTCATGCTCGAGTTGCTGGTGACCAGCTTCAAAGTATTACCCCTTGGAACTTGGCCCGCTGCTTGGAACTGGAATTCTGTACTGGGCTTGGTTCAAGATGCCTTCTCTTTAGGCTTGGTCTTGGCCCTGCCGGCCATCGTCATTTACTTTTTGTTCAACATGACGCAGGCCATCTTGGCGCGGGTCAGCCCACAAATGAACCTGTTCTCGGTGGGCTTTGCCATCATGATTCCGGTGGCCTTCGTGGTGGTGGTTTTGTTGCTGCCGTCTTTCACC
>Ga0214919_10006420_pt1 | contig 16176 bp, 16 predicted proteins | sample LL1503_MetaG_FD_177994 | JGI IMG/M metagenome (GOLD analysis project Ga0214919, IMG submission 177994) | Freshwater microbial communities from Lake Lanier, Atlanta, Georgia, United States - LL-1503 | ecosystem: Environmental > Aquatic > Freshwater > Lake | place: USA: Georgia | collected... | reverse complement strand
TTATATCCCCCAACACCGGCACGATTTGTACATGCAAGGCCGGGCCTTGCAGCGTCCCCAGGTGCCTGAGGACCTGACCGCTGCGGTGCTGTTTTTGCTCAGCCCGGCCAGCGGTTTTATCACCGGACAGTTGCTGCCCGTCAATGGCGGCTTTGTCATGCATTGATTTTTGACACAGGAGAACCCCACCATGTCGCACACCACCGCCGCCAATCAACCCGTCTTCAACGAGCGTGGCTTGCTCAACGCCACCTTGCCCGCAGAAGCCGACATCCAAACCAGCATGTTGCGCCAACCCGGACAGTCTTTTGCACAGTGGCTGGAGTCGCGGGTGGCGCGGTTTTCCACCCGCCGCTACGACTGGGATGCCCTCAAGTTTCAAGCTGACTACGACCCCAAATACCGCCGGGCCCAAATGCGTTATGTGGGCACGGGCGCCACTGGTGTTGCCAGCGACAACAACACCGTGCCCTCTGGGCACTTCACCTTCTCCACCATGATCATCCCGGCCGGCCATGAAGGCCCCTCACACATCCACTACGACGTGGAGGAAATATTTTTCTTGCTGCGCGGCACCATGAAAGTGGTGTGCGAAAAAGACGGTGAACGTTGGGAGTCGGTGTTGCACGAGCGCGACCTGATCTCTGTCCCGCCGGGCGTGTACCGCGAAGAAATCAACATTGGTGAAGAAGATGCGTTGATGTGCGTGATGCTGGGTTCGCCCAAGCCAATCACACCGGTATACCCGCCAGATTCGCCATTGGCCAAGATCAAGCGCAACCTGGCCAAAACCTGATTGACACCACGCATGTCATTGTCCGAACAGATCAAATCTTTTCCGCTACAGCTGGCGTCCACTGCACTGGGTCCGATCGCCTATCGCAGTGCCGGTGCGCCTGGGCAGCCGGTGTGGGTGCTGTTGCATGGCATTGGTTCTGCCTCGGGCAGTTGGCTGGCGCAATTGCAAGCTGCGCAAGGCCTGGGTGTGAACATGTTGGCCTGGGATGCGCCGGGTTATGGCCAAAGCGCACCCGTTGGACCCGCGCAACCCATGGCCAGCGACTACGCCACACGCTTGTGGGCTTGGCTCGATGCCTTGGGCTGTGCGCAGGTGTATTTGGTGGGCCATTCCCTGGGTTGTTTGATGGCCAGCGCCGCCACCCGTGCCCGGCCTGAGCGTGTCAAACACCTGTGGCTATTGGCCCCTGCAGCTGGTTACGGTTTGGCCGACCCCCAAGTGCGCCAAAGCAAACTGCAAGATCGCTTGGACAAGCTCCAAAACCTGGGGCCTGCGGGTATGGCAGCACAGCGTGCCAGCGCCATGCTGTCTGCTGCGGCCAGTGCCGAACAAGTGGCCTGGGTCGAGCACACCATGGCCCAGGTCATCCCAGCAGGGTACACACAAGCCAGCCATATGTTGGCCAGGGACGATTTGGCCAGTTATTTGCAAGGTTTGAACCTGCCCATTGATGTCGCTTGTGGCCAAGCCGATCGCATCACCCCTGCCCAAGGGTGCGCTCAATTGGCCGCACGTTTGGGGGTGCCATTTCATTTATTGGGTGATGTCGGTCATGCGTGCCCCTTGGAGGCGGCGCAAGCCGTCAATGAATTGTTGTTCTCACACACGGGTGTTGGCGCATGAGTGAATCAGACCGCTACATGGTGCCCGCCTTGCAAAGGGGCTTGCAACTGCTGCAGCAGTTCACCCGCGAAGAACCTGCCCACACCAGCGCGGCGTTGGCGCGCAAACTCGAGATGCCGCGCGCATCGGTGTTTCGCATGCTCTACACCTTGGAGCAAATGGGTTTTGTAGAGCGTGGCGCAGACGGGGTCACTTATCGTTTGGGTTTGGGGGTGCTGCGATTGGGGTTTGAGACCATCGCATCGATGGAGTTGGCCGAGCAGGCCAGGCCGGTCATCGCCGCCTTGTGCGATCGAACGGGGTACTCCTCGCATTTGGTTTTGCGCGAAGGCACAGAGGTGGTGTTTGTGGTCAAGTCACCAGGGCGCAATGCCTTGTTCCATTCGATCCAGGTGGGTGCACGTTTGCCAGCACACGCCACCGTGCTGGGTCGGGTCTTGATGGGGCACTTGAGCTTGGCTGACTTGGCCAAAATTTATCCTCAGGAGCCTTTGCCCAAATTCACGGACAAAACACCGACCACCCGTGCCCAATTGCTCAAGATGATTGCGCAAGACAAGGCCCAGGGTTATGGCACCAGCCAAGGAGGTTTCGAGTCGGGCATTTCCACGGTGGTGGCACCGGTCTTCAATGACTTGCAGCAAGTGGTGGCCGCGGTGAGTGTGACCATCCCCAGCCAGCGCATTGAGCCTGAAGACTTGCCCATCGTGGTGCAGCATGTACAAGATGCGGCCGCTCAATTGACCCAGCGCATCAGCCACATCGACCCCACCTTTCAAGCCCATGCCCGGGCCCACCCTGCTGCGGGCTCTGCCCGCATTGCCAACCCCATTGCAGCATGACCCAGCCTTCGCCCAACCCGTCCGATATTTCTGTGCAACGCATCACCGTGGGTGAGCTGGCCGTGCGTTTCATTGAGGCCTGTGGTGTGAAAACAGCCTATGGGGTGATCTCGATCCACAACATGCCGATTTTGGATGCGATCAACCAGCGTGGGCACTTGCGCTTTGTGTCTGCCCGTGGTGAGGCAGGTGCGTGCAACATGGCCGATGCGGCCGCCCGTGTCAGCGGCACCTGGGGGGTGTGCATCACCAGTACCGGTACCGGTGCGGGCAATGCAGCGGGCGCATTGGTTGAAGCATTGACCGCGGGCACGCCCATGTTGCATTTGACCGGGCAAATTGAATCGGCCTATGTGGACCGCGACTGGGGCTATATCCACGAAGCACCGGCCCAATTGGCCATGCTGTCGGCAGTGAGCAAAGCGGCCTTTCGCATCCGTGATGCGCAAAGTGCTTTGAGCATTTTGCGCGAAGCCCATCGCTTGGCTCACACCGCACCATGTGGCCCGGTGAGCATTGAAATTCCCATCGACGTGCAAGCCCATGTGATGGATGCCCCCACGGATGTGACCCCATTGCCTTTGACGCCAGTGCCCCCCGATGCGCATCGCCTGGATGTGCTGGCGCAGCGTCTGAGCCAAGCCCAGCGCCCCATGCTGTGGTTGGGCGGGGGTGCGCGCCATGCGGGTGCAGCGGTACAGCGTTTTATCGACATGGGTTGGGCAGTGGTCACGTCGGTACAGGGGCGTGGCATCGTCCCAGAGCAACACCCCATGAGCCTGGGGGCCTTCAATGTGCAAAAGCCGGTGGAGGCTTTGTATGCGCAAGTGGACGCCATGTTGGTGGTCGGATCGCGTTTGCGCAGCAACGAAACGCTCAATTACAAGCTGCAATTGCCGGCATGCCGTTACCGCATTGACGCCAATCCCTTGGCCGATCAACGCGCTTACAGCAGTGACTATTTTGTGCAGGCCGATGCGAGTTTGGCCTTGCATGCCCTGGCCGACCGTTTGCAAGGCCACATGCACACCGACCCTGCTTGGCCGGGCGCCGTGGCCCAAGCACGGCAAGCCGCCGAGGCCACCGTGGATGCCACTTTGGGCCCTTACGTGACCTTGAAAGACAGCCTGAACCGGGCGGCAGCCAAAACGGCGCAAGGTCTGTGGTGGGTGCGCGACATCACCTTGTCCAACAGCATGTGGGGCAACCGCAGTTTGTGGTTGGACCACCCCCGCGCTGGTGTGCATGCTTTGGGCGGAGGCATTGGCCAGGGTTTGGCGATGGGCATTGGGGCTTCTTTGGCGGCACACGCCCACGCACTCGGACGCAAGACCGTTGCCTTGGTGGGCGATGGTGGATTGATGCTCAATCCGGGCGAGTTGGCCTGTGCCATGCAAGAAAAAGCCCAGTTGGTTTTGTTGGTCATGAACGATCAGCGCTATGGCGTGATCCAAAATATCCAAGACGCCATCTACGGTGGTCGCCGTTGCTACGTCGACCTGTGCACGCCCGATTTTTCGCTCTTGTGTGCCAGCTTGAAAATGCCTCATTTTTTGCTGTCGGGACCCGAAAACTGTGACAGCGTTCTAGCCCAGGCCTTGGCCCATGATGGACCGGTGATGGTCGAGGTCGACATGACCAGTTGGGGCCCATTTGCCACCAAGTTCGCTGGACCACCGCGCAAGGATCCGACATGAGGCGAAGCACCGAGCTGACTTTGATTGGCTTGGGTGCGATTGGCCGAGCCCTGGTCGAGCGCACACGTGGTTGGTCTGATTTGACTTTGCGCCATGTGGTGGTCACGCCGCGATCGGTCCAAGCCGCTCAGCAATGGTTGGGTCCATCGGTGCAGGTGTTGACCGAGGTTGCGCCAGACGCCCAATGGGTGCTGGAGTGCGCAGGGCACAGTGCCATCGAGCAACATGTCTTGCCCGCTTTGCAGCGCGGCGTTGAATGTGCTTTGTTATCGGTTGGCGCATTGGCCAGCACCGGCTTGGCCCAGCGGGTAGAAGACGCTGCCCGAACTGGCCAAACCCAGGTCCATGTGCTCAGCGGGGCCATTGGGGGCATTGACGCCATTGCCGCTGCACGTTGGGCTGGGCTCAGCGAAGTCACCTATACCGGTCGCAAACCCCCGCAAGGTTGGCGCGGCAGTGCGGCCGAGTCGGTGCTTGACTTGGACCAATTGCGCGAGGCGACTGTTTTGATGGAGGGCAGTGCCGCTGAGGTGGCCCTCATGTACCCTAAAAACGCCAATGTCGCCGCCACCATTGCCTTGGCCGGGTTGGGGCTTGAAGCCACCCGCGCCCGCTTGATTGCCGACCCGAATGTGAGTGAAAACATCCATGAAATCGATGTGCGTGGTGCGTTTGGCCACATGCAACTGACCATGCGTGGCCAGCCATTGCCAGACAACCCCAAGACCTCTATGCTGACGGTCTTGTCTGCTTTGCGTTATCTCAGCCACCGCAGTTCGGCCATGACGGTATGAGCGAGTGCACCCACACACCCCAAGGACAGACATGATCGAAGGCATTGACCGCATCACCTACGGTATCGAAGACACGCCCGAGCAATGGGACACGGTGCGGCGCTTTTTTGGCGACTGGGGTTTGCAAGCGCTGACGTCAGCGTCGTCGCCCCACACGTGGGAAACCCTCAATGGGGCGCAAGTGTGTGTGCGCGCCATGAACGATGCTTCGCTGGACGCAGCCATTGAGCCCGGGGCCACATTACGGGCCGTGCAGTGGGGCGTGCGTGATGCTGGCACATTGCAACGCTTGCACCAGCAGTTGCAAACAATGCCAGGTTTTCAAAGTCAGGGCATTCAAGACGGCGCAGTCTCACCCCAAGCCCAGGTCTCGTGTTTGGACCCCCATGGTCTGCGCCAGGTGTTTGCCATCAGTCGCAAGCACCCTGTGGATGTGCATGGAGCCCCGACCAATGCTTATGGCGATATCCGTCGCATTGATCGGCCATCGCCTGTCTATGAGCGTGCCACCCCCGTGGACATTGGGCATGTGGTGTTGTTCACCGACCGCTTGCAAGAGGCCGAATCTTTCTATCAGTCCCTGGGTTTTGTGACCTCAGACCGCTACCCAGGGCGGGGCGTTTTCATGCGCTGTGCGCCGCAAGCGGGACACCACGATTTGTTCTTGTTGCAACTGCCCGGCAAGCCCATGGGCTTGAACCACGTGGCGTTCACTGTGCGAGACATCCACGAAGTGTTTGGTGGCGGATTGCACATGGGGCGTTGTGGTTGGAAAACCCAGCTTGGGCCAGGGCGCCACCCGGTTTCATCGGCTTACTTCTGGTATTTTGAAAACCCTTGCGGTGGCTTGATCGAATACAACGCCGATGAGGACCACCTCACCAGCGCTTGGCAGGCCCGTGAGTTCACCCCTGGGCCCACTGTGTTTGCCGAATGGGCCATTGATGGGGGCATCGACGGTCACACCCGGCGACAACCCCAAAGTGCAGCCGGCGGCGGCTTTTTGACGGAGAAAAAACCATGAGCAATCCCACTACCTCACGCTATTTGCAGCCCAACCAAGCCCAACAGCGCCCGCCCAACACCTTTGAAGACCTGTTGGGTGATGCGCTGGAGAGGGCCTTTGCATCTGGCATCACCGAGTTGGCGCCCTTGGTCAACTATCTCAATCAGAGTGGACCCTTGGGCCCCAACGGGCAGCCGTGGACCGAGCATAGCTTTGAAGCTGAAATCAACAAACTGGGAGTGTGATCATGGCCGACATCGATGCCAAAGCAGTGGAGCAACTTTTGTCGCGGGGCTTGGAAGATTTGTGGTACCCCCTGTGCCCGTCTCATTTTTTGAAAGACACGCCCTTGTCGTTGCGTCGGCTTGGCCACAAGTTGGCCTTGTGGCGCGATCACGCAGGCCAAGTGCATGCGCTGGAAGACCACTGCCCCCATCGCGGTGCGCCCTTGTCCATGGGCGTGGTGTTGGGTGATCGTTTGGCATGCCCCTACCACGGCATCGAGGTGCGCTGTGATGGCACCGTGACCAAAGTTCCGGCCAGCCCAGGCTGCACCTTGGAGGGGTCGCGCGGCGCACGGGCTTTTCATGTGACCGAAGCCCATGGGGCCATCTGGTTATACAACAGCGCCACTCATTTGGACCAACCGCCGCCGCTCATCGTGCCCGATGAGCTCACCAGCGCCGAGCATTCCCATTTTCTTTGTTATAACGAATGGCAGTGTGACTACCGCTATGCGCTTGAAAACGTCATGGACCCCATGCACGGCACTTTTTTGCACAAGCAGTCGCACTCGATGGCCGATGGCGATATCAGCGCCAAGTTTCAGTTGCGCCGCACCGAGCACGGCTTTGTGTTTGAAAAGCAGGGTCAGCGCGATGTCAATTTCGACTGGACGGAGTGGGGCGACACCGGCACCCATTGGATGCGCTTGGAGATTCCCTATCCAAAGACGGGCGGTCCGGGTGGCAACTTCATCATTGTGGGCTTTGTCACACCGGTCAACGAGCGCTTGGCATCGGTGTTCTTCTGGCGTTGTCGCAAAGTCAGCGGTTGGCAGCGCAACGCGTGGCGGTTTTTGTACCGCAACCGTTTGGAAGCCCGGCACTGGCGTGTGCTCGAACAAGACCGGGTGATGCTCGAGCAGATGGAGAGCGATGCACGCGAGCGCGAGCACCTTTACGAGCACGATGTGGGCTTGTCTCGCTTGCGCCGGTACCTGGAGAGCATGGCGGTCAAGCAATTGCAAGCCAAAGCCACGGCACCAACGGTTGTGACCTTGGCTAAATTAGACTGAGGGGGTCTTACAGCCGGACATGAAAAGGTGAAAAATTCGTGTCCCGGTCGAAGTGGTCTTCGCCTTCTTTGTGCTTGAGCCAAGCCACCACCTGATAGGTCAATGGCGTGGCCAGCACTTCCCATGCTGTTTTCAAAAAGTATTGGGCCACAGCCACTTGGATCACTTGCTCGGTAGGCCAAATGCCGTAAAAAGCAATCACATAAAAGAGCGATGAGTCAAACAACTCACCGACTGCTGTAGAGCCAATGGTTCTGGCCCACAGGTGACGCCCCTCGGTCCAAATTTTCATTTTGGCCAGCACAAAACCATTGACCAAGCTGCCGGCCCAAAAAGCCACCATGGAGCCAGCCACGATGCGCCATGTATTGCCAAACACCAGGGCCAGGCCTTGTTGCAACTGCTCGTTGTAGCTGCCCGGCGCTGCCGGCAGATGGATCACCACGGCGGACATGAGGGCGGCAAACAATAAAGCACCAAACCCACACCAAACCGCGCGCCGATCGTGGGCGTAGCCATAAACCTCGGTGAGGATGTCGCCAAATAAGTAGGCAATTGGGAAAAACAAAACGCCCGCCCCAAACACCACGGTGCCCACCAGGGGCAAATCAATTTGGGCGGCCTTGCCTGCGCCAATCAAGTTGGAGCACAACAAAACGGTGACAAAGGCCACCACGATGAAGTCGTAGTATTTGTAATTGCGGGCTGTGGAAGGATGGTTCATGGACATGTTGATGGCGAGGTCAATGGGTTTGATTATGTGGCATGTGTGCGGGGCGCCACCTGTGAGTGGGATTGCACCAAAAGGGGGCGGCGCAAAGTCATGTCCAGATAATCTTGGTTCGACAAGGATGTCGGTCCGTGGGTCAATTAGTCTTTGACTCTGTGGGGGATTGGTATCAAAATCCAGCCCTTATTGTTGGAACCATTTGCATGACTGCTCAGAAAAAAAAACTATATAAACACTTGAACCAGTCGGTCTACTGCCGCCTGGGGATCTCTCCAGTTCACGGTATTGGTGTGTTTGCGATTCGTGCCATCCCCAAAGGGGTCCACCCTTTGCAAACCATGTCCGAGCCCAAAGAGATCAAGTTCACACGCAAGGAAATCGCCAAGTTGCCTAAAAGTGTGCGCGAACAGATCAAAATATTTTGCTACTACTTCAAAGATGAAGTCCAGGTTTCAACCATGGGCCTCAACACCATGGACATCGCTTTTTATCTGAACCATTCGAAAAACCCCAACCTTCGAATGAAGAAAAGTGGTGATTTCGAGGCCTTGCGCAACATCCGCGCTGGTGAAGAGTTGATGATGGACTACGACCACAGCTTTGGCGAAAAGCATGTTTTTTGAGTGACATTGCACCCCATCACAACAGCGACCGCCATCCTTGGAGACGATGTGCTGTCTATTTCATGGGCCTCAGCCCACGCCGTTGGCCTTTTTGATCGATGGGGCAGAGCGGTAAATTTGGTTCCAGACTTCGGGGCTGAAGTCGGTGTGCAGCGGGGAGGTGGTGTCCAGCGCCAACGGGTGATCGGGGTCGGTCATGGCCAGCGCATAAATGGGTTCGTGGTCGGTCACAAACAACGATTTGTAACCATAGTCACCCACTGGGCCCAGGTTGTAATACCGAAAGCCATTCTTGGCTGCCCAGCGGCTGGCCAGCAAGCAAGCGAACATGCCCGGTGAGCGGTTTTTGAACGCCCTGTTCCACTGGCAAAAACTGCCGTACAGCTGGTCGTACTCTGGCAGCATGATTGAAACATCCGTCAAGACCAATTCGCCCACAGGGTCGTGAACTTTGATCACCAAAATATCGAGCTTTCGGATGTAGTCCACAAAGCCTTCAATCTCTAAGTCATCGATGTAGCAATTGGCGAAGTGCTCTCCACCCATCTCAAACATATCTTCGACGGTGATCTGAGCGCCAGGAATGACCTCTTCGCTGATGTCAAATAATTTGTATTGCTTGTCGTACTCGCTGAATTTGCGCGCCCGGCGGGGCTCTTCCCAAAATGCTTTTGAGTAGGTGTCAACCAAGCCATATTGGTCGTTGATGGGAACGCCATACGGGCCTTCTGGGGGCAGCGCATAAACGATGAAAGGCTTGGGAGCTTGGGCCAGCATTTCTTCGGTCACATCAATGTAGGGGCACAGGGCGTCCCATCGGGATGTGTAATAAGTGATGTCGTTGTGATCGCTCTCGATGCAGAGGTTTTCTTCGGTCCAACTTTGGTAGCCGACGTGTTGAACGTCGTTGTCCTCGTTGGCGGACTCAGAGACTCTCAAGGGCGTAACGATCATTTTTGTGCTTCCTTTGGAAGTGATGTGTGAGGTAACTTTTTCAAATCAAAATAATCTTCATCGATGGAGAAATTTTGACGCAAAAAAGCGGGGTCTTTTCTCTCAAGGCCAAGTATGGCACTTTGCACCAATGAAAAGTGTGCCTGTGCCTCACTGCCAACTTGTTTGAGTTGGCGGATATAAGTGGGCATCAGTGGACACTCGGTGTCGTACATGAACTGGCGACGCGACGGGTCGAAAGACAAAGGGTACAGACTGCAAGCGAAGGGTTTGTCTTCTCCCATGGTGCAGCCCTGATCTCCCAGGTGCTCGCAATTTTTTTCGATGCACACGCTGCCCAATTTCTTTTTTTCCAGGCGGGTCAGGCTGACTTCGAGCGGGGGATGTCCGTCGTCAATGGTGCAGCAACGCTTGCACTCAGCACAGTGATCAAACAGCACAGTGGTCCTTGTTCAACAGATGGGCTGTGGTCATGTGGAAGAAAGCGGGGACGATAAACCGATGACATCTGCGGTCATTGGGTCGCCATATTTGATGTGGCCTGCCATGGCCATTTACTTTGAGCATTGCTGTTGTTGTTGATGGTGGTCTTGCCCCAAGGGCTTGGACCACCAAAGGTTTATGCTGTGCATTGTCGCCGAAAACATTATTGATGCAATGGGTCATTGCGTCAAGTTGATTGGTTGATTTTTTTGGTGTGGTTTGCAACTGAATTTGTGCTGGTCAGTCGCGTCCGAAACAACGCTGGTTGCTGTGACACAATGAATCAGAAACCTTGCATCAACGTTTGCAACCCCTTTGAACATGGGAGACATGAACAACAACCATCACGAGCCGCGTGCGCACTTTGGGGCCCCGTTTGAGGTCAGAAGTTTTCGCTTTCAGTGGCCCGCAGATTTGGCCGCATCTTGGGCCATCGAAATGGAGGTGCTGATACTGGGTTGGTATGTATTGGTCACTTCAGACTCAGTGATGTGGTTGGTTGGTTTCGGTGCCTTGTTGTACATCGGCACATTGGCGTCACCGTTGTTAGGTGTTTTGGCTGACAGGTTGGGCCACCGGGTGATGCTGTGTTGCACCCGAGGTATTTATGCCGCACTTTCTTTGTGTGTGGTGGCCTTGGCGCAGGCCGATGCCTTGACGCCAGCTTGGGTGTTGGCCGTGTCATGTGTGACCGGCTTGATTCGCCCCTCTGACTTGATGATCCGGTATGCATTGATTGCCCAAAGCATGCCGCCTGCGCATTTGATGGGGGCGCTGGGCGTGTCGCGTGCGACCTCAGATTCGGCGCGGATAGCAGGCGCATTGACCGGGGCCGGAGCAGTCGCCCAATGGGGAATGACTTGGGCCTATGCGGTGGTCACGGCGCTCTACCTGATCAGTGTGCTCTTGTCATGGCATGTGGCGCCATCGGTGCGGCACCCTTCATCCTCCCGAGGGTCGGCATGGGTTACCCCATTCATTGAATTGCGCTTGGCCGTGGTCTACGCATTGACCAAGCCTGCTTTGCTGGGGACTTGGCTGTTGGCTTTTTTGGTCAACATGCTGGCTTTTCCCTTCTTTCTGGGCCTGCTGCCCTATATCGCCAAGGAGGTTTACCAGGTAGATCAAACTGGCTTGGGTTGGATGGGGGCATCGTTTGCGGCAGGGGCCTTGATGGGATCACTTTGCTTGGGAAGCAACCGTATTTCCTGGCCAGCAGGCCGGTTGATGCTCACTTCGGCCTTGATCTGGTTTGCCATGGTGATGCTATTTGGACAACTCAGCAATATTCATGGTGCCATGATCTTGCTGGTGGTGTGCGGTTTGGTGCAAAGTGCATGCCTGACGCCGATGGCTGCGCTCATGTTGCGCGACTGCGACGTCCAGTACCACGGACGCGTGATGGGTCTGAGGATATTGGCCGTATTGGGCTTGCCGTTGGGCTTGATGTTGTCTGGTGCGGTGGTCCGCAGTTGGGGGTTACCCTTGACCAGTTTGATATTTGGGCTGACGGGCATGGGTTTCACCGCATTATTGGCTTGGCATTGGCGTGCCCATTTGTGGCGCACCCCAAAGTAACGACAAACACAATGTCTTGGCACAACACACATCGAATCAGGAGTCGTGATGAATAGCAAAGTAGCCAGTGATCGCCAATCGTGGCCCAAAGCAGACTTTTCTCGGGTGCCGTATGAGGTTTTCACGGATGCCAATATCTATCGGTTGGAAAATGAGCGCATATTTCGTGGTCCTGTGTGGAACTATTTGTGCCACGAGGTAGAGCTACCCCAAGTGGGCAGTTTTGTCACCACTTGGGTGGGCGATACGCAGGTGGTGGTGACCCGAGCAGAGGACGAAAGCATCCATGCTTTTGAAAATTCATGTGCACACCGGGGCGCGCAGCTGGTCACGGCTGTGCGCGGTCATGCCAAAAGCCTCACCTGTCCATATCACCTGTGGAGTTACTCGCTCAAGGGTGAACTCACTGGGGTGCCTTTGCTCAAAGGCCTCAAAGGCAAGGGTGGCATGCCGGCAAGCTTTCAAAAAGCCGATCACGGACTCAATGTGCTCAAAGTACAAACCCATGGTGGGTTGATCTTTGGCAGCTTTCATGATGACCCACCTGATTTGAAGACTTTTCTGGGTCCCCATTCGCTGTCACAAATTGATCGCTTGCTGGTTCAGCGAAAACCCAAAGTCTTGGGCTATTTGCGCCAACGCATTCCTGGCAACTGGAAGCTTTACAACGAAAACGTGCGCGACCCTTACCACGGCTCTTTGCTGCATCAGTTTCAAGTATCTTTTGGATTGCAACAGCCCACCATGAAAGGCGGCATCAAGCTCGATACCGAATTAAAAAATACTTGGAACCATTCCATCCTCAGTGATACCGACAAAGACAACCAAGCTTTGGTGGCCCAAGCCTATGAAGGAACCGGTAAATTCAATCCGAATATGAAAATGGCCGACCCATCTTTGATCAATGTCCCGTTGGATTTGGGCGATGGTTATAAAACCACCATCTTGTCCATTTTCCCCACATTGATCGTGGCCCAAGTCGACAACACCTATGCCATCCGACACCTTCGACCCAAAGGCACTGACGGGGTTGAATTGCACATCACATACCTGGGCTTTGAATCAGATACGCCAGAGCAAACACATGACAAATTGCTGACCGCTAACTTTATTGGCCCATCGGGATACATATCACTTGAAGATGGAGAGGCCTTGCGGCTGGTTCAACAAGGCATCCGACAGCGACGACCAGGCGGGCATGAGGTGCTGGAAATGGGCGGAGTTGGTCCCATTCAAGACACCGACTATTTGTCACAAGAAATATCCATTCGTGGGTTTTGGCAGTACTACCACCAGATCATGGGATTGGGCAACGATCAGCCTTTAGGAGAAACCCAATGAGCGCACCCACCCATGAAGTCAGCGCTTTTCTGTACCACTATGCCGAACTGCTTGATACAGAGCGGTTTGATGACTGGACCCAGTTGTTTGATCCAAATGACTGCCAGTACCGGGTGCTGTCGCGTGAAAACCAGGAGCTAGGTCTGCCACTGCCCATCATGGGTTGTTTTACCCATGGCATGGTGCGCGACCGTGTGGCGATGCTGGCCAAAGGGGTGCTGACTTATCGGCGTGATCGTTTGTTGCGTCAAGTCACCAATGTCCAATGCCATGCGCTGGGAGAAGCCGGCATGGAGGCGCGCGCCAATTTGGTGGTCTATCAGTCCAGTGCAGAGGGTGTGTCTAGTTTGTACATGGTGGCTCGTTACCGCACCGAATTGCACCGTTCACGGTCGACTTGGCTGATCAGATCCATGGATGTCTTGGTGGATTCATTTGGTATTGACACCATGTTGGCTGTGCCGCTTTGAACGAGCGAACTGGGCTTTTATTCCAGGTCATAACAAGTGGTCTGCGGATGCCATTTGCCTGTGGGCGTGATGCAATGCTGCTGGTATTTTTCGCGCTCAAAATCTGACAAAAAATAAGAGCGGTACACCGCTTGATTTTTGAGGACCAAGCTCACATTGCGTGCCATTTGGCATCTGTGTTTCATGGCGCACTCACTCAATTCAGTGGCATTGGCGTAGAAATGCACCACAAAGCGACCTTCGTTGGGCTTGAGTTGCCGATCAATTTGTACCAAGCAAACCGCTTGGGGCAGGTGCTTTAACTTGGACTGGCCAGCCAAAAAATTGATCTCAGCCAATAACAAGGATTCAAACCAGCCGCCAACCAATCCTTTGCAGTCGTAAAAGTCCCGTTTGACTTGGCGAAAAACAGGGGCAGTCAGTGGCCAATTGTCTGAACTGAGCAGCAGCATTGGGCTGTCCCCCGACTGGGCCACAGGTGGGGAGGGCTTTTCCAGGGCAGCACTGTCATCCGCCCAAGGCCATGAGAGAGGCTTATCTCCACATGCACCAAGCAATGCGCAAAACAGACCGCAAAAAAACGCAACACGCAACCTGCGTTGCAAAGCACGGGTACTGGCAGTAAAAAATGATGAAATCAAAGTGAGAGATGGGATGGGTGACCAAACGAATGGGCTGCAGCGAATGAATGCATTGGCCCATCACAGTAGACCACGATAGTTGGCCCGTAGGCCCCTCGCAAGTTAAAACGATGAGGGGAAAGGCAAAGGAATGGAAATAAATAGTTCATTTTTACTCAGTTCACATGTTTGCGCCAGGTGTATCGCGGGCAGGTCTCACAAATGCTCATGAATACTTGAGCATGCAATTCAATGGAAGAATAGGACTGTTTTCACCTCTCCGAAAAGCCTTCAGTGCTCATGGTATGAATCGAATTATTTGTTGTTTATTGCTGGGCATTTGCATGTTGTGGAGCACTGCGTCAGCAACAAACTACAAGACCGATTTCGCTTATTTGCACGATGACACGGCCAAATTAGAACTTGGGCAAATACAAAAATCAGAATTTAAGCCCTACAACAAAACTTTGCGACTGGGCTATGCCAGGGGGAATACCTGGGTAAAAGTGAATATAACGCCCAACAACGAGGGCGACGACAGCATGCAAACGGATGCACCATGGGTGCTGCGGGTGGGCCCGCATTATCTTGACAGCATAGCGCTATATCAATGGGCACATGATCGATGGACGGTCATCCTTTCTGGAGACAGGTCATCCAACCTACAGAACGAATGCATAGATGATCTATTTTGTTTTGAAATACCAATGGTGGAAGGACAACCAAAAACGGTTTATCTCAAATTCAATACAGATGGATTGCGCTGGATTGAAACTCAGTTGATTGATCCAAAAAGTTTAAGCAGGGAAATGAATGCCAGGGTCGCGCGCATCAGCGTGGCAGTTACATTGTCAATTGCTTTGCTACTGATGGGATTGCTATTTGCGCTGTTGGAGCCATCACGTCTGATGCAGACATATTGCTTGTTTCAATTTTCAGCTTGTTTGTTCACTTTCACATCCACAGGTTTGCTAAGCAAAGCCTTCCCTGATTTGGAACCAAACTTTGTCAACAGTTTGGGGCAGTTGTTCCAAGTTTTGCGCATCCACATGACGGTTTTATTGGGTTGGGCCGTGCTCAAAAGTTATGACATTGCCCCCACTTATCGGTGGCTGGTCAAGGCGATGTTCGGCATTTGTGCTGCTTCGATGCTGCTCATTAGCATGGGCCATGCGCACTATGCATTGATGGCGAGTTTCATGGTGTTTTCTCTGAACCCTGGGATCCAGCTTTGGGGTGTATTTGGCGCTCGCAACATCGATCCAAAGCTTAAAAAAATATTTTTTCTTGGCTACGCAACTTACACCCTCATCGTGGGATTCGGTACGAGTGCGGCTTTTGCCATTTTTTCCGATCACACACAAGAGGCCAGTTTTGCCAGCGTGGCCGATTGGCGCCTCAACGGCATATTTATCGGACTTTTTGTGTTTTGGATCGTGCTCAAACAGTTGCAAACCAATAAATTGAATCAATTCGAAGAATTGCAATCGTTGCGCATGTTGAGTTTACAAACCCAATACAACGATCAACAACTCAAAGAGAGGCGGTCACTGATCGATTTGTTGACGCATGAGCTGAAGAACCCCATGGGGACGATTCGGTTTGCATTGGAGTCTATCAAACGTGGCAGCGCACCAGGCCATGAAATTGAATTGCCAGTGCAGCATATCCATCAGTCCGTAGAGCGCATGGATGCGTTGATAGAGCATGTTGCGCAGTCAAACCAGGTGGATGCCGATAATGTTTTGGCATTGGAGTCCATCGATCTTGGTGAAATGATTGATGAATACATTTCCGAATTTTCCGATGCGACGTTTTTTGAATTCACATCAACAGACGATATGGTCATCCGGTCAAACCGGCAAATGCTGGGCATAGTGATTGAAAATTTGTTGACCAATTCATATAAATACGCCAGTGATCGCAAGGCTGTAATACGGTTGACCAAAGAATATCCAGATCCAAGCCAGATTAATTCAGCAGTTGATATGTTTGTGTTGACGGTTGTCAACCAGGTCGGTTCTGAAAATTTGCCTGATGAAAGTAAATTATTTGAGCGCTATTACCGTCATCAAAACGTGATGGGCATTTCTGGCTTG
>Ga0214919_10006419_pt1 | contig 16176 bp, 14 predicted proteins | sample LL1503_MetaG_FD_177994 | JGI IMG/M metagenome (GOLD analysis project Ga0214919, IMG submission 177994) | Freshwater microbial communities from Lake Lanier, Atlanta, Georgia, United States - LL-1503 | ecosystem: Environmental > Aquatic > Freshwater > Lake | place: USA: Georgia | collected... | reverse complement strand
ACCTAGGGTGTTAACGATGTGACCGGTACAAACTGTAAACGATGTCTCCAGTATGTACCCTTTTTAAGTGGTGGGCCCACCAGGACTTGAACCTGGGACCAAAGGATTATGAGCAGCTTCAAGAAATAAAACCTATTAAAAATCAATAGGTTACAAGAAATCCACAGAGGTGTGGAAGCAAATGTGGAAGCAACGTAAATACACTTTGACCAAGCTACGGACTGTTAAATAGTAGCAGTCTCAGGCCCCTAATTAAACATAGCGGCAGTGTCCCCGGCATTTAAGTCAATTTAATTGGAGGGATAGCCTAAGCGCACTCGCGCCGCAACATATTCCCTGTGCAACTTATTAACAAATTGCTTTGTACTTAACACTTGATCAATTGCCCCAATACCGTGTCCACTACCCCAAATGTCTTTCCAGGCCTTAGGTTTACCAGCTTGTCCTGAAGAAAAATTCATTGTTTTTTCTTCATTGACAGGTAAGTTTTCTGGATCTAAACCAGCATTTCGAATACTGGTTTTTAAATAGTTGCCATAAACACCTGTGAAAAAATTGGAATACACCACATCATCTGAAGTTCCATCAACGATTGCCTGTTTATAGACATCACTGGCTTGAGCTTCCTCAGTCGCGATGAATGCAGACCCCATGTATGCAAAATCAGCACCCATGGCTTGAGCTGCCAAAATTGAATTGCCATTGGCAATAGAACCACTTAGAGCTATCGGTCCATTGAACCATTTGCGCAGCTCTTGCATCAGCGCAAATGGACTCTTGGTACCCGCATGCCCTCCTGCACCCGCGGCAACAGCAATCAAACCATCGGCTCCTTTGTCAATGGCTTTCTTGGCAAATGTATTGTTAATGATGTCGTGCATCACCATGCCGCCATAGGCATGAACTGCTTCATTGACTTCTTCGCGTGCACCCAAGGATGTAATGACCAAGGGCACTTTGAAATGTGCAATGACTTCCATGTCTTGCGCTAATCGATCGTTACTTTTGTGAACAATTTGATTGATGGCAAATGGCGCGGCTGGTTGACTTGGAAAGTCACGATTATGCGCAGCCAGTGTCAATGTAATTTCTTCTAGCCAATCTTTAAGAAGCTCAGCAGGCCTTGCATTGAGCGCTGGCATTGAGCCCACCACACCAGCCTTGCATTGTTCAATGACCAAAGGCGGTTGGCTGATAATGAACATCGGCGAGCAAATAACAGGCAAGCGAAGATTTGAAAAGAGTGTGTGATTTTTTTCCATAAGTTGTTCGTTTAAATTTCAGGTCAAGTCAGCGTATCGTTCCAAATGGTGATCTACATCACCAAATTGCTGCGCAATCATCGTTAAACGGCGAAAGGTGTGCGATACCTTGAGCTCTTCAGTCATTCCCATCCCTCCGTGCAATTGCACAGACTCCTGGCTGACTAGGCGTGCAGCATCTGCGATTTTTATCTTTGCGGCAGAAACAGCTCTTGCACGGCTTGTAGCGTTAGTCGTATCATCCACTTTGCTAGCGGCCAAGATAGCCATTGAACGAGCTTGTTCGGTAGTGATGTACATCTCTACCATGCGGTGCTGCAATACTTGAAACGATGCAATCGGTACACCGAACTGCTTGCGCTGCTTTATGTAATCTAAGGTGGCATCGTTGGCGCTTTTCATGGCTCCAATAGCCTCTGCGCAAAGCAATGCGGTGGCAAAGTCTGCCGCCTCTTCTATGAAAGGCATGGCGGCACCGTCTTCTCCTAGCAGCGCATCTGCATTCAGCACCACATTGGAAAACGTGATATCCGCCACCCGAAATCCATCTACTGTGCGACTTGGATTCAATTCAACACCCGATGCCTTTATATCGACAATAAAAAGACTAGCGCCTTGAGGCGTAAGCGCTGAAACAAGCAAGTGACCAGCCGAAGCGGCCCCAGTGACAAGACACTTTCGACCATTGAGAACCCAAGCTCCAGCGTTTGCTTTCGCCAATGTAAGTTGGGGTGACAATTGATAGCGGAGCCCTTGCTCCAAGTAGGCAAATGCCAGTCTTTCGGTGCCATCAATCAAACCTGGTAACAGTGCTGCACGCTGGGCATCAGAGCCCATCCGCGAAACGAGACGCCCTGCCAAAGCAACATTCTCCAAGAAAGGCTCAACAACCAGGGCCTCGCCCATGGCTTCCATGACCGCCATCAAGTCCATCGCTCCACCACCAAAACCACTATCAGCTTCTGACAGCGTCATGGCTGTCAAACCCATATCGGCAAAAGTTTTCCAAGAAGCCTCACTCACGCCAGATACAGAGTTGAGAATAGCTTTTCGCTTTTCAAAACTGTATTCATTGCTCAGATACTTGCTAACCGAATCAGCCAATTGTTTCTGTTCTGGTGTGAGTTCAAAGTTCATTGATTTTCCTCACAGTCCCAAGGTCATTTTGGCAATGATGTTGCGCTGAATTTCATTAGACCCTGCATAAATGCTGGCCTTGCGAAAATTAAAGTAGCGAGGTGCCAAGCGCGATGTGAGAGCGTCAATAACGCCATGAGATACAGACATAAAGGGTTGCGCATTGGGCCCTGCTGCTTGCATCGCCAACTCGGTAATCATCTGCTGTACCTCTGTACCTCTAATCTTGAGCATCGACACATCAGCGCCTGGTGCTTGACCTGTCCTTCGCATCTGATCTAAAAAACGCATCGAAGTAATTTCCAAGGCATCGAGTTCGATCTCTACACGCGATATCTTGTCTTTGAACCGAAAATCCTCAATGAGAGGCTTGCCGTTTTTCATTTCACGTTGAGCTAATTTCCGCAAAGCTGCCAACTCGCGCCGACTTGCGCCAACACTTCCGGATCCCATTCGCTCATGCCCTAGCAAATACTTGGCAACGGTCCATCCTTTGTTTTCCTCAAAAACCAAATTCTGAACAGGTACTTTGACGTTGTCGAAAAAAATCTCATTCACTTCATGCCCGCCATCCATCAAAATCAGAGGGCGAACAGTAATGCCCAGGGTTTTCATGTTCATCAAGATGAAGCTGATACCTTCTTGACGCTTCTCAGCGTTTGGGTCTGTGCGAACCAAACAAAATATCCAGTCACCATGCTGACCCAGGGTTGTCCAAATTTTTTGGCCATTGATCACGTAGTGATCTCCAACGCGTTCAGCGCGTGTTTTGACTGCCGCCAAATCAGAACCCGCACCAGGCTCTGAATAACCTTGCACCCAAAAGTCATCTCCCTCCCGTATGCGAGGTAAGAACTGTTCCTTTTGGGCAGCAGTGCCAAACTTCAAGAGCACGGGGGCACACATGGCAGGACCGAAGGGCGGCAATCTGGGCGCGCCTGCCAAGGCGAATTCTTCGTCGTAAATATAGCGTTGGGTCATATCCCAACCTGTACCGCCCCACTCCACCGGCCAGTGCGGCACAGACCAGCCCTTGGCGGCCAAAATCTTGTGCCAACGCTGGTAATCTTCTTTGTTAAGTTCTTGATAGCCAACGACTTTTTGACGAATATCTTCAGGCAAATTAAATTTGAGCCAGTGATGAACTTCTTCTCGAAACTTTGTCTCTTCTTGAGAGTAATTTAAGTCCATTTTTAAGCCTTATCAAAATTTTTCATTTGCGATTTATTAGAATTAAAAATAGCTCAAACACGTCGTGATTGGCCTTGCCAATACTGGTCGCGTAGGCGTCGTTTGGCGATTTTTCCAGAGTCATCGCGAGGCAATGGTGCTAAATCAAAACTTCGGGGCACTTTAAATGCAGCGAGCCCAGCCTGCAACCAAGCCTGCATATCTGCCAAAGTGGGTTCAGAACCTAGGAGTGGTTCTACGACAGCATGCAAACGTTCACCGAATTCAGGATCTGGAACACCGAACACGGCGCAATCTGCAACGCCAGGACAGGCGAGCAAGCGGTGCTCTATTTCAGCTGGATAGATATTGACGCCACCAGAGATCACCATGTCTGAGGCACGATCGCACAAATACAGATAGCCATCTGCGTCTAGGTATCCCATATCTCCAAGGCTAATCAGACCATCGCGCTCAATGGCGCGTCGCGCAGCGTCGTTATGCCGGTAAGTGAAGTCGGGGTATACGGGTTGTCGCACATAAATTAGACCGACTTCACCTGTAGGAAGCTGTTCTCCGACTTCATTCAAGATGCGAACTTTTGCATCTAATACTGGGCGGCCGGCACTGCCTGGGCGCTGCAGTGCTTCAACTGAGCTGATAGAAGTAATCATGCCAGCTTCGCTTGAAGCATACGTCTCATTGATGATGGGGCCAAACCACTCAATCATCGCGCGCTTGACGTCGGGCGCACAGGGTGAACCGGTAGAAGCCACAAAACGCAAAGAAGAGATATCGTATTGATGGCGAACCGCCTCTGGCAGGCGCAGCAACCTCACGTACATGATAGGGACCAAATAGACGACTTCTATGCGATGACGCTCAATGAGCGCCAGCAATTCTTCGGCGTCAAAGTGAGACATGAGTACCACGCTCTCGGCAAGGCGCAATGCATGTTGCATGAAAGCGCTTGGCCCACTGTGGTAAAGAGGCGCAGGTACCAAAGCGCGGCAACCGGCACTGATACCGAGTGCTAGTTCGACCAAGCGTTTAGATTGTGTTGAGTGGAATTCTAGGTCTGACACAGGAATACGGTCTCGAACAACGCCTTTTGGCCTGCCAGTAGTGCCTGAGGTGTAGACCATGTGACCGCCAGGTGATACCAACGGGCCACTGTATGCGGGTTGATCGATTAACCAAGTTTCGTAGGCCAGAGCTCTCTGTGATTGACTCATACCTACAGACAACAAAGTAAGTTCAGTTGAAGTCACGTTCAAGATGTTATCTAGGAGGTCTCCATGTGCCAACAACACTTTTGCACCGCTGTCCAACAGCAGCACACTTACCTCATCTGCAGTGAAGTGCCAGTTGATGGGGCAGAAGCTGATGCCAGTTAGACGGCAAGCATGTATGACATCGACAAAAAGTTCTGAATTTCGCAACAAAACAGCCAGAACATCGCCCTCGCGCAAACCCATAGCATTTAATCCGCCGGCAAGTTGTGAGCCTCGCGTTGACTGAGAAGCAGCGTCCATGACACGCCCCTCAAAATGAAAGGTCGCACTCACGTTTAGCAATTCTTTGCCATCGAAATGCTTGGAAATAGTTGCCTGCATTAGCGTGTATCTAGTTGGTTTGACTTAAGTGAATATCTTAGGAAAACTTATCAAAATTAGCCAATTATCTTCAGTGATGCTTAGCATTACTGAAACTGATTAAGCGCATTCAAAACGTAGTCACATCAGAATTCTTAATACGCATAATCATTTCAAATAATTTGTCTTCATCGATGTGCTTGCTTAGGATCAATTTCTTTTACAACAAATTGGATCAAAGCTATGAGTTCAAGCCAACCCAAACAAGAAGCCGTTCATTTTTATGCCGATGGGCTCAAAATAGCGGGCCACTTCACCCCAGCTGCAAACACAAAACCAGGTACTCGCAACCCTACCATTGTTTGTATTCATGGCTATACGGGTCGCAAAGAAATCTATATGCCAGGCTACATCCGCGAGTTGTCTGCTGCAGGATTCAACGCTTTGGAGTTTTACCACCGCGGATACGGGGACAGTGAAGGCGTCAAATTACGGTGCAAGCCATGGGATCAAGTCACCGACATTCACAGCGCAGTCATTTATTTGCGACAAAGGCCTGACGTAGATCCCGATCGCATAGGGCTTTATGGCACTAGCTATGGTGGTTCGACCGGCATGGTGGCTACAGCACTGGATGAAACAATTCGTTGCGCGGTGGCTGTAGGTTCATTTGCTGATGGTTTGAGAAACTCTTACAACCTCAGAACCTACTCTGACAGACTCGATTGGGAAGAGGTCAAGAAGATCGATCGCATCGAGCGTGTGATGACTGGCAAGTCACGCCGCATTCCTTATGGTGAACTGGCACCTTCTGGTCGCGCAGAACGCGACTCAATTTCGACCATGTACAAGGTAGATGAGAAATATCCAGAAGGATACCCTATTGAAAATTCCGATCATTCAGCTGGGTTCTCACCTGAAAAATATGTTGATCGAATATCACCTCGGCCCGTTCTTTTTTTGCATACAGAAAAAGACACCATGGTTGCAGTTTCAGAATCAAAACACTTTTATGAAAAAGCAAAAGAGCCTAAAAAACTGATCATTATTCCTAAAGCAAACCATGTTGATGTTTATGAACCACGGAACCCTGAAGTGTTTAAAGTCGTTGTAGGACACATGATTGATTTTTTCAAGCTTAACTTAAGGTAAAAAATGGATCATGCTAGCTTCAATTGGCAAGACCCTTTTTTAATCGGAAGTGAGTTATCGGATGAAGAACGGATGATTCGCGATGCATCATTCAACTACTGTCAAGAAAAATTAATGCCACGTGTTATTGATGCATTTCGAAATGAAAAAACCGATATTCATATTTTTCGAGAAATGGGCGAATTGGGAATGCTAGGACCCACCATTCCATCGAAATATGGAGGGCCAGGACTTAATTACGTCGCTTATGGATTAATTGCACGGGAGGTTGAACGCGTAGATTCAGGTTACAGATCCATGATGAGTGTGCAATCGTCATTGGTCATGGTTCCTATTTTTGAATTTGGTACAGAAGACCAAAAGCAAAAATACTTACCTAAGTTAGCGACTGGTCAGTGGATTGGTTGTTTCGGGTTAACTGAGCCAGATCACGGTTCCGATCCCGGAAATATGACATCACGAGCGCTAAAGGTGGCGGGTGGATACCAACTCAAGGGCAGCAAAATGTGGATTTCAAACAGTCCCATTGCAGATATTTTTATAGTTTGGGCAAAAGAAGTCAGTGACGCTGGAAAGGTTGGCCCCATTCGTGGATTTATATTAGAAAAAAACATGAAAGGCTTAACGGCACCTACCATCCATGGGAAGGTGGGGCTCAAAGCCTCTATCACTGGTGAAATAGTGATGGACAGTGTTTTTGTCCCGGAAGAAAACGCATTTCCTGAAATCACAGGGCTCAAGGGTCCATTCACTTGCCTTAACTCTGCCAGATATGGCATTGCATGGGGCGCACTTGGTGCTGCCGAGTTTTGTTGGCAAACAGCACTTCAGTACACGAAAGACCGAAAACAGTTTAATAAACCTTTGGCTGCAAATCAGTTAATCCAAAAAAAATTAGCTGATATGCAGACTGAAATTTCTCTAGGGTTACTCGGTTGTTTGCGCTTAGGTCGCATGAAAGACAAAGGCACTGCTTCTGTGGAAATCACATCCATCCTGAAACGCAATTCCTGTGGCAAATCACTGGAAATTGCACGAAAGGCCAGAGACATGATGGGCGGCAATGGCATCAGTGATGAATTTGGTGTTGCACGCCATTTGGTGAACTTAGAAGTAGTCAACACCTACGAGGGAACTCATGACATACATGCGCTCATTTTAGGCAGGGCTATGACAGGCATTCCAGCTTTCTAAACAATTGCCACATAGAGATGACTGAATGCACAAAAGATCAATGCATCACTCTTTCTGATTGACATCATCAAATCAAATGATTTGCCATAGGTACATCTTAATTTTAGGATGAACCGCACAAATAACCATCCAATATACAGAGGACAGTCATGACAGAAAAAAACTATGACCCGCATCATGAAGAAATTAACTTTTACAGCGATGGGTTAAAAATTAGCGGCCAATTCACGAGAGCTGCTGGAGCGAAGGATGGGCAACCTATGCCGACCATCGTTTGTTTACACGGGTATACCGGTCGCAAAGAAATTTACATGCCGGGATACATTCGCGAACTTTCTGCTGCCGGGTTCAATACCTTGGACTTTCATCATCGTGGATTTGGTGAAAGTGAAGGCGTAAGACTGAAGAATAAGCCTTGGGATCAAGTGACCGATGTACTAAGCGCCATGATTTATTTGCGTCAACGACCTGATGTGGATGTCAATCGAATTGGTTTATATGGAACCAGTTTTGGCGGCAGTGTAGGCATGATGGCTGCAGCACATGACGAAAACATTCGATGTGCTGTTTCTGTTGGATCGTCTGCCGATTGCGGCAGAAGCGCAAAGGACAAGCGAACCTATTCACAACGCTTAGATTGGGAAGACATGATGAAGATTGATCGCATCGAAAGGGTGATGACAGGTCAGTCTAGACGTGTTCCTTATGATGAATTGGTTCCATCAGGCCGAGCAGAAGCGGACTCTATTGTCACGATGTACAAAGTTGCTGAAAAGTATCCAGAGGGTTACCCCTTGGAAAACTATGACCACTTGCAAGATTTTGCACCTGAAAATTATCTCGATCGCATTACACCTCGCCCTCTTATGTTTATTCACACAGAACGAGATACGATTGTTTCTGTCTTTGAAGCCAAAAGCTTTTATGCCAAAGCACATGAGCCAAAGAAGTTAGTCATTATTCCTAACGCAAACCATGTTGATGTTTATGAGCCGCGCAACCCTGAAATTTTTCAGGTTGTTGTAAATCATATGAAAACTTTTTTTAAAGAGTCATTAAGCAGTTAATTAAGTGCCCAATTAACAAAGGAATTCGCAATGATGAACGTTTTCAAGTCAAAGTTAACAAAAAGAGATTTCCTATTAACGTCAGCACTTCTACCTTGTGCAATCACAACTTCATTGGCTCAATCAGACTATCCAAACAAGCCTATTAGACTTGTATTTCCATTTGGACCTGGTGCCGAAGTTACGACAAGAGCTGTCTTGAAATCTATGTCCGACAAATTAGGGCAACCTTTTATCATTGATTTCAAACCAGGCGGTTCCACAAACATTGGTGCTGCATTCGTTTCACAGGCGGCTCCCGATGGCTATACACTTTTCTTCAGCACAATTGGTTCTAATGTTCTCAACAAACTGTTGCATAAAAATTTATCGTACGATCCAGACAGCCTTGTACCAGTTGGATTAATTGGTCAAGTCCCTTCTTACTTGATTGTCCGAAATGATTCCCCCTTTAAATCCGTTGATGATTTAGTTAAGGCGGCGAAAGCAACACCTACTGGCCTAAGCTATGGAACTCACGCCATTGGTGGTCCCAACCATTTAGTGGGTGAATTATTCAGAAATAAAGCAGGCATTAAGGAACTGGTTCACGTTGCATACAAGGGGCTCAATGAATCTAGTACTGATCTTATTACTGGAAGAATTGACTTCATGTGGGACGCTGGTGCAATAAGACTTGTTGAACAAGGTCGGCTGCGAGCATTGGCAGTTGCGTATCCAGAAAGATGGCCAACGCTTCCAAATTTGCCAACCATGGCAGAGTTAGGTTTTCCAGAGGTGAGTTTGACTGCATTTGGTGGCATCCATGCACCACCCAAAACACCAGCACATATTGTCGACAAACTCAGCAGTGCACTCATGAGTGCACTGACAGAGCCTGACATCAAAAAACGAGTTTTAGAAGGCAATATGGTTTCGAAACCAATGTCGAAACAAGAAACAGCCGAATTTATTAAGGGTCTGACTGCTAAGTGGGCCCCCATTGTGAAGTCTCTTAATTTTTCATTAGAGTAAGGCGTATGACGATAAATTTAACCGGTAAAACTGCAGTCATCACAGGCGCAGCAAATGGTATTGGGTTGGCAATCGCTGAACGGTTTTTAAAAGCCGGCATGAAAGTAGTTATCGCTGACATTGATCCTGATTCAATTGACAAACAAGTGAGTAGGCTTAAGTCTGAAGGCTACGATGTTGAAGGAAAAGTAACAGATGTAACAAGCGAGTCTTCTGTCCGTGAACTCGCAGAATTCTCAGTAAGCAAATTCGGCAACATCCATATACTTTGTAATAACGCTGGTATTGGTGGCGGTGCAGCTGATGATAAAAGTTTATGGGAAGCCAGTATTTCCGATTGGAAATGGGTTCTTGATATCAACGTTTGGGGTGTTATTCATGGAATTCGTGTTTTTACCCCGCTCATGTTGGCGCATGGACAAGAAGGACACATCATAAATACGGCATCAAAAGCGGGGCTAATATTTGGAACCAGCTTGTACTCCACCAGCAAACATACAGTGATTGCATTGACAGAAGCACTTTATGCGCAACTGAAACAAGTCAACAGTAAATTGGCTGTATCCGTGTTATGTCCTGGCGCAGTCAATACAAATTTAAATTCAAATTCAAATCGAATCAGGCCAGTAGATACCAAGTCTGATGAAGATTCAAATTTAGCCAGTAAAGATAAATCACTTGAATCCAAAAATTTCATGAGTACTTATCAAAGTACTGTTCAAACGCGAATGGCAGCTGGGAAAGAACCGTCTGAAATGGCCGAGATGCTGATTCAAGGTCTAGAAAATGGTGACTTTTACATCATGCCAAGTCGTCTAGAAGATGCAGTAGTTGACGAGAGATATAAAAACATACAAATGCGAAAAATTGAAGACCTCTCAAAAAGTTGTCCGCAATTTAATTGGAGTCACCTTCAATGAAATTAAATTTTTATTGGTTAAAAAAACTGGTTTCTTTTTTATTGATTTGTTTTTTTTCTGCATTGTCATACGCTCAATCTGACTATCCAAATCGTCCCATTAAAGTCATTGTGCCTTTTGGTCCTGGAAGTGTTCCTGAAAGCGTACTCAGAATATTCACCAATGACTTTGCGAAGAGATTTGGGCAACCATTTATCATTGAACACAAACCCGGCGCAAGCACTAACATTGCTGCAGCTTATGTTGCTCAAGCAGCCCCAGATGGCTACACGCTTTTGATGTCTAATTTAGCCTCTAACGCTTTGAACAAATGGACATACAAAAAACTCTCCTACGATCCTGATACTTTTGCAACAATTGGTCTTATGGGTACTTCAGCCTTTTACATCGTTGTGAGACCAGAGTCGCCCTTTAAAAGTGTCAGTGATCTGGTAAATACAGCCAACAAATCTTCAGAAAGCTTGAAGTACGGGTCGCTTGGCACCGGCGGTGCAGCCCATTTAATAACTGAACTTTTTCGGTCGAAAGCTGGAATCAAGGAACTTTTGCATGTCCCATATAAGACGGGTGCTACTCTGGACTTAATGGCTGGGCGTTTAGATTTTATGGTGGACGCATCAGTTGTAAACCAAATCAAAACTGGTCAGCTAAGAGCCCTGGCAGTTGCAACGCCCAAAAGATGGCCTAGCATGCCAGAAATTCCCACGACAGCGGAAGCGGGTTTGCCAGATGTCACCATGCAATCATTCATTGGTTTGTCTGCTCCTGCAGGAACACCGGTAGCCGTTCTCGAGAAGCTCAATAAGGCTATTAGAGATGTCGCATCAGATCCAGAGAATGAAAATCGAATTCTTGCTTTGCACGCACAACCGATGCGAGGGACACGACAAGAAGCCACCGAATTTATTAGACAGACTTCAGAAAAATGGCGCCCTGTCGTTCAATCTCTGAAAATTTCCATGGAAGATTAAATTCAAATTAGAAATTTTCAGAAATTTGACTTCTTTCATTTACTCAAGTTAATTCAAGAACAATATTGTCTGACACAGGTTGACTGCCATTTTCTGTGCGTACATGCCCAGTGATGACATACATCTTGCCATCGATGCAGCCGCCAGAACCACCTAAGCGCGGTCTTGGCAATTCGGCTGCAATGGTCCATCGATCGTTTTGAGCATCGTATTTTTCAATCATACGCAAGGCATCCCCCCCCGATACGTAGATCGCACCATCATGAATGCATGACAGCATGCCACCATGTGCAGCCAACATTCGAGATTTTGGCCACCAAGTGTCATCCGTTGGGTCATATTCTTCCACTAAGTCAATTTTGTTACTAGAAGTAAATGCATTGCTTGACCCGACTCTACCGCCCAGTGCGTAAAGTTTTCCATTAAGCGTTTCTAACAAATGGTGATTTCTCGCAGTCAACATTGGTGCTGCTTCAGCATATGTTTTAGATGAAGGATCATAAACAAAAACTTTTGCACTACTAGTATGTGGCGCTAATTGCGCAGCCTTTTGCCCCTTCCTGCGACAAGCAACTGAGCCGCCAGCAATGTAAATTTTTCCGTTCAGAACAGAAGCAGCGGATGCGCCTCTTGCTTCTGGAAGTGAAGGCAATTCAGTCCATATATCTGTTTGTGGATCGTAGGTCCAGGCATGTGCAACTGGTTGCCAATCATCTGGCCCTTGTTCGGGCGTCCTATACCCACCAAAACCATAAATTAAACCATCTAGTTCAGTCACCGCCATGTGATGGAGTGGCAATGGAATGGAAGCCTTGCGCGTCCACTCATCGTTTCGTGGGTTGTATTCATAAACAAAACGATTGGGCGTCCACCCTGTTTTAGCAGCCCATCCATTGGTAATTCCGCCTATCAAGTAGATTTTTCCATTGCACTCTACGCCCTCTAGTTCCCAAGTTGGTTCGGGGAAAGGTTTTAAGTTCTTCCACTCATTGCTTACATTTTGAGTTTTCATAAGATTTCTATTGTTAAGTTAAAGAATGATTCAACGTTACTCATTTAATTCACTTATCTGGAAGCTCTAAAGTTTTATAAAGCGGCCCCCATTTTTCCGATTGTTGTCGCATGAAGCTAGTAGCTTCTTGTCGACTCACCGACATTGGCATCACATTCAATGCCAACAGTTTTTTCTCCATGTCGGGTGTCGAAGAAATTGCTCGAAGTGCAGCATTCAATCGATCTAAGACTGCGGGCGGCGTGTTGGGTGGTGCAGCAAGACCAAAATATGTAGAGATGGTTACATCTGGAAAGCCCACTTCTGCCATGGTCGGAACTGATGGTTGAGTTGGCCAGCGTTTAGGAAATGCAACAGCCAATGCACGAAGCTTTCCGCTGTTCGCTAGATTAATGGTGGCACCATCAATCATGAAATCAATGCGCCCTGCTATCAAATCAATGCTTGAATCACTAGCGCCTTTATAGGGAACATGAGTTAAATTTTTAATGCCAGCTGACTGTCTGAACATTTCTGCCAGCATGTGATTTGGTGTACCGCTACCAAAGGAACCATAAGACAATCCCTGTGGATTCTCTTTAGCTGCTTTGACAATGTCTTGCACTGTTCGATAAGGCGAATTTGCACCTACCATGACATATAAGGTATTAACGCCTAGCATTCCGATTTCTGCGAAACCATGTGGATCAAAACTAAGCGGACGACTGGACCATTTGTTCAGGGCATTGGTTGCAATGGTTGTCACCAACAGTGTGTATCCATCATTAGGTGCAGCTGCAACATAGGCAGCACCAATATTGGTTGCAGCACCTGGTTTTGACTCAACAATGAAGGGCTGACCTAAACGTTCTGAGAGTTCTTTGCCGTAAAGCCTGGCCAAACTATCAGACAACCCACCCACTGGAAAAGGAATAATTATTTTGACAGGTCGGTTGGGATATTCAACTTGAGCGTGCGCACTACCACTGAACATCATCATTGCAATAAAAGCAGGCCAAGAAATGTAATTCAAAGCCTTGATGAAATATTTTTTTATGTTCATGGGTAAAAGTTCTGACTAGCTTGTTATTCGAATGAAATATTGAGTGACTTCAAAATAGGTTTCCATTTATCAGTCTGAAGTTTGATAAAACCATCCGTTTCTTGTCTAGTCATAGGGAGTGCTTGAACGTTCATTGCTAACATGCGCTTTTGGAAATCTGCATCTTTTGCAATCTCACGCATGTGCAAATTCAACTTTTCAAGAATTGGCGCAGGAGTTCCGGCAGGAGCCGACAAACCAAAATAAGTGGCAATTGTTACTTCCGGATATCCCGATTCAGCCATCGTAGGAATTTTTTCTTGAGTTGGCCACCTCTTTGGGTAAGCAACTGCCAAGGCCTTCAACCGACCACCTATGACCTGATTGATAGCCGCGCCATCAATCATGAAGTCGAGTCGGCCAGCAATTAAATCACGGTGAGATTCGCCGCCTTTATAAGGTACATGTATTAACTTTCCAATTCCTGCTTGCGTTCTAAACAGTTCTGTCACCACATGGTTGGCACCACCTTCACCGTGGGATCCATAGGCTAATCCGTTTGGACTGTCTTTAGCTGCTTTGATGAGATCTTGCAGCGAATTAAAAGGTGAGTCACTTCGAACAACCACATAAAAAGCATTGACACCCATCATTCCGACAGACATCATTTTTTCTACGTCGTAATTTAAATTTTTATAACTCCATTTATTCAGAGAGTGTGAAGCTAAAGTTGAAATCAGCAAAGTGTGCCCATCTGCTGGTGCAGATGCCACAAAAGAAGCTGCAATATTGGTGCTCGCTCCAGGTTTATAGTCAAGAATAAAAGGTTGACCGAGTCTGTCCTGTAGTTCTTTGGTATAGGCACGCGTAATACCGTCAGTGAACGCACCTGCAGGGAATGGTGAAATAACCTTGACGGGACGACTAGGATATTCCGCCTGTGCCATTGAAGAGGCAGGCATCAAAGCACTCAACACTGCCATTGTGTTTAATTTTCTTCTACTAATTAGTGCGTTTTCTGCTGAGATTTCCATCTTATCTCCTTGGTATTTAAAAAGTCTTCAGATCGCTATACAACTATTCAAAAACAATATTTAGTGACTTAATGACAGGGCGCCATTTTTCTGATTGTTCTTTGATAAATGCAGATGTTTCTTGACGATTAAGTGGGAGAGGTAAAACATTCATTGCAATTATTTTTTTCTCAATGTCCTGACTTGCAGCTATCGACTTCAACGCGTGATTCAACTTTTCAACTATTTGGGTAGGCGTGCCAGCAGGCGCAGAAATGCCGAAGAACGCAGTCATTGTCACATCGGGATACCCTACTTCGGCCATTGTTGGGACATTGGGCTGTGACGGCCACCGCTTAGGGTAGGTCACTGCGAGTGCTCTTAATCGACCACCATCTACTAGATTAATAGAAGCACCATCGATCATGAAATCGATGCGCCCCCCAATGAGGTCTACGCTGGACTGAGGAAGCCCTTTATAAGGAACATGCAAAAGTTGTGGAATGCCAGCTTTTGTGCGCAATAACTCAGTGATTAGATGGTTAGGGCCGCCAGCGCCATGCGTACCGTAACTCAATCCTTGTGAGCTTAATTTTGCTGCTCGAATGAGCTCATCAAATGTTTTGTAAGGCGAGTCTGGCCGAACAACTAAAAAGGAAGGAACAACGCCTAGTAACCCAACATTGACCATAGCGTCAGCGTCGTAGCTTAAACTTTTATAGCTCCATTTATTAAGCGCATGAGATGCCATCGTCGAAACAAACAACGTATAACCATCAGGAGGTGCTATCGCTACTGTAGCCGCACCTAAATTGGTCGCAGCGCCTGGCTTAAACTCTAAAATGAATGGTTGCCCAAAGCGGTCCGATAACTCTTTTGCATACAACCGAGCCAAACCATCACTCATTCCGCCGGCGCTGAATGGGACAACGATTCGAACAGGTTTGCTTGGATAGTCACTCTGAGAAAATGCGGCAGAAGACGAAAAGAGCATCACCCAGAAGCAGCGCGATAGCCACTTAACTAACGTATTTGACTGCGATATTGAAATACGTTCCACTAAGATTACCCTTCTGACTCAAAATATTTGAGTAATTAATCAAGGGAAATCGTATAGCTGAATTAACTGCAGTTCAAATTATTAGAAGTGATGCAGGTAATCACTTAACTTAATGCCCACCGTTCTTTAAGAGTTGTGTCGCTTTAGCAATTGAAAAAGCAAACTCTTCTTTAACGCATTCCAAGAAATCTAAGGCCACATCTGACATCGTTTTACGAGCTGGCTCAATGACAAATGTTTCTAAAATCAAGGGTGGATCTTCAATGGGATTGATGTTGTATTTTCCTGTGTCAATGTCATTGGCAATCATCATCATTGGCAAAATAGTTGCCCACTCTCCCCTAGATACGAGATCCAAGGTTCCAGCCATGGTGTCAAATTCAGCAAAACTCTTGATGCCAACGCCATTTGAAGTGATGTAAGCATCAATCAATTTTCGACGCGCATTGCTAGGGCCTGGGATGGCCAAATTGAGAGGGGGCAGATCAGCCAATTTCAATGGTTGACAGTGCTTATAGGGGCTCATTCGTCCTGAAACAAGCATCTCGGGAGCTCTTGCAAAAAAACTCGTTCGCACACCTTTTGAAC
>Ga0214919_10006416_pt1 | contig 16180 bp, 13 predicted proteins | sample LL1503_MetaG_FD_177994 | JGI IMG/M metagenome (GOLD analysis project Ga0214919, IMG submission 177994) | Freshwater microbial communities from Lake Lanier, Atlanta, Georgia, United States - LL-1503 | ecosystem: Environmental > Aquatic > Freshwater > Lake | place: USA: Georgia | collected... | reverse complement strand
TGCACGATTGCAAGTGCTCAACCAAGTTTTGCAGCAAGCCGACGCTGCAAGCGTTGCATTTTTACAGGCCCTGACCGACGACAGGGTCAAGGTGTTGGGTGACACGGTCTGGCTGGTGCGGGATGGCCAGTCTTTCAGCCCGGTCGATGGTTCAGTCCAACCCATGCCAGAGGATGCGCAAGACGTGGTCAGCAACAACCGCATGCGCGGCGAGATTGACGCGGCGCTGGCCGCCTTGAAACTGCTCAGTCCCGACAAAGCGGTGCGCATGCAAGCCGCGCAGGCCTTGATCAAAGAACCCGATGCCGCCAAGGCCCCCTTGATTGCCAAGGCATTGGCCAATGAAAGCGATGCTTCTGTGGGGCAGTCCTTGCGCTGGGCCAAAGCAGCGATGGACATCAGCAGCCCCAACACGGCCACGCGTGCGCGCGCTGCGCAGGATTTGGCCCAGGCCAAAACCCCCGAGGTCCAGTTGCTGCTCAATCAACAGTGGGCGCAAGAAGCTGACCCTGCCGTCAAAGCCCAAATCGGCGCGGCTTTGCGCGACATCCAGGCCGCCTTGGCCTGGGGCGAACGCTGGGGGGTGGTGTTCACCGGACTGAGCCTGGGCTCGATTTTGTTGTTGGTGGCCCTTGGCTTGGCCATCACATATGGCTTGATGGGCGTGATCAACATGGCCCATGGCGAACTGATGATGGTGGGGGCATACGCCACCTATGTGGTACAGGGATTGTTTCGCCAATACCTGCCAGGGTTTTTTGATGCGTATTTGATCGCTGCGTTACCGGTGTCGTTTTTCACAGCAGCCATGGTCGGGGTGGTGCTCGAGCGTGGGGTCTTGCGCCATTTGTATGGGCGGCCTTTGGAGACACTGCTCGCCACTTGGGGCATCAGCTTGATGCTCATGCAAGCGGTGCGCACCATTTTTGGCGCACAAAATGTGGCGGTTGAAAACCCCAGTTGGATGAGTGGGGGCGTTCAGGTGCTGGCCAATTTGGTGCTGCCTTGGAACCGCTTGTTCATCGTGTTGTTTGCGCTGCTGGTGTTGGCCGCAATGGCCTTGCTGATCAGCCAAACACGTTTGGGATTGTTTGTGCGCGGCGTCACCCAAAACCGGGCCATGGCTTCATGCATGGGCGTGCACACCGCTCGCATTGACACCACGGCTTTTGCACTCGGGTCGGGCATTGCCGGTTTGGCTGGGTGCGCTTTGAGCCAAGTGGGCAATGTCGGACCTGACTTGGGTCAAGGCTACATCGTGGATGCATTCATGGTGGTGGTGCTCGGCGGTGTGGGGCAGCTCGCGGGCACGGTCTACGCCGCCTTGGGCTTGGGGGTGCTCAATAAATTGCTAGAGGGTTGGACCGGCGCTGTGCTGGCCAAAATTGCAGTGTTGGTGTTCATCATTGTCTTCATTCAAAAACGGCCCCAAGGCTTGTTTGCGATGAAGGGGCGCAGTGCCGAGGCATGAGAACAATGAAGCCATCTGTGTTGCCCACCCCTGCACCATTGTTCAGCCGCAGCGGCTGGGGCATTTACTTTGCCTGTGTGGCCGTCGTGGCTGCCCTGGCCCCGGTGCTCAATTTGCTGGTCCCAGCCGGCCACCCTTTGCACCTGAGTGATTTTGCCGTGTCACTGCTGGGCAAGATCATGTGTTACGCCATTTGTGCCTTGGCCATGGATTTGATATGGGGCTATACCGGTATCTTGTCGCTGGGGCATGGCTTGTTCTTTGCCTTGGGCGGCTATGCCATGGGCATGTACCTGATGCGCCAAATTGGGCGCGACGGCAATTACAAATCCGACTTGCCTGACTTCATGGTTTTCTTGGATTGGAAAGAACTGCCTTGGCATTGGGCTTTGAGCGACAGCTTTGCCGCCACATTGGCTTTGGTGGTGCTGGCCCCAGGTGTGTTGGCCTTGGTGTTTGGGTTTTTTGCTTTTCGCTCGCGCATCAAAGGGGTTTACTTCTCCATCATCACCCAGGCCATGACCTTTGCTTTCATGCTGCTTTTTTTTCGCAATGAAACAGGATTTGGCGGCAACAACGGGTTCACCGACTTCAAACGCATCTTGGGCATGCCTTTGGCCACACCCCAGATGCGCATGTTCTTGTTCGTGCTCACCGGCTTGACCTTGCTGGCGTTTTACTTGCTGGCACGTTGGCTGATGCGCAGCAAATATGGCCGCGTATTGCAAGCGGTGCGCGACGCTGAAAGCCGCTTGATGTTTTGTGGCTATTCCCCCTTGCCCTACAAGTTGAGCATTTGGGTGTTGTCGGCGGTGATGTGCGGTGTGGCTGGTGCTTTGTACGTGCCACAGGTGGGCATCATCAACCCCAGTGAAATGAGCGCAGCCAACTCGATTGAAATCGCCATATGGGCTGCCGTGGGTGGACGCGGTACTTTGGTCGGGCCCATCGTGGGTGCATTTTTGGTCAATGGTGCGAAAAGCTGGTTGACGGTGACCGCGCCTGAAATTTGGTTGTATTTTTTGGGTGGCTTGTTCATCATTGTGACTTTGTATTTGCCCCACGGCGTGGTCGGCTGGCTGCGTCAGTTGCGGTCACGTTGGGGTTCAGTCGCTTCCAACACCAAAGGGGGTGATGCATGACGCCCGACTTGATGGCGCAAGGCGCAGAGCGTTACCAAAAAGCCTTGGCCAAATCTGCGCGGGTCTCGGATTCTGGTGGGCGGGCGGCTTCTTATGCGCGTTTACACCAAGCCGGCGATTTGGATTTGGCCCACGGGCGCATACTTTATCTGGAGGATGTGCATGTCAGCTTTGACGGTTTCAAGGCCATCAATGGTCTGTCCTTGGACATTGCGCCGGGCGAATTGCGCTGCATCATCGGCCCCAACGGGGCTGGCAAAACCACCATGATGGACATCATCACGGGCAAAACCAGACCAGACGCTGGGCGGGTTTTTTTTGGCAGCACCATCAACTTGTTGCGACACAACGAACCCGAGATCGCGCAGTTGGGCATTGGGCGCAAGTTTCAAAAGCCCACGGTCTTTGAGCATCTCACGGTCTATGAGAATTTGGAATTGGCTTTGAAGACCCACAAAGGCGTGGCTGCATCGATGTTGTTTCGCCCTGACGGCGGGCAGCGCGATCGGCTTGAGGAGGTGTTGCACACCATCCATTTGCCATCGGCAGTGTTGCGCCAGGCGGGCAATCTCAGCCACGGACAAAAACAATGGCTAGAGATTGGCATGTTGCTCATGCAAGAGCCCAAGTTGCTCCTGCTTGACGAACCGGTGGCGGGCATGACCGATCATGAAACCGAACGCACGGCGGAGTTGTTTTTGTCTCTCAAAGGAAAGCACTCGCTGATGGTGGTCGAGCACGACATGTCATTCATTCGACGCATATCTGACATCGTCACCGTGCTGTGTGACGGGGCGGTGTTGGCACAAGGCAGCTTGGACCAAGTGCAAGCCGATGAGCGTGTCATTGAAGTTTACTTGGGGCGCTGACATGCTGAGCGTTCAACACATTCACCAGTATTACGGCGGCTCGCACATCTTGCGCGATATTTCGCTGTCCGCCCAAGCCGGACAAATCACGGTTCTGCTCGGGCGCAATGGGGTGGGCAAAACCACCTTGCTCAAGTCCCTGATGGGTTTGGTGCCGATCCGAGAGGGCCGCATCACCTTTGAAGATCAATTGATCACCCGCGCGACGCCTTATGAACGCGCTCGAGCGGGCATTGGCTATGTACCCCAAGGGCGAGAAATTTTCAATCGCCTGACTGTGGAAGACAACCTGCGCATGGGCTTGGCCACCCGACCTGGCAACGCGCGCATTCCCAGCGAATTGTTCGAGTTGTTTCCCATCTTGGATCAAATGCGCCATCGCCGGGGAGGGGATTTGTCGGGCGGGCAGCAGCAGCAACTGGCCATTGCACGCGCTTTGGCTGGAGGTCCCAAGTTATTGGTGCTGGACGAACCCACCGAAGGCATCCAGCCGAGCATCATCAAAGACATTGGCCGTGTCATCAAACAATTGGCCCAGCGCGGCGACATGGCCATTTTGCTGTGTGAACAGTATTACGACTTTGCACAAGAACTGGCCGACCAGTACCTGGTGATGGAGCGTGGTGAAATCATCGCGCAAGGCCCGGGCTCTGAAATGCAAAGCAAAAATATTCGGCAATTGGTATCCATTTAATGGGGGTCAGATTCCAATTTTTCGGGCCAACGACATGGGCGCACAGTCAATGCAGGGTTTCTGCATACCCCGAGACGGCAGCTTGTGATGGCATGTCAAATGCTCACATGGCCCAAATGCGTGGTGACTCGGTAGGCATGTTCCAGATGTGGCTGCGCCACAGCATCCAAACTTGTTTAAGCAAATGGAAGGCAGCCTCCACCTGAGGTGCCAGAACGCGCAGCACCACCACACGCGGGTCGGGCGAGGTCACACCACACCAGGTTCGCAGCGCGCTGTCTTCACAAACTTGTCGCGCCAAAGCCAGTGCCTTGTCACGCAGTTCTTGTGGCCATGGGTCGCCCTGGGCCAATACCAAACTGGCCAGGCAGCGTTGCCCAGCCAAGCCCAGGGGGCTGCCTAGCAAGCGCAGGTCGTTTGCCTCAATCTGGGCACGCTCCAACCACACGCCATGGATTTCCAGATGTTGTGAATAACAGCCTTGCTCAAAGGGCAAATTGGCATGGGGCAGGCCCAGCGCCACCATGTCCCAGGCCATCAATGCACTGCCAGGTGACAGATGGCAGACCCATTGGTTCAGGGCCTGGCAACCGCTGTAGGCAATGGTCTCCAAGGGCAGCCATTCCAACTTTGCGCCCGGGGCCAAATGCACACGCACCTTTTGCTGTGCCAACCCTTGCTCACTGCGGTAAAACCGGGTGGCACCAGGGGTGGTGATGAGGGCATGGGCACCTCCATCGACTTGAATTTGGATGTCCAGTGTGTCGCCACCCACCAGCCCGCTGGGCGGGTGAACCAATACGTTGTGGCAAACCGCGTCTCCCTCTGGGTACAGGCTTTTGAGCAAGCGCAAGGGGCCCTTGTGCGTGTGATGCACCACACTGCGACCCGAAGACGGGCTGTAATGCAGGGATAAGCTGGCGGGCCAGTGGTGGGCGGTGGAGGTCGTGTCTGCGGGCATGGCACCAGCATTGTGATGCAGGCCATGGGCCTGCGCTTGAGCCATCAGTCGCGGTGTTTTTTCTCAGCCTCAACTTGCCTGGCAATGGCTTCCACTTGCTCGTCGGACATGCCAAATTTGGCCTGCAAGGTTTTGAGTTTTTGTTTTTCTTCTTCACTGACCACTCCATCGGCCAAGACCTCACGGACCTCCATCTCATACAGAGACTCGCGCCGCTGCACCTGGGCGGTGTAGGCCGTGGCGACCACGCCGGTGAGGATGGCCGCCAGTGCGATGGCCAAAATTTGGGTCACCACCACCAAAGCCACGCCGAAGTATGTGACGGGGTCTACATTGCCCCAGCCAGAGATGATGGTCAAAACAAACCAGTGCATGGCCGCAGGGATAGAGGGAAACACCTCTGGTTGGTCATGCCCTTCGATGATGTAGATCAGGGATGAAAACAACAAGCAGCTGATGAGCAACAAAAACAGTGCCGACGAAAAAGAATCTCGCTCAGATTTGATGGCCTCAAACATGTCGTCCATGGCGCTGTTGTAGCGCGAGAGCTTGAAGATGCGCAGCAAGCGGAACATGCGCAGAACGCGCAAATCTGCCCCGGGCATGAACAGTTGCAGGTAAAACGGCACGGTGCTGAAAAAATCCACCAACCCAAACATGCTGAACAGGTATTCCTTGCGACCCTTCCAGGCCAAGCCGGGTTCGGTCCCCAGGTACTTGCGGCCATAGGACCACACGCGCAACACATATTCGATGGAAAACACAATCACGCTGAAGGTGTCAAACACATGAAAGAACTGCTCGTACTGGTCGTGCAAGGATTGCACCGACTCCAAAATAATGGCCACCACGTTGGCCACCACCAAAGAGGCAATGAAAATTTCAACGATTTTGCTGGTGCGATCCATGACCGCGCCGTCCAGTACTTCGAACACGCGGCGCTGAATGCGGCCCACGGGCCCCAGGCTTTGAGCGGTGGCTTCATTCATGATGCCTGCTCCGCGTTGTGCTCGTCGATCATGGCTTGAACCTGGGCGTCAGAAAGCCTGAATTGCTGCTGCAAGCGGCGCAGGCTTTCACGCTCTGCATCGGTGACAACGCCATCTGACAGCACTTGGCGCAATTGGCTTTGGTAAGCGGCCTTTTTGCGCGACATTTGGTTGGAGAAGGCCGATGCGACGATGCCCGTCATGATGGCGGCCATGCAGACCCCCAAAAACCCGGTCAGCAGTGCGATGATTTCACCGGCTTTGGTGACGGGCTCCACATTGCCATAGCCCGCTGTGATGGTCACGATGGCCCAGTAAATCGAGTGGGGGATGGATCCAAAGTGCTGTGGTTGCTCGTGCCCTTCGGCAAAGTGCATCAGCGAGGCCGACACGATGGTGGCGATGACCAGCAAAAAAGCCGCTGATCCGAATGCGCGCCGCTCGGAATTGACGGCGGTGAACAAATCTTGCAAAGCGGTGTTGTATTTGGATAATTTGAGAATGCGCAGCAAGCGCAAGACGCGCAAGATGCGCAAGTCCAGCGTTGGGAAAAACACATGCATATAAAAAGGCATGGTGGCAAAAAAATCAATCAAGCCAAAGGGACTGAAGATGTAGCCCTTGCGGCCCTTCCAGGCACCACCTTCATTGGCAGCAAATTTCACGCCCAGTGACCACACCCGGAGCACGTACTCCAGCGTGAAAAACATCACGCTCCAAAACTCCAACTCGTGGAAGAAGTCTTTGTAGTCCGCGTGCACCTCGGGGATGGAGTCCAAAATCACGGCGGAGCAATTGACCAAAACCACAATCGTGATGAGCCATTCGACATATCGGCTGATGGCGTGTTTGGGAGAGCCGTCGAGCACCTCCATCACGGTGCGCTGTAGGCTTTGGGGAGTGGGGTCAGTTGTGGTCACGTCAACTCAAATCAAGATAAAAAACGCGCCCCAATGGGGCGCGTGGATGGATCAAAGTTTCAACGGTGCTCGAGGATGCGTTTCCAAATTTCGATCTCGCTCATGGTCAGGCGGTCATCGGACTGGGCCTTAGCCAAAAATGCTGCCTGGTCCACATAAATGCCGAGTTGGGCGATTTGATTGAGCAAGTACTTGTAATGCTCCACCGCATGCAGGGGGGTTTGCGCAATCACATTGAGGGGCAGTTGCAACAAGCTCTTGCGGGCATTCTCCAGCTCTAGTTGCAAGACTTCCAAAATGGAGTTCATTTCTTCCACAGTCAAATGCAAGCGTTTGGCTTCTGAGCGCAACAAAACAATTTCTTCTTCGTCAAGTTCGCCATCTTTGAGCATTTTTAAAATGCTAGCCTTCAATGTGTCACGCTCTTTGTGCAGTTGGTCGCTGAAGGCTGACGCCAGCAAACCGGCGGGGATGGCAAATATGCCGATGCCCAACAAGGCCATGACCACGGTCATGGCGCGACCGATGGGCGTGATGGGTGAGATATCGCCATAACCAACTGAGGCCAGGGTGATCACCGCCCAGTAAATCGCGGTGGGGATGTTTTCAAATTTTTCTGGCTGGGCGGCATGCTCAAACAAATAGCCCAAGCTGGCAGTCAGCACGATCAGCAAAATCATGATGAAGGCCGCTGCGCTCATCACTGGCCACTCGCGCTTGATGACTTGGAATAAAGTGGCAGTGGCATCACTGCCGCGGGTGAGCTTGAGTAAACGGGCCAAGCGAAATACCCGCAAAAAGCGCAGGTCCAGCACCTGGTGCAACAGGACTTCCAAAAAGAAGGGCAAGATGGCCAAGAAGTCGATGAAGGTCGATGGGTTGGTGAACTGTTTGACGCGACCTGTCAGCGGGTTTTTGTGTCCTGGTTCTTCCACCGATGCATAAATACGCATCATGTATTCCAATGTGAAAATTGCCACAGCAATGGTGTCAAGGATCACAAACTCAATGTTGATGAGGTAGCTGACCGATGCCACCGATTCCAGCACCACAGCAATCACGGAGATCAGCACCCATACGCCAATGAATACATCAAAAAAGTCTTTGAGTTTGCCGCCGTAGTTACTGTTAAAGACCAGGGCATGGATTTTTTGGCGAAAAGTGCGCTCACGGTTGAGCTCTTTGAACTCTTTCAAAGCAGGCAGCAGGATGCGGAATATTTTCAAAATCCGCAGCAGTCGCAAGAACCGCAGGGCACGCAAGTCAACTGGCACGATGGCTTGCAAGAAAAAGGGCAGGATGGCCAATAAATCGATGATGGCAAACGGGCTGACCATGTAAGCCAAGCGCGGGCTGCCCTTGCCTTTGAATTCCTCATCCTCTGGTGCCAGGAAAAAGCGTGTCATGTATTCAATCACGAACACGGCGATCGAAAAAACATCAAAGGCGTGAAACCAATTTTTGTAGGGCTCGAAAATCGCGGGCACCTGTTCGAGCACCATCGAGAACAAGTTCGCAATGATCAATATGGCGATCCATTTGTCCACTGCCTTTTGGTAATTGCCCGGGATATTGGGGTTGAGCAGCCAGGCATAGAGCCATTCGCGGCGCGGCAAATCAGGAGAAATATCGGCCTCTACCTCAGCACCCAACAAGGATGCGGCGTCAAGGTCGGCGATTTGAATGGCTTTACGGGGTTGTTCCATGATGCACCTCAGAATTCGAATTCGGCCACTTTGACCGCATAAGCGCCCTTGTCACAAACGGACAGGCGCACCTGGATTTTTTGATCGATGGCGACATCGGGCGTCAAGGGTGAAATGACAGTCGGAACGGCCGAGCCGGGTGGGGTAGCGGTGATCTTTTCCATCACGATGTTGCCTGCCAGGCTGCGGTCCTCGGGGTTGCAGGCGGGCGCAAAGTCCAGCGCAATGCCTTCCCTGAACGGGTTGTCCAATGCCTTCATGGTCGATTGCATCAAGATGGCGTCCAAACAACCACCCCAGGTGTTGGGGGCGGCAACTGCTTTGTCTGCACTTGCAGCGGTACCTGACGCTGGGGGAGGGGTGCCAGCGCAAGCGGCCACAGCAAAGTCGGCTTCAAAGCGACCGGCAGTGGCCTCTTGCATCCATTCCACGACGGCTTCACCGTTGCGTTTGGCTGTTTCGGTTTTCATGGCTTCTGTGTAAGCCAGTTTTCCCAAAAATGCCACCACGGCCAAGGCCACCACACATGCCAAAATGAACAACCAGTCGGCGAATGTGGGTTGGGTGGATATCGGTGGGGTGGGGTGCGCTTGTGTTGAGTTCATGTATCGGCATCCTGTTTTTAAAAATGCAGGATTTTGCAATCCTGGCGATGGTTAATCCTATGATATTCGCAAATCAAATCACAAAATACAAAAAATTAAAAATGAATTGAAGACGAGTTTATTTTTTAACCAGGGCTGAATAATTAAGGGTTCACCCTAGTTAAATTGCGCTCGCAACTCAAACATAAGACTGTTGCATACAGCACAAGTGCGCTCACCATGCGCCTGGATGCCATGCGTGGTTGACGTGTTTAAAACACTCAATGTCTCACAAACAGAATCGCCATTGAGTGCCAACAGCCAGCGCACACCTGAGCGCTGGCACCCACCGGTATTCAAGTGTTTTGCGAACCGCGATGCGCCCAAGCGGTGGTGTTTTTTTCGATGAAGCTGAACAATTCATACATGGCCATGGCCATGACGCCCACCACCACCAGACCCGAAAACGCCAAGCCCATTTGCATGGCCGAACCAGCCGATATCAGCAAGTAGCCAATGCCCTCGTTGGCGGCGGTCATTTCAGACACGGTGGTACCCACAAATGCCAAGGTGATGGCCACTTTGAGGGACCCGAAAAAATAAGGCATGGAGCGTGGCAAACCGATCTTCATCAACACATCCCAGCGCTTGGCACCCAACACACGCAGCACATCTTCCAGCTCTGGCTCTATGGTGGCCAAACCGGTGGCGATGTTGACGGTGATGGGGAAAAAACTGATTAAAAAAGCCGTCAAGATGGCCGGCCCAATGCCAATGCCAAACCACACCACCAAGATGGGCACAAAGGCGGCTTTGGGCAAGGCGTTGAAGGCCGTCATCAAAGGGTAGATCGCGGCATAAGCCAAACGCGAACTGCCAATTAAAAACCCGAGCAGCACGCCCACCACAATCGCAATGCCAAAGCCGGCCATGGTGACCCAATAGGTGCGCCAAGCGTGGGCGGCAATGACGCCAGAGAACTCCACCGTTTGCTGGGCGATGCGCGAAGGGCTGGGGAAGATGAATTCAGATACCGAAAAGGCCCGGCACATTCCCTCCCAAATGAGCAATGTCAGCACCAGCAGAATCAGTGGCGACCAGCGTTCAAGTTTTTTGTGGTTCATGGATTTCAATCGGGTCAGGTCTTGCGGATGGCGCCAATGTGGCCGCGCAAATCGTGCACGATCTCGGTGAATGCCGGGGTGTAGGTGATCTCCAAATCGCGCGGGCGCGGTAAATCGATCTCGCGGCGCACCACAAAGCGGCCCGGGCTTTTGCTCATCACATAAACCGTGTCGGCCAAAAACACCGACTCGCGCAAATCGTGCGTGACCAAGATCACATTGAAGCGCCGCTCGGTCCACAAATCGCGCAGGGTGCACCACAGCTCTTCGCGGGTAAAGGCATCCAAGGCGCCAAAGGGTTCGTCGAGCAAGAGCATTTTGGGCTCGTGGATGAGGGCGCGACAAATGCTGGCGCGTTGTTGCATGCCGCCCGAGAGTTGCCACGGGAACTGTCGCTCGTAGCCTCCCAACCCCACACTGCGCAGCAAATCGATGGCGCGGGCTTCGTATTCGGCGCGTTTTTCTTTGAACTGGCTTCGGTAGGGTTCGACAATTTCCAGAGGCAGCAGCACATTGTCCAAGGTGGTGCGCCAAGGCAGCAGCGACGGCGCTTGAAACGCCATGCCGCTGATCTTGAGCGGGCCATCGACCATCTGGCCATCCACATGGATGCTGCCCTTGGTGGGGCGGCGCAAGCCCGTGGTGAGCTTCATGAAGGTGGACTTGCCGCAACCCGAAGGCCCCACGATGGCGATGAACTCGCCTTGCTTGACCTGCAAGTTGATGTCTTCAACCGCAAAGTGGTTTTGGGCCAACAACTCGTCGTTATAGGCCAACCAGACGTTTTGAAAATCGACGAACTTCTCGCCAGCAGCAGTCACAGCAGTCATGAATTCAGACGCTCACTTTTTGGGCAGGATGTCGAGCTCTTTGGCGCTGGGCAAAAAGCTGCCGTTCCAAATCGCATCGGCGTTGACGCGCGACTTGGTGTTGAACGCGTCCGACACTTGAGACGCCATCAGCGACATGCGCGGGCCTTGGACTTGACCAAAACCTTCTTTGCGTGCATCGGGGCTGTTGATCACGGTGTCGATGGCCAGTTTGAGGCGACGCACTTCGAGTTCGGTGTTGATGATGCCGTCGCGGGCCTTGACCGATTCAATCCCTTTGGCGGGGTTGGCAATCACGTCCTTGGCACCTTTGGTGAAGGCCTTGAGAAAAGCTTTCACAGCTTCGGGGTTTTCTTTCAAGATTTTGGGCGAGGCAATGATGGCGTTGCCATACAGCTTTACACCAAAGTCGGGGTATTGCATGACCACCACGTCATCGGCTTTCACACCACGCGCTTCGATGTTGAGCAAGGAAGTGAAGGTAAAGCCGGTGATGGCGTCCACATCACCGCGCACCAGCATGGTCTCGCGCAGGGGGGGGTCCATGGCGGTCCAAGCCACGGTACCAATGCCATTGGCTTTTTGGAAGATGGGAAAGGCGCGGCGACCAGCGTCAAACACCGGGGCTCCCAATTTTTTACCCGCCAAATCGGCCGGTACTTTGATGCCCGATTTTTTGAGCGCCATCACCGAAGCAGGGGTGTTGTTGTAGACCATCATGATGGCCACAGGCTTGTTGGGGGCGTCGGGGTTGTTGGCGTGGAACTCCATCAGGGCGGCCAAATCGGCAAAGCCCATGTCATAGGTGCCGGAGGCCACGCGCGTGACCGCACCACCCGAGCCGTTGCCGGCATCGACCGTCACATCGAGCTTGGCGTCTTTGAAGTAGCCAGCGGCCACAGGGTGTGTGAAAAATGCGGCCGGGCCTTCAAAGCGCCAGTCCATTTGAAACTTGATCGGGGTGGTCTGGGCCTGCACCCAGGTGGCCGACAGGACCCAGGTGGCCAGCAGGGAAAGCTTGAGGAAGGGGCGTTTGGACATGGAAACTCCTAAAAGATGATGAAAGTGTTTAGCAATATGGATGCCCAGCGTGGGCGGGCTGTGGGACCATCGGCGTGCATTTTCTCCCATCTGCCGGCGCGCATTGCACCTCTGGCGTGCATCGCCAAGCCATTCTGGTGCGCCACGCACCACATCCAATGATGACAGTGCGCTGCGGGGCAGGGAAGGCCTGGGCAATTGATCAATTCATACAAAATTGTATACAGTTTGCCGAGGACGCCCCTCCATGAAAACCCGAGGGCATGGCAGGCAAAGGTCCAAGCAACGGACTGAGCCGTGTGCTGACGCATGGCCCCAGGTCAAAAGGCCTGGCAATTGCAGGTTTGGCCCTGCCGCCGGGGGACATATCCACCAATCACTCAATGGGCGTGGACTGGACCCCAAAAAGAAAGGCCAGCTCCAAAGCTGGCCCAGGTCGAAGACGGCCCATACCGTCGTTCAGTGCGCCTCAGCCTGTTTGGCCGCTTCGATCGCGTCGCGGCTGTCAGCGTTGGCACCGTTGAAGAACAGGTTGAGCACCACCGCAGCAATGGAGGCCAGCAAGATGCCCGACTCGATCAGCGAGTGCAGGCTGTGCGGCATCCACTGTTTGAAGTTGGGGGCGATCAGCGGGATCATGCCGATGCCGATGGAGATCGCCACGATCAGTGCGTTGAAGCGGTTGTTCTTGAAGTCAACGCCTCCGAGGATGCGGATGCCGGTGGCGGCCACCATGCCAAACATCACCAGCCCGGCCCCGCCGAGCACCACAGTGGGCAGCGATTCAATCAGGGCTGCCATTTTGGGTAGCAGGCCCAGCGCCAACATGATCAGGCCGCCGGCCACGCACACATAACGGCTTTTGACGCCGGTGACGGCCACCAGCCCCACGTTTTGCGAGAAGCTGGTGTAGGGAAAGGTGTTGAAGATGCCGCCGATGAGTGTGCCCAGGCCGTCGGTGCGAAGTCCGCGTGACAAGGCGGCCTGATCGACCGGGCGGTCGGTCATCTCGCCCAGCGCCAGGAACATGCCCGTCGACTCGATCATCACCACAATCATCACCAGCGTCATGGTCAGGATCAGCACCGGCTCAAAGATGGGCATACCAAAGTGAAACGGTGTGACCATGTCGAACCAGTTGGCCTTGCTGACCTTCTCAAAGGTCATCAGGCCCATGGCGGTAGAGACCACACCGCCGATCACGATTCCCAGCAAGACCGAAATATTGGCCAGGAAGCCTTTGGCATACCGGGCGATCAGCAAAATGGACACCAGCACCAAGGTCGCGATGCCCACGCCTGTCAGCTCGGCGTACTTGGGGTTGGGCAGTTTGGGCATCAGCGCCAGATCCTTGGGCACGGCCGGCAGGCTCGATCCGGGCGCGCTGGCGGCAGCAGTGGCTGCGTCCAGCCATTGCTTGTGCTCGGGGTTGACGATGATGGGCGCGGTCGGGCCAACGGGGTTGCCAAAAATCCAGTTGATGCCGATGCGCATCAGGCTGATGCCGATCACCGCAATGATGGTGCCGGTGACCACAGGCGGAAAATACCGCAGCAGTCGACTGACGATGGGAGCGATGAGGACGGACACCAGACCCGCCCCGATGATGGAGCCAAAGATCAACTGCGCCCCGGCACTGCCAGGGTTGGCGTTGGCCATGGAAATCATGGGCGCCACAGCGGCAAAGGTCACCCCCATCATCACCGGCAGTCGGATGCCGAACCATTGGGTGGCCCCGAGCGCCTGTATCAGGGTCACCAGACCACAACAAAACAGGTCGGCCGAGATGAGGAAGGCCACATCTTCGGGGCTGAGTTTGAGGGCGCGGCCGATGATCAACGGGACCGCCACAGCACCTGCATACATCACCAAAACATGCTGCAGGCCCAAGGCAAACAACTTACCGGAGGGCAAGCGCTCGTCGACTGGATGAACAGATGAAACCATGACAGAACTCCTGGAAAGAGGTTAAAAGCTCGCCGAAAAATTTGTATTCAGGTTAGTTCGGCAAACTGTATACAATAAAAAAATCCCAAGAAATAGGTAATAACACCTAATTTTGGCGAAATTTTCTTCTAAAAACAGGGGGTGTTATCTGCTTGGTCTTTGCATGTCAGCCAGCAGGTCAGCCAAGGTGGCCTGAAACAAGTCAGGGGCAGCAAACTTGCGCCCCCGACTTGTTGGGTATGGCAGTCAGCTGGGCGCGCATCCCGCCCTAGGGCCCGACAGATCAGGCCAGCAGGTCGAGCAAACTGCGCGCCACCACCTGCGTGGCGCGGCGCAGGTCTTGCAAGTTCAAGCGCTCGTCGGCCCGTTTGGCATGCGATTCCAGCACGGTGCGCGGGCCCGCGCCGTAAATCACGCCGGGAATGCCGCGCTCCACATACAAGCGCACGTCGGTATACAGGGGGGTGCCGACCGCTGGGATGGGCTCGCCAAACACGGCGCTGGCGTGCTGTTGCAGCGCTTGCACCAACGGGCGGTTGCCGCTCAAGGGGGCCATGGCACGCGCCAGCAACAAGCGCTTGACATCGACGCGGATGTTGCGCCCCCCACGCGGTGGTTGGAAGCTGGCCGCAGCGTTGGCAATCACCTGGCGCAACTGCGCTTCCACCTGGGTGGGGTCTTCTTCGGGGATCATGCGCCGGTCGAGCTTGAACACCACTTTGCCCGGGATCACGTTGGTGTTGGTGCCACCTTGAATCTGCCCCACATTGAGGTAAGGGTGGGTGATGCCTTCGACCTGCGAGGTCACTTTCAGGTAGTCGGCATTGAGCGCATACAAGGCGTTCAATATGTGGGTCGCACCTTGCAAGGCGTCTACCCCGCTGTCGGGGATGGCCGCATGGCTCATCTCGCCTTGCACCGTCACCTCCAGTTGCAGGCAACCGTTGTGGGCCACCACCACTTGGTAGCTAAAGCCTGCGGCCACCATCAGGTCGGGTCGGGTCAAGCCTTTTTGCAGCAGCCAGCCGGGGCCGAGTTCTCCGCCGAATTCTTCGTCGTAGGTGAAATGCAGTTCCACCGTACCTTTGAGCGGCATGCCCAGAGATTCGAGGGCCCGCACCGCAAAGGTGAAGGTGGCAAAGTCGCATTTGCTCACCGCCGTGGCGCGGCCATACATGTGGCCATCGGCGATCTCGCCGCCATAGGGGTCGTGCGTCCAGCCCTCACCGGGGGGCACCACATCGCCATGGGCGTTGAGCGCGATGGTCGGGCCGTCGCCGTAGCGGCGGCGCACGATCAAATTGGTGATCGATTGCAGGCCATGGGCCTGAACTTCAGCACTGGGCACCTCATGCGCTTCGACGGTCATGCCCATGCCGCGCAACAATTCGGCGGTGCGCAGCGCATGTGGTGTGTTGTTGCCCGGTGGCGTGTCGGTGGGCACGCGCACCAAGGCCTGCAAAAAGGCGACTTCTTCGTCAAAGTGCTGGTCGACCCAGGCATCAAGTTGCAGGTGGTGGTTCATGGTGTGGGGGTTTCGTGAAGGTGATCGAGCAAATGGGCGAAGGCGTCAATGGCCAGTTGCAGGTCATCGCAGTTGACGCTCTCCAAGGGGTTGTGGCTGATGCCACTGTTTTCACCACGCACAAACAGCATGGCCTGGGGCATGATTTCGTGCAACTTCATGGCGTCGTGCCCGGCGCCGCTGGGCAAGCGGTGCACGGGCAGGCCCAATGCCGCCACGGCATGCGCCCAACGCGCTTGCCATTGGGGGTGGCTGGGGGCAGCCGCGACGCTGAGGGTTTTTTCGGTGTGGTGGCGCACGCCACGGCGATGGCAAATGGCATCCAACTCGGCCAACACATCGGTCACCAAGGCGTCACGCTGGGCATCTATGGGTGC
>Ga0214919_10006415_pt1 | contig 16186 bp, 15 predicted proteins | sample LL1503_MetaG_FD_177994 | JGI IMG/M metagenome (GOLD analysis project Ga0214919, IMG submission 177994) | Freshwater microbial communities from Lake Lanier, Atlanta, Georgia, United States - LL-1503 | ecosystem: Environmental > Aquatic > Freshwater > Lake | place: USA: Georgia | collected... | reverse complement strand
ATTGTTTTGCCTTTTTTGACATTTTCCGTTCCTTTACGTTGACGGAAATTATATCTCATTTAAACCCTATTTCGTGTCCAATTTTCTGGGACCATTATAGGTAATTTTTCACTGTATCTTATTGTTAGTTCGCAAATATCTACTTTGTTCTGTATACCAATCACGGTTCTTTGCTCTTCTGCATCTTGCCATAATCTATTGAACTCTCCCGGCTTTTCTTTCCATATTGAAAGATTCCAATAACCCAGACTGTCTTGACGGCTATCAGCCATAAATTGTTCTTTATTTTCAATAAAATGCCATACGTGAATAAGCTCATGCGCCAATATTGTGAACAAATCTGCAGAGTTCTTCCTTAATATATAGTTTCCGTTTTCATTTAAGCCGTCTAGTGTGGAGATGATTGGTCCATTCTCAATATCCTTTGGGTTTACTCTGATAGAAAAATTTTTAGTTTTAGAAAAATCTGCAAAACACGTCTTTGCTTCCGATTGAATAATATTAATTGTTCCTATATCTTGGCATTCGTTTATGGCTGATATTACTGAAACAGGTATCTCAGATAAACCATTAAGATGATTTGTAATAACATCGTATACATAGCTCGCCCTGTTATTGGATAACTGTAGCCAAAGACTGTTTAATGCTTGCTCATAAAATTTCTGTAACCCTTCATCTAGATAACCAATGTTATTGCTTAATTTATCAAGCAACTCTGTCGCTTCTTCTTTCTTATCCCCATCATTTAAAGAAAGTAAAAATTTTCGTTTTTGGAACTCACCTCTTGTGGCAACCCATTTTGTTGCTTCTTCTTTTAGCACCAACTCTGTATAAGCTTTCTTCCCAGCTTCTCGTATATTAGATTTAACAAGGCCAAGAAGTTCTTGCATTTGGCCACCCTCACTGCCTTCCTCCATTTTTGTTATACATTTTTTAATTTCAACAAAGTGATTTTCATCAAATATATATTTTTTAATACTAAACAATTCATCACTCGCATCCTCCATACCAACACAAAAACTTTGAGTAATAAACATAAAAAAAATTACATATAACTTCATACTGTCCATTCCATCTGTGAGTTCTTCTAGTATCGAGTATGGGTTAAAAAGCTATTCATATTTGTCTTCTTCTTGGTTTAGTGAATCAAAAAGCTTCATTAATTCGTTATTAGCTTCTTTAACTCTTGCTAAATTTTTACCAGCAATGTCTGAACCTAATTGCGATGCTTTTTTATAATATTCTTCTGCTTTAATTGTATTGATAGGCACAATAACTCTCTTTTCACTTTTAACGCCTAATTCATATACAATACCAAGCTGGTTCAGCGCCAGAGGAGAATCTTTAATGCAAGCTTTCTCACAGTAAGCAATGTATTGTTTAATGTCTTTATCTGTGCCTAATCCATCTCGAAACATAATAGCGATGTCATACAATAAAGAGCCATCACCTTCGATCGTTATATTTCGTTGTTTAATTCCTTTTATTAATTCCTTTAAACCTTCAGTGCTAATAGAAGTATTAGTAATACCTATTTCTTGAATTGTATCTGGTAAGTATTTTAAACCTTCTCCTTTAACTGTAGTATTGTTAATTAAAAGTTTTTTCAGTCCCTTCGGAAGAAATTGTAAATCCTCATCTACTAACGCTAAGTTAGATAAATTCAACGTGTCAATTTTCATATTTGCTATTTTTTTTAGCCCCACCTCCGATATAGAGCCAATTTTAGAAATATCTAAACTTTTTACAGTGGTTGGTAGGTACTCCCACTTCTCATCAGAAATATATGAACTAAACACACAGTTATAAGGCTTTAAAAACTCTTCTGTTAATTCAAATTCCCCATGACTACTTGCTGATGTTTCCAGATCACTTGCCCTTGCATTAGAAGAAAAGAGAATAGCTGCTCCTAAGAAAACCATGAACAAATGTCTTTGTATGCTACGCGTTTGATATTTATTAAAAATTGTAACCATAGTTTCCATCTCCTCTACTAGTGCAGTATTTCACAGCCGACACTAAATTTTAGTATTAGCGAAAAGCTTCTTACTACTTTTAGCATTATAGGACACAAGCGGTAAACAACATCGTTAGTGGAATAATCACCTGAATCAAACCATCTCCCCTTCCTTAGCTAGCTCTAGGTAATTATAGATAGACTTTTTAGAGAGCTTGTATTCAGCCATAAGGTATTTAATGAGGATGCCGCTTTGACGCTTGCTTTTGAGCTCTGCGACTTGATCGGGTGTGAGAGTCTTGACCCTGCCAAACACAACGCCATTTGCCTTAGCTTTTTTGATGCCATCCGTTTGCCGCTCGGCTCTGATTTCGGTTTCAAACTGTGCGATGGTAGCTAGCATGTTAAACATCAGCCGTCCGGTTGAACTTGAGGTATCAATGTTTTGATCAATGACCTGTAAGGTTACCTTCTTATCTTCGAGACGCTTAGCGATGTTACAAAGATCTAGGGTCGAACGCGCCAGACGATCGAGTTTGGTGATGACCAAGCTATCACCTTCGCGGACATAATCGAGACATGCTACTAACTGGGGTAGCTTGATCGTGTTGGTGGCGCTTTCTTTTTCTTGATAGATTTTCTCACAAGCTTGGCTTTGTAATTTTTCTAACTGGACATCGAGTTTTTGGCCAATTGAGCTGACTCGTGCGTATCCGATGATCGCCATCGTATAATATCTCCTAAAACGTTGTTACAAAAGTAATATTACACATGGATTTACACATAGCAATGGTTGTGTGTAGCCGAGTAAACTTTCTTACACTCGATAGATCTAGTGATATGGAGTATTACCAAGTGTGATGTAGGGATATAATGCCATATCAAAATCAGTAATCGAATTTCCCCTTCATATATTTAACCGCCACACCAATCATGCTATGTTTGATCCAGGCATTTTGTGGATCACATGACCAATGAGCTTTTTGTTTCAAAAAAATAAGATTGTCTACCTAAAGGAAGCTGGCTCAAGGTCTGGAGTAAATCTATTAATGATAATTGCTATGGCTATAGTAGCAATTGTCATATTTTGGACAATCAATTGGATTAGGGACTGACATGTTATGATGGAAGGCATGAAGACAATAAACTTTAATATGCCAGAGCAACTTCACGATCGGTTAGTGCTTTTTGTTGAAAGTGAGCACCAAAGGTTTGACGGAAAATATTCTAGAGAACTGATTATGGATTGCTTGTTGTACAAAGCCGTCTCAGTGATGGCAAAAAACACGGACTATAATGGTCCCAGAAAATTGGACACGAAATAGGGTTTAAATGAGATATAATTTCCGTCAACGTAAAGGAACGGAAAATGTCAAAAAAGGCAAAACAATACTCACCACAAGAAAAAGCAAAAGTAGCGATGGAAGCGATCAAAGGTGATTTAACCATGGCGCAAATCAGTAGCCAGTATGGTGTTCATGCAACCCAAATTAATCGCTGGAAACGAGGGGCGATTGAGGCAATGGTTTTAGGGTTTTCGACCAGAACCAAAGCTGAGGATACCAGTAAAATCGAGCTGGTGAACCAACTTTACCAACAAATTGGCCAACTCACCGTCGAGCGAGATTGGCTCAAAAAAAAATCTGCAACCTTTGTCTTTAGCAGTTAAGAAAGGTTTGATTGATATGGATAACCCACAATTAAGCATAAAGCAGCAATGCGAGCTCCTTGGTCTGAATAGGTCCAGCTATTACGCTCGTCCAACTGCAATTACAGCTTATGACCAAAAAATTCTAAACCGCATGGATGAGATCTTTACAGAACACCCTTATTACGGTAATCGCCGGATGATGCACGTTTTGCGAGCTGAGGGCTTTATGATAGGACGCAAAAAGGTCAGGTGCTGCTATCAGATTTTGGGCATTGAAGCAATTTATCCCAAGATGAATTTAAGTAAACGCAATCAAGCTCATAAGGTTTACCCATATTTGCTGCGGGGGCTAGAAATTACAGGGGTCAATCAGGTATGGAGCATGGACATCACTTACATCCGCTTAAAGCAAGGGTTTGTCTACTTATGCGCGGTTATAGATTGGCACAGCCGCTATGTTTTAAGCTGGCGCTTATCGATCACTTTGCAATCAGATTTTTGTATAGAAGCGTTACAGGAAGCCATTGCTAACTATGGTCTCCCTGAGATATTTAATACAGATCAAGGTGTGCAATTTACCAGTAATAATTTCATTGTAGTGTTGCAAGATCGAGGTATAAGAATCAGCATGGATGGCAAAGGTAGAGCCTTGGACAATGTTTTTATTGAGCGTTTTTGGAGGTCGCTAAAACAAGAAAAGATTTATCGAATTGATTTAATCAGCGTAAAAGAAGCAAAGGATGCAATATCAGAATATATGGAATTTTATAACAATCACAGGCTGCACCAGTCATTGGGGTACAATACCCCAAAGTCAGTGCATTTTGCACAAGAAAAAAAGAAAAATGAAGTTATAGAAATACCTATGGATATGATGGATAAGTCTTGTGACTTACCCACATACCCACAGGCACAACCACTACAACAAAATTATATTTAAAGGATTTTAACCAGGAAAATTATATCTCAAATTAGGTCAAAAAACTGTCTTGCAAAAAGGGACCACCATAGACGGCTTCCCGCCAGGGTCGCCAGATGATTTGCTCCAGTAGTTCAAAATTGTTAGACTGCACTTACGTATCTTAAAAGATAAGCCAATGGAAAAAATTAATCCCAGAATTGACATAGCCTTTAAAAAAATATTTGGCGTTGAAGAAAACAAAGACTTGCTGATCTCACTGATTAACTCAATCGTTGGCGCTGAAGATCAGGTTGTTGAGGTAACCCTACTTAACCCTTATAATCCTCGCAACTTTGCCACAGATAAGCTCTCAATTCTTGATATTAAAGCCAAAGGTGAAACTGGCAAACTTTTCAATATCGAAATCCAAATCACGGACGAGGCTGATTACGATAAACGCGCCTTATATTACTGGGCCAAGCTTTACACCGAACAGCTTAAAGTAGCCGAGGAATATTCGGTATTGTCAAAGGCGATTGGTATTCATATTTTGAACTTCACATCCATTCCAGATGTCGATAATTACCATAATGTTTTTCACATTGTCGAAAAGAAAACCGGATTACAGTATTTCAAGGATTTAGAGCTGCACACGATAGAGCTTAAAAAGTTTTGCAAAACTGGTCGAGAAGCGCTTGATGAAGTTTTAGCTAAAATCAAAGTAACCCTTGATATTTGGGTGGCGTTTTTAACCCGCCATGACTTAATCAATCGTGATAATGTTCCAGCCCAGCTAGATAACCCAGAGCTTAAGAAAGCATTGCATGTATTGGATGTCATGAATTTTGGTGAACTAGAGCAGCAAGCTTATGAGGAGCGTCTCAAATGGATGCGCATTGAGGCCAATACGTTAAAGAAGCATGAGGAAAAAGCGCGGGCTGAAAGAGATATTGAGATTGCACGCAACCTAGTTGCCTCAAACGTTAGTGTGACTGTGATTGCCCAAGCCACAGGGCTAACTATTGAAGAAATTGAATCTCTTAAACCCTAGCAAGTTATAATGAGTGATTAAATGCAACCTGGGTTAACAAATCTTTCATGCCATCCATTACCTTGCGAGCTCGTCTAGCGGAAAAGAATCTCGATCGGGATTACACTATCTCTATTCAAAAGGGCTTATTTAAACTGTGGGTCGTTAGCATTTTTTATGGAAAGTGGGGCACAGCAGGGCATCAGCTTCGGTATGGCTTTGAAACTCCGCAGCAAGGCCAAAAGTTCATCAAAAAGACATTAAGGAAACGCCTAAACGCTTACAACCGTATCGGATGTAACTACCAGCTAGTCTCTAGCAGTGGGGATCCTCAGGACCTAGAGTTTTGGTTTGATCTGCAAGGCAACCAACTGGCTTAACCACATTGGTTGCCTTGCCTTTTAAAATAGCCAGATACTTTAATTATTAAATTTAACTGCTACGCCTACCATTTGATGTTTTGTTCATCAGTTGAAATATATTGGTCTTCTTCTTCAACCCCTAGCCCTCTTCGATTGGGATTGATAACTTCAATAGAATCAGGATCATAGTTTTCTTTTGGTGGAGCGTCTTTAGGAAAAATAAGAAGAGATATATTTATTGATCCTTCCTGATCATAGGACATAAAGGCCATTTCAGTTACCTCTTCTTCTGACCAGATACCATTTCCGTGATCTTTTGTTATCCATTGTACATGTTGAAACGAAGATAATGCTGCTGATTCTTTTGGTATTTCTTTTGGGGTTTTTTCTGGTGATTCTTTAAAATTTTGTTTCTTATAATAAATGCCTGATTTAAAAAGCCGGTTACTTGATTTAGCCCACTTAAAATAACCATCTTCGGAAACAACTAGCTGAGCCCTTTCTTCCGTCATAGATATCCACTTTAAAAGAAAGGCTAATCTTGAAACCATATAACGATCGGCAAGATGCTCAATTAAATCAGTGGAGATTGGATAATTGCCAATCTGCTCACGAAGATCGTCCAACGGCATCAGTAAATAAGCGGCAAATTGATTGGCTTCTGGCTCTCTTATATTTTTCGAATCCTTTTCCCATTCACTCATATTTCTACCAGAGCATTTGAAACCATTGGGTGGAGATAAATGGCGATGCAATAGATAATGACCTAATTCATGGGCTATCGTAAAGTTTTGTCTGCCCTCTGATTTGATTGAATCGTTATATAATATCATCCATTTTCTTGGATGGGTCGGACTTGATGGCGTCAATAATCCATTAAATTTTTCATCAAAAGAGTCTCCTTTAACATCAGCTATGGGCTCACTGGGAAACCATTGTTTGGATAACTCTAAAGCAACCTGTTTAACATCAACCGGAAAAACATCATCAGCATTTGCTTGCTGATAGGCTTTGAGAATTTTTCTTATATGATTAGCCGCTTGCGGAGGGTGCTTAAACTCCAGCATTATTTTTTCGCCAGGCATCAACAATTAGCTCAATCTTCTTTTGGTCCTCATCTTGTAGCTCGTCAAATTTTCTAAAAAAAGCATCTTGCAAAATATTTTTAGGAGGCTCTTCAGTTGCTGACAATAAGTAATCTATTGTCACATCCAAAGCTTCTGCCAACTTAATAATTTTATCAGAAGAAGGATTTTGTCCTTCTTTGTTTTCTAATGACCAAAGGTAGCTTTTTGCTGTATCAGTCATAACCGCCAGCTGATCTAGACTAAGCCCCTTCTCTTTCCTTAGTTTTTTAATTCTTTTGCCTAGAAACATACAACACCTCTACAACGATCTCTTCGTTCTGTAATTATTGACATTATACTCTAAAAAGAACATTATGTACAGTAGGTGTATTTATTGAGAACTTTTTATGATGAGAGAAAATGAAAATAGGCATTGAAGAGGTAAGCTCTTCGCCCCCTGCTTTTAACGATAACAATGTAAAGACAGGGGGAGTCGAAAAACCGGTGCTTCTGGCTCTAACCAACCAATGACACCTTTCAACAAACACAAAAGGTACATGCCAATGAACCCGTATAAGGAAAAACTAGTATGTTTATACAAAATGCACAAGTAGGAAAATACGACGAACAATTTATAAATGCGATGCATGGTGCCGGAATCCCATATAATGGTCAGATTCTTGCCAATGGACAAATACATCGTTTTCACGATTCTAAAAAGAAATCTCAAAATCAAGACGGGTGGTATGTTTTTTTCGGCAAAGCCGGAGCCTTTGGAAATCATAAAAATATTCACGAAAAGTGGAGCGCCTTAAGCAACCCAACCCAATCTTTTTCCGACGAAGAAAAACATCAAATTCAGCAAGAAATTAATGCTTCAAAAAAATTATCTGATGAAGAACGATTGCGCAAACAAAATGAGATAGCAGAAGAAGCGGCTCAAATATGGGAAAAAGCATCTGAAACAGGAGATTCCGAGTATTTGCGGACAAAACAAGTTGAGGCTTATGGCATTCGTTATGGTCATGATAAGCATGGCAACTTTATCGCAGTGCCGCTGCGTGATACCAACGGAAAACTTTGGAGCCTTCAAAAAATCTATGCTCCAAAGCCTGATAATTATAATAACAAGTGGCTTTTAACGGGTGGACGCAAAAGGGGCTGCTTCCATACCATTGGCACCCAGCTAACACAGCTGGAAGGCAACACTGTATCTTTGTGTGAGGGTTATGCTACGGGAGCAAGCGTGCATATGGCAACCGGCGTAACTGTTATAGTAGCATTTGATTCAGGCAACATTGAGCCTGTTATGCGGGAAATCACAAAAACCTACCCTAATCTTTCAATTGTCATTGCAGCAGATAATGATTGCTGGAGAGAAGATGGAAAAAATCCTGGATTAGAAGCCGCTAATGAAGCCTCGCAAAAGTATGGATGTGCTGTTGTATACCCTAAGTTTAAACAGGAAAGCCATACTAAAAAGCCTACTGATTTTAATGACCTACACGTTCTGGAGGGAATTGAGGAAGTTAAAAAACAAATGCATAAAAGTCTTCAATCAAAAATTGAAGAATGGGCAGAGCCTTTGCCAATAAAGCATAAGCTTTTGGAAGTTGAGCCCGTTTCTCCTGAAATGATCCCAGTCCCTATGCAAGAATTTATTACAGACGTTGCCTATCGCATGCAGTGCCCACCTGATTTTGTATTAATACCAACTCTAGTATTAATTTCTAGCCTTATTGGCTCTGGGTGCGGTGTTATGCCTAAGCTTTATGACACATGGACAGTTGTTCCTAATCTTTGGGGCGGTATTGTCGGAGATCCAAGTACCCTTAAATCTCCATCACTTAAGGAAGCCCTGGGGCTCCTTGTGGCGTTAGATAAAAAAGCCCGGGAAGATTATGAAGATGCTATTACAAAGCATCAAATTGATAAGGAATGGGTCACTTTACAGCAAGAAGCTATCAAGAGCGATTTTAAGAAAAAAGCAAAAACCAGTAAACTAACGCAAATTGAGGAGGGGCAGTTTAAATCACAACTTCTAGACATTGCAATCTCTGAGCCCCCTTACTGTAAAAGATATATAGCTAATGATACAACCATAGAAAAAATACATGAGCTTCTATCAAGAAACCCACGCGGCATCTTGTTAAATCGCGATGAGTTAGTAGGATTGCTTGAAAGCTGGGAAAAAGAAGGTCGAGAAACCGACAGGGCTTTTTATCTGGAATCTTGGAATGGTTATGGATCCTATACGGTCGATCGAATTGGCAGGGGCACCCTTTATGTTGACAATCTTTGTATTTCAATCTTGGGAAGCACACAACCAGATAAACTATTGAGCTATTTGAATAAAAATTTCCAAGGCCTTGGAAATGATGGCCTTCTTCAGAGGTTTCAGCTTCTTGTCTATCCAGATCCAGTCAATAAGTGGGAGCTTATTGATATTCCACCTAATACTGATGCAAAAAATCGGATGAAAAAAATTGTTGAGGATATTGCCTCGATGGATTTTCTAAAAAAATCAGCTGAGGTTAGGGATGGTTCCATTCCATACTTTCGTTTTTCTGAAGAAGCTCAGCAGCTATTTTTTGAGTGGCTCACTGAGCTTGAAACTCAAAAACTTCGATCAACTGATGATGAACCAATTATTATCGAGCACCTTGCCAAGTATCGAAAGCTTATGCCAGCACTATCACTGATTTTCCACGTTATCCATATGGCCGATGGGCAGACTGTTGGACCAATAAGCTTAGAAGCAACAAAGCTCTCTATTCTATGGTGTGAGTATTTAGAAAGTCATGCTCGACGCATCTATGACATGGCTTTGAACGTAAGCGCTAAAGCAGCATTCGCCCTATCTAAAAAAATTATCCAGGGAAAATTAGAAGGGATTTTTACAGCGCGCGATGTTCATAGAAAGGGTTGGAGCCTGCTTAATAAACCAAGCGATGCAGAAGCCGCCTGCGAAGAATTAGTTAAAGCTCACTGGCTTCGTGAAATCTACACCCCTCCAGCTCAATCAAAAAAAGCAAAAACGGAGTACCAGATTAATCCCAGGGTAAGGACAAATAATTATGGGTAAATGGGCCGAAAGATTTAAAAAAGAAGCGATGGAAAATTCCACAACGTCGGCTTTGTCAGTTACCAACTCTGGCATTTTACCAAAAAGAAATGAAGCTAGTGTAAATTTCACACTGTCGGCTTTGTCAGTACCTACCCCCTGCGTTTTTCCAAAAAATAATGATATTTTTACTAAAAAAAGCCTTTATATAAGTACTGACATTACTGACAGTGTGAAAACAGTTCTAGTGTCTCCCATTCTAAATGATGGATTAAATTTTCCAAAAACGCAGGGGGTAGGTACTGACAAAGCCGACGTTGCTGAAAAAACCTACGATTATCTTTTATGTAACCTTGAGGCCCTACCGATTGGTTGGTCTGACGCTATTAAGCACACCATCCAACGAAAAAGGCCTGAAAAAATAACAGAACAAAAATGGCAAGCAATCATCAACCAAATTTATCTATGGATTAATAAAGACCTAATCCAGCTACAAAAAATCATTAATGACGGTTGGATGATTCAAGATGTTTTTGGATGTCATAAGCGTTGCCCTGAACAACGCACCGACCATATGGGGCTATTAATGTTGATTCAAGGCAAAACCATTGAACGAGTAAATATGGGAGCTATAGCCTTAAAAACATCATCAGGGGCGGAGCAATGTGTTTATAAAAATATTTTAAATTCACCAGAAGCGGCTCTTATTTGCAATCTTGAACAGGGCTCAAACGCTGAGAATAGCACCTCTTCAACAGCACCATCAAATTCATTAAGCTGCATGGACGATACTGACACTAGTGAAACGACTGAAAGCATTGCGGCTGTAATTGATGGAGCAGGGTTAAAAAAGCTTTCAAAATGGATCAAGCCAACCAGCAATAATCCTACAGGGCTAAACCTTAATCTAAAACTGGGAGAGCAACAAAAAGGGGGCACAGTAACAAAATCAGCATCGCCACTGTTTTCTATCATCAGTTCTAGCTATTCCAGTGTGAAATCATTTATCGCTGACTTAGAAAAAGTAGGGGTTTCCTTGTCTTACGCTGATGAAAGGTTGCAAATTGATGCATCAAAACTGATGGAGATACCAACTGGCTCTGCAGATCTTTCAAATATTATTGAGGATATGAAAGCCTACATTGAAGCTAACAAAGATGAGATTTTAAAATATTTCAAATCTGCTGCCTCCACAATCAACTAAAGACTACAGCAGCCAAGCATATATCAAATATTAATAAGAACTCTAGCTCAACTGGTTTTATTGAAGTATTTTTGATTTTCTCGGGTATACCCCTGCTAAAGTTGAGAATCTCTATGATTAACAACTCAGTTAAATTGCTGTAAGTTTTTTGTCTCTGTTTATGTTCCCCGTTTAATTGGCACAGCTCCTAGTCATCATTGCTATACACACGTGTAACGCCACCACCCCTCGGGTAGACTCCCAACCATTGTGCAGTAATTTGAGTTCAAACCACCTCATATTCAGCCAGGAGTTTGCTGCCATTATTACCGTCCGAATACCGTTAGCCCCTTGGGATTTCTTACACGCTATCAAGATCAATTACCTGTGCTTCCTGTTCTCCTTCTTTTACCTTAGCAATTAAGTCATTTAACAATCCCTGCATAGCAGGCTTTATCATTTCATTAAGCCGAACCATCTCAGCTGCTGATAGCTGACTTCTCAATTGAGCCATAGCCTCACTGTTGTCACTTTCCTCCGCCCCGTCCCTGGGTTGCAGCATTGTATAGAACAAGAAACGATCAGCAGCCTTAATTCTAATGCTTTCGTTCTTCGAATCAGTAGCGTGAGTCACTAAGACATCAAGCATTTTTTCTCCATAGGCTCTTAGCTTAGAAAGCGCTAAGTTCTCAGTGAGGATTCTTCTTTTTGAGTATCTAGCTATTGCATTGTTAGCTTTAAATGATGTGATATTTTTTGCCATGGATCATCCCTTAAAATTGCCGGCTCACGGGTTCTTTGGATATTTCAGTATAACTTCTTAATTACCTAGATTCCAAATACATTCCCATGAATAGCAAACCATAACAAAATATACAGAGAATAAAAACCTAAAATTTAACCCAACTGTGGATTGATCTCAACCAAATATAGTTGCCCCGGATTCCCATCATTGCAAAGCAACAAGAGCAATAGCCCCTGGGGTGGATGTTAACTGTTGTACAGCATATTGGCAGAAAACCCCTTGAAATATAGCAATCATTAAACAGAATATGGTATAGTAGATCTAAAGAGTTAACTTAATAAAGAAAGTGTATATCCATGAAGAAGCCTAAAGCAAAGCAAATAGAAGTTGTCGCCACCCATGTCGATAAGGAATTGCCCTGGGGGATGGTGGAAACCCCAATAGCTTATAAAAAGCCAGATCATCCCAGATCTGAAGCTGATTACCTTTCCACATTACTTGAGGCTGTATCTCAGGAAGACTGGGGAGAGGTAGTGAAAGGTGCGGTAACCGCGGCCAGATATGGTGACTCAGTTGCGCGTAATTGGTTAGCTCAGTATCTTATGGGTAAGCCTGATGCTAGAGTGCCTAACCCAATCGTGTCTGTAATTGAGCCAGTTAAAAAGCTAACTAACTAATAATTATCTAGATATAGGGGTGATATGGGTAATCATTGTAGTGGCCGAAAGGCTTTAAGAAATTGTACCGATGAATATTGCTCAATCAGAATTGGCGACTGGAAACGACGTGGCTTATTAACCCCTGGACAGCAATTTAACTGGCAATGGCGACAAAATGGTGAACCAGTTGGCAACATTCACATTGCGACTGAAGTCGACCAAATAAAGGTAGGATACACCTGTCCTGACACAAACAACCAATCGCAATGCCATGAATACCCGATAAAGTTACAGACTAGTGTCTTGGCAAGGGGTGGAATACGTTATTGGCTAACTTGTCCAGGTTGCGCCCGCCGGATGAGCATATTATATTTTGGTGGCAAGTATTTTGCTTGCCGAATTTGCTATAAACTCAACTACCGTAGTCAGAGAGCAAGTTTTACGGATAAGCATTTTGATCGTCTCAACAAAATCAGAAAAAAGCTAGGTTGGGTACCAGGCATCGGCAACTCGATTGGTAAAAAGCCTCCAACGATGCCATGGCAAACCTTTGATAAGATCATGGCTCAATACAATGATTGTACCAGACGCGCCATACTTGCCATCTCTGGTAAATTGAAGAACACCACGGCAGTGTTATCAGCCAAAAGATAATGGGCAGGACAGCCAACAAATGCTGGTTTTTACAAAGCTGTCATATCGAGAATTAATTCTGTCATAGCGCTGGCAATTTTTAGAACCCAGTGCCATAGGGGCTTTGCCAGATCTGTCATATCGCTGTCATATCATAGAAAAGCCAGCTCAGCCGCTTCTACGTTGGCTTAGACCAACTTTGTCATATCTCACCCTACAATTAGATACACCCTATAGGGGTTCGCACGAGAAATACTCCAATAGTGTGGGGTGATAATGCCATAAAAACAGCATAGTCTTATCCATAACTTATAGAGCACCTCTAACAACACCTAAATCTATGACAAACCACCTGTAACTCAATACCACTAATGGATAGAGGTACTTTACTAGGATATGACAGCGATATGACACACCATAATAGTATTATTATTTATTAATTTATTTTTTAAAGAAAAATATAATATATATAATATATTATATTAATATAAAGGCTGTGGCATCACGGTATTCTTAAGTATTCATTTCTATAGATGAGATATGACAAAATCGAATTTCGATATGACAGCGATATGACAACTTAAAAAAGTGGTATTTACTGTCTAACCTGTTAACCGTGGAATATCAGCAGCCCCACTGTTGTTAAGCAACGTTAGCAATAGGCACCGCGACGGTTTACTTACCTTCAGACCCAATATCTACCTGACCTCTGCCGCCTACAGAGTCCACCTGGCCCCCGCCCATAAATCATCGGCGTGAGGTTACCACAAGGCCTTCACCAAGTAAGCCATGCTGGGGCCACATCGACTAAGCTAAAGAACATCGTGGGTAGTTTGCTTTGGGGACTGAAGTGAAATAGTGAAATGATGGGATACCATGGCATGAAAGCACTAAATGCAACCCCCATAATGAGCACATGCGGATTTTTGCCAAGAGAAGTTGATAGTTCCAAATAAAACCTCCATACAGACACTCCTGATGGCATTGCCGATGTGGTCAGTTAGGTAACTGCCATCTGACACCAGAAATCGCTGTAATCGCTTCTGTAGCACTAAAGAATTGATTTTGGCTTGAGGCTGAATTTGCAAGTTGCCGCTCCCTAGCATCACGTAATTTAACCAAACATTTTACAGGAAAGGCAACGCCTTTGGGGTTGCCTGATGCTATTGTCTAGATGAAAAAATGGGATTATTGTCAGCGTTAGAATTCAGTTCAGAGAAATAAATTGAAATGAAAATGATATTTGCTTTAGCGGCCTTGGTTCTTTTTATTAACCAAGGTAATGCTATGGACAAGGAAGAGGCTGGTTTTTTAGTTGTAGGGTCCGGAAATAAGACACCACATCTAGCTGGGATAAAGAAAAGTTTAAAAACTATGGATGCTGAAGAAAAGAATGAGCCGGACTTTATTGCAGACATTCAGGACGAGATAATTGTAAAAAAAATAGAAGATAAATTTAATACGATAATTTTTGAAAATCTTCCCAGTAATGTAATTAATAAAAAATCTATGTTAAATGCGCATTATTTACTAAAAAATGGTGGGATTTTAGTAATGAACTATCCTGGATCTTTTTTAAAAGCATATATACCGGAAGGTGAAGATAACTTAACAAACAGAAGCTCAGAAAGCAAAGAAAGCCTAAAATCAGAAAGCACAAATAGCGATAAACAAGATGCCGAATTGGTGGATAAAGTAGAAAAATACAAATTCTTTTCTGAAAATGAAAATTTTTGCTATTTAAATAATATAGCCATGCCTTCGTCCTACGATATTTATAAGCAAGATCAATCCATAGAAAAAGATTCGTTTATACCCTTAGATGAAGAAAAAGACATTGCAATAGCCCACAATCTTGGCTTAAGTCTCTTAAAAGATAGGCTAGATGTTAATAATCATTTTGATATCTCCATTGTTAAGAAAGAAAAAATAGAAGGAAACGAAGGGGATTGGCAATATGATAATAAATTAGTGTGGATTAAACTATTAAAACCAGCTATTCTTGTCGTGGGAATGAAAAAGGGCTAATAACGATATGACTCGTATAACTTTTTTAACAAAGTTCGCGTTATCTTTTGCTGCCTTTTTGCAAATATGTCCTGCCTTTTCTATGGAAGAGGAGTTTTCTTTATTTTTGAAAAGACACCCTAATCAAAATTTTTATAAGGACACCTTTGATTCCGTAAATTCGGATAACTATACAATCAAAAACCTTATATTGAGAGGTGAAATTAATTCGGACTTTTCTAAGAAAATAATATTATTTAAAGATATAGAACAGCTTGATCTAAGAGATACTGACATTTCATATTTAGGTAATGTTAATTTATTATCTCGTCTTAAGGCGATAAATTTATCTGGGTGTGCCATAGTTGATGCTAACCTAAAAAATCTTCCAGAAAGTTTAGAATTTATTGATGTGTCAAATACACCAGTTGGGGGAGCATTTTTAAAAAGCATACCAACTACTAGCAAATTAGAATATATTTCTCTTAAGAGCACTAGAATTACGAATTATAAGGCCCTTGCGCCATTGATTAACCTAGAATATCTGAAAATGATTGACCTATCTGAGACGTATGTTAGCTATCAACAAAGAAAAATAGTAGAAAGGCACTTAAAAAAATTAAAAACAACTGTGCAAATAATTTTTTAGTATTTGCTTACTGGCATGGGTGCACACATACCCCCACTGGCTTAGAGTGCGGAGGAATCCACTGGAGCTGAAACGGATTTGTTGTCGTAATTACCATATTTTTTTAAAAAATTTACCGCTAAAATTCTAGCAGAGTCTTCAATAATGCTCACATTTTCACCCTCTAAATTAATCCGATGTATCCCTATAATAATGTTTATCTGGTACCTAAAACCTTTACTATAATACCTTATGGCCGTAGCCAAACTTTCGGGTGTTATTTCAGGATTACCCTCGAA
>Ga0214919_10006413_pt1 | contig 16191 bp, 17 predicted proteins | sample LL1503_MetaG_FD_177994 | JGI IMG/M metagenome (GOLD analysis project Ga0214919, IMG submission 177994) | Freshwater microbial communities from Lake Lanier, Atlanta, Georgia, United States - LL-1503 | ecosystem: Environmental > Aquatic > Freshwater > Lake | place: USA: Georgia | collected... | reverse complement strand
TCTTCATAGCTCTGATGATTTGCAGCTGCTGGAAATCTTTTTCACCAAATACTGCTATTTCAGGTTTTACAATCTCAAATAAGCGATTCACTACCGTTATAACCCCATCAAAATGACCAGGACGTGATTTACCTTCGTAGTTATCACCGAGATTTCCGGCATGTAACTTTGCATACTCACTTGGATAAATCTCTTCGTATTCCGGCATCCAAATTTCTGTGGCTCCAGCCAAGGTCGCCAATTGAATATCGCGCTCTGGGGAACGTGGATATTTCAGAACATCTTCTTGATTTTCAAATTGAAGTGGGTTAACAAAGATACTTACGACAACATCTTTGCTGATACTGCGAGCACGCTTAATTAACGCTTGATGCCCTTTATGTAAGGCACCCATCGTGGGAACTAAAACGCTCATAAGGCTCCAGTCCTTTCAGGTACCGGGCGAGGTGTTCTAAGTTTACGACTAATCCTTCAATTGCGCCAAAAGCTCTCTAATAGGCCCATGTGTAAGGAGAATTCCTTCAGGCTCAACTTCATACCAGGGCTCTAAAACAAATCTACGTTCATGCGCTCGTGGATGCGGCAGCATAAGTTCAGCGCTTTCGCTAAGTATCGAGCCATATTGAATCAAATCACAATCCATAGTTCGTGGTCCCCAATGTGCAATACGCTCGCGACCTAAACTCTTCTCGATGCCATGTAGAAGTGAAAGTAAGTCCATAGCTGGAAGATCACTTTCAAGAATAACCACGGCATTTAAATAATCCGGTTGCTCCGGTCCACCGATTGGTGCAGTTGTGTAACACGAGGATATTCTCAAGACTTCGCTTGCTTCTCTAAGTAAAGCCACCGCTACATCTAAGTTGCTCTGTAGATCACCAATATTTGTCCCAAGTGCAACGACGGCTTTCATCGAGAACGGGTAATCTGAACAGCGATATCTTTGATCACTATTCCAACAGGTGCATCCGGCTTGTGTACGGTTACCGTAACGTCTAAAACTTGCTGGTGGGCAACTAGAATCTTTTCAGCAATTCTTCCAGCTAGTCTTTCAATGAGCGAAACTGGTTCACCCGTTATCTCTTTAACAACTAACTCAGTAATTAAGCCATAGTTAACCGTATCCACTAAGTCATCGCTCTTGGATGCTTTTAACAAATCTACATGCAGCTCTACATCTACAAAAAAGTTTTGCCCGTTGATGCGTTCATGATCAAACACTCCATGAAAGCCAAAGCCTGAAATACCGGTGAGAACTATTGAATCGCTCATACCGACACCACTTCCTTGTGAGGCTTAACAGAATGGACTCTAACTGCCCAGATGCCCGTTGTAGAGAGGCGTTTAGTCAGTGCGATGGTGGCTGCTTCACGAGCATCGGGAGTATCTCCGCCTAAAAAGCGCTTACGAGATGCACCTACTAGCACGGGGTAGCCAAGAGCCGTAAATACGTCAATATTGTCAATGATTTCCCAGTTGTGATCCGCTTCCTTAGCAAAGCCAATACCTGGATCGATAATTAAATTATCTTTACTGATCCCAGCTTTTAGAGCCGCAGATACTCTTTCTTGTAATTCATTCTTAACATCTTCGACCACGTTGTCATAGATAGCTTTTGAATTCATCTCTTTAGATTGGCCGCGCCAGTGCATTGCTATGTATGGAACATTTAATTCCGCCGCGGTTGCCAACATATCTGGATCTGCTAAGCCTCCACTTACGTCATTAATTATCTGCGCTCCAGCTTGTATTGCCGCTCGTGCTGTACTTGCCCGCATCGTGTCGATACTAATAACTGCACCAAATTTTGCTAACACTTCGATGACTGGAATTACTCGAGCTAACTCTTCAGGCTCACTTACTCGATCGGCACCAGGTCTGGTTGATTCTCCACCGATATCTACAATGTCTACACCTTCGGCAAGCATTTCAAAGCCACGTGTCACTGCAGCTGCTAATGAGTTATGTCGACCTCCATCGGCAAAAGAATCTGGAGTGACATTTAAAATGCCCATAATCTGCATGGTGGTTACCTATGCGTAATTAAACTAATTGCTTCAGCACGAGTTGCTGCATTTTGTAATGCTCCACGCACTGCACTTGTCGTAGTTCGAGCTTGTGATTTCTTAACACCACGCATCGACATACACAAATGCTCACAGTCAATTATTACTATGACACCGAGTGGATTAAGAATATCTACCAATGCATCTGCAATTTGTGTAGTAAGTCGCTCTTGTACTTGTGGGCGCTTGGCATAGACATCAACTAAGCGGGCTAACTTTGAAAGCCCTGTAATCTTGCCTCGAGGGATATAGCCAATATGGGCAAAGCCGTGAAAGGGCGTTAAATGGTGCTCACAGTGGGAAAAAACCTCAATATCGCGCACAATTACTAACTCTTCATGGCCAATATCAAAAGTTGTGGTTAAAACATCTTCAGGTGATTGCCACAGTCCACCAAAGTTCTCTTTCATAGCACGGGCAACGCGAGCGGGGGTTTCCTTCAAGCCATCGCGATCTGGATCTTCACCAAGTGCAAGTAGGAGTTCTCGTACAGCTTTTTCTGCACGCTCCTGATCATATGGACCTGATGCTCGCCCATCGGTAACGGATACTTTATTTATCGTCACTCGTAGCCTTCTTACGACGTGACGGTTTCTTAAAGTCATCGGCAACAATTCGTTCTGGAATTTCTACTGGGGGTTGCTCAGAAGGAATTCTTGTCACAGATCCGGTCCATGCAGGCCGCGCAGTAACAGATTTTACTTTCTTGAAAATTCGTGCGATCTCTTCTTTGTTTAAAGTCTCTTTATCTAGAAGCTCGAGAACCATTTCATCTAAAACTTTCCGATTTGCTACTAAAATATCAAAAGCCTCTTGATGTGCATTCTCAATGAGATTACGGATTTCTTGGTCAACAACTGCAGCAATGTTTTCAGAATAATCACGTTGATGACCATAGTCACGTCCCATGAACGGCGCATCACTATCTGCGCCTAACTTAATTGCACCAATTGCTTCGGTCATTCCGTATTGGGTAACCATTGCTCGCGCTAGCGCTGTTGCCTTTTCAATGTCATTTGATGCACCCGTAGATGGATCATGGAAGATTAATTCTTCAGCAGCGCGACCACCCAGTGAATAGGCCAACTGATCAAGTAATTGATTACGAGTCGTTGAATAACGATCTTCGTCAGGCAAAATCATCGTGTAACCCAATGCGCGCCCACGCGGCATGATTGTGATCTTGTGCACCGGATCTGTATGTGGCAGAGCATGTGCCACAAGTGCATGCCCGCCTTCGTGATAGGCCGTTACTCGGCGCTCATCATCGCTCATAATGCGGGATTTACGTTGTGGTCCAGCCATCACACGATCAATAGCTTCGTCGAGTTCAGAGTTTGAAATAACCTTCTTTTCTTCACGAGCTGTTAGTAAGGCTGCCTCATTCAAGACGTTAGCGAGATCAGCACCAGTAAATCCTGGGGTACGACGTGCATAGTCAATGAGCTTTACATCATTGCTCAGTGGTTTGTTCTTGGCATGCACTGCCAAAATTGCTTCGCGTCCCTTTAGGTCAGGTCGATCAACTGCAATCTGTCGATCAAAGCGTCCTGGGCGCAGTAATGCAGGATCTAAAACATCTGGACGGTTTGTTGCAGCGATGAGAATAACTTTTGTATTTTCTTCAAAGCCATCCATCTCAACTAATAGTTGGTTAAGCGTTTGTTCGCGCTCATCATGACCGCCACCCATTCCAGCACCACGCTGGCGACCAACAGCATCAATCTCGTCGACAAAAACAATTGCAGGCGAATTCTCTTTGGCTTGATTGAAGAGATCTCTTACGCGCGCAGCACCTACGCCAACAAACATCTCGACAAAGTCTGAGCCAGAGATTGAATAAAATGGAACGCCGGCTTCTCCTGCAACTGCGCGAGCAAGTAATGTCTTACCTGTTCCTGGAGGACCAAAGAGCAATACGCCCTTTGGAATCTTTGCACCGAGTGCGCCGTACTTATCAGGGTTAGCGAGAAAATCTTTTATCTCTTGAAGCTCGGCAATTGCTTCATCGGCACCAGCGACATCTTTAAATGTTGTCTTAGGTACGTCGTTACTTTGAAGTTTGGCTCGTGAACGGCCAAATTGAAATACTTTGTTTCCACCTTGGGCTTGGCTCATCATCCAGAAAAAGAGGAAGCCAATGAGCAAGAAGGGGACTATGGAAAATAGGAATGAAACCAAGAGGGACTGCGTCGGAACCTTGACATTCCAGCCTTTTACGGGTGGATTTGAAGTTAAAGCATCAACCAGAGTTGGCTCTTGGCGGGCAACATAGGAAGCCTCAACTTTGCTAGCGCCCTTAATCGTGTTACCGGCGCTAAGAACTAAGCGAATCTTCTGATCTTTATCAACTATTTCAGCAGATTCAACTTGAGACTGCGAAATCGCATCGAGCGCTTGAGATGTTTCGATCTGGGTATAGCGATTTCCAGCGGCAGTAATTTGGCCAAAGATTGAAACTGAAAGAATTGCTACAAGAATCCAAAAAAGTGGTCCGCGAAAAATCTTACCTGCACGGGTGGCTGGCTTTTTTGGTGAAGTATTTCCAGCAAAGCTCTTCTTCGTCGGCTTCTTTGCTTCTTTCTTGCTTGGCTTCTTCGCTTCAGACATATTCAGGATTTCTCGTTTCGTAAGTTCTTAGGAATACATGTGCTTAGCAAGCACAGCAATAAATGGGAGGTTGCGATATTTTTCATCAAAGTCCAAACCATAACCAACTACGAAATCTGGTGGAATTTCAAAGCCAACATATTTAACTGCAACTTCAACTTTTGCAGCTTCGGGCTTGCGCAAAATAGAGAGAATCTCGACGCTACCAACTCCTCGGGACTCTAAGTTCGCCTTTAGCCATGAAAGTGTTAATCCTGAGTCAACAATATCTTCAACAATTAAAACATTGCGCCCAGTTATATCTCTATCTAAATCTTTGAGGATGCGAACTACACCGCTGGATTTTGTTCCAGAGCCGTAAGAAGAAACCGCCATCCAATCCATCTCAACATGACGTTGCAATGCACGAGAAAGATCGGCCATCGCCATTACTGCACCTTTGAGTACGCCAATTAATAGGAGATCTTGACCTTCGTAATCTTTATCAACGCGTGCTGCGAGCTCAATAATTTTGGCTTGCAGCTGTTCTTCGGTGACAATGACACGTTCGATGTCTTTCTCTACTCCTGCTAAATCCACGCCGGCTCCCCTGCTAGTGATGTAAGAGCGAAAGTCTGCCCGAAAAACGACCAACCTTCACACCACCCGGCAAATGGGCCTCGCCCTGCCCGTTCCATGCGGTAATCAGGGCCTCAACTGCACCTACATGCTCGGCAGTTACCGATCCACCAGGGGCTCCGGCGGCGTAGATGGCCATTCTAATGATTCGGCTTCTAATCGCCACAGGCAGGCTCTGTAGGTGGGCACACTCAAGATCTGCAAGATCTAATCCAAAGGCTTCACGATCTGCCCACTCATCCAGGGCATCTGCATCCTGGCGCAAGAGATCCGCGCTGCGCGCAAGAGCTTGAGATATTCCTGGTCCAATCGCTTCTTCTAAAATGGGTAGTGCCTGAGTGCGAACTCGTACGCGAGCAAAAGTTGTGTCTTTGTTATGTGGATCCTTCCATGGTGTTAATCCAATTTCAGCACATACATTTTCAGTATCACTTCGCGTAAGGCCCAGAAGAGGTCGAATATAAATTCCCTTATGTGGTGCCATTGCCGATAACGATCGGGTTCCAGATCCTCGTGCCAAACCTAGTAGCACTCCCTCTGCTTGATCATCTTGAGTATGACCTAAGAACACTGCAACAGCGTTGAGTTGTTGGCTAGCTTTACGAAGTGCTTCATAACGCGCAGTTCGCGCAGATGCTTCTAATCCATCAATCATATTCACATTAACTTTTTCAATCGTAGTTGTAATTCCTAAAGTGAGCATCTGCTCTACAACTTTTGATGCTTGCAATCCAGATGCACTTTGGAGTTGATGATCAACAGTAATTGCATGAACTGTAATTGCAGATTTTTTTGCTTCAACTGATAAAGCATAAGCGAGTGCTAAGGAATCTGCGCCACCTGATACCGCAACTACAACACAATCGCCTGCCTCAAATTTATCAAGCCAGGATCGCACTGCGCTTCTGATTGCTGGCAGGCTCGATGTCATACGCTAAGACTAGACCCGGCCACCAAATGGCATAAGTCCTTTAACGCTATAAATACTTGAGTACAACAAGCCCGCATTCTTAGAATTTGCTTCCCACATCATGCCGTTTCCTGCATAAATTGTGATGTGGTGAATCGTTGAAATAGTTCCTTTGTATGAATAGAACAAGAGATCCCCGGGTTCAAGATTATTGAGGGAAACATGCTTGGTGTAGCCCGAATAGAGCGCAGAGTTGAGGCGATCCCAATTTGGCCAATCTAATCCGACGTATTTATAAGCAGCATAAACAAGACCTGAGCAGTCGAAAGTATTTGGCCCTTGCGTGCCCCACACATAAGGTTTTCTAGCAAGTACTTGCTTTTTTGCAAACTCAACAGCCTTTAAGCGCTGCGCTTGAGAAGTACGAATTGTTGAGCGGCCCTTAAAGCCAATATCCGGCCAGATTTTTGACTGACCAGCAGTTTGTCCTGCTTGATTTGACTGCGCCTCTTCTAAAAGTGCAAGTTGACGTTGTTGTTCTAGAGTTGTTCTAACTTTACGTGCACTCAATAACTCTTTCATTAACTGGTCTTGAACTTTTTGTAACTTTGCAACCTCTTTAGCTTGGGCTGCTTTTGCATCATCTGCAACTTTTTTAGCTGCAGCAACTTTATCTGTAGCTTTTTGTTGTGCAATCTTGGCTTCATCCGCAGCTTTCTTTGCTGCGCGCGCAATCACTTCTGCGGCCTTAAATCTTTCTAGCGCAATCGTATTTTTCGTACCTAGCGAACTTAATGTGCTGAGTTGATCAATTAAATCTTGTGGACCATTTGCGCTCAGCAACGGTTCGATATCGCTCATATTTCCGCCAAGAATGTATGCATTGGCGGCAAGTTTTCCAATGACCTTATGAGCTTCTACAACTGCTGCTGCGGTTTCGGCGGCGTACTTCGCAGCGGCACGGGCTGCAGCTTCGGCAATTACTAACTCTCTTTGTGCCTTTACATACAACGCAGTGGCGACATTGGCCTTTGCTGTTAACGTGCGCAAGCTTTGGTTAGCTGCCGCCAACTTTGCCGCTTGCGCATCGGCGGCTTTCTTTTTTACTGCCTCTGCTTTTTTAGCTGCTTCAATTTGAGCCAGCGTTGGTTTTGGGGTCTTAGCCATAGCTGGCGCTGTTGAAAGCGTCAGAGCGGCAATCAGAGCAAGTGATATCGCTCGATATTTTTTCACAGTAAGACCTCCGGGGGAAGGGCTTAAGAATAATTGAGTGAGCTTAGAAAACCTCGGTAATACAGGCTGGTGTCCTTAATTAGATACATCACGGCGCGTAAAGAGGAAGGAGGCAATTCCTGCACCGATTGCCACATATATGCCGCCAACTAATAGTGCGTGTGAATATTCAATTCCAGTGGACATTCCCCGAGGTACGCCCCCAGATGCAATCGCAGAAAGTTGCGCACCAGGCATCCAATTTTGCAGTGAATTCTTCACCGCAACCAACAAATTTTCAATAATTAACAACCATAGAACACCAAAGGAGATTGCACTGATTGGCGAGCGAAGCAGTAGTCCTAGCACCATGCCGATAGTTCCAAAGCCAATGACTGAAATAACTATATTAATAAAGCTTGTAAATAAGGCATGACGTCCATCGGCGCCAAACCACAAATCTGTTGAAACTTTGGCGCGTGGAGCCAAAATGACTGATGCACTAATACTGATAACAGCAGACAAAATGATCATCACAAGTGCAAATAATTTCATTGCTATAAATTTTCCGACCAAAATGCGTAAGCGTCCAGGTTGGCGAATCAATAAATTTCGTAAGGTTCCATATGTGTATTCCTGCGCAGTTTGTGCAGCAAAAACGCATAGTGCAATTATTCCTAAAAAGCCGCCAACGCTACTAAAACCCTGCACTCCACCTGTTGCAAGCCCTAATACTTCTCGGCTTACAGTTCGCCCACGGTCTGAGTTTCCATCGGGGGAATCAATCAGAAGAAACAACAGGGAAGAAAATAGAGCACTAAAGAAAACTACTGCGCCCATAGTGCCCAGGAAGAGCGTTGGGCGGCGCAATTTACGAAGCTCTGCAAAGGCTACATTCCACATTATTTTTCACCCGTCATTTCAAAGAATGTTTCTTCAAGGTTAGGAAGTTGTGGAGTTAGTTGCGACAAAGTAATACCTGCATCAAATGCAGCACGATTGAATTCAACTGCCCAATCAGCTGGACCAGCTACGTGCACTGCTCCATCGCGGATTACTGCATGATGGCCTGCAGTTTCAGCAATAGTTTGGAGTGTTTCAAGGTCGCTGGCGTTCGTACTTTTAGCAATAATTATTGGTTGCTGACTAAGCATTAAATCCGTCATCTTGCCGGTAAAAACAACTTCACCCTTTCGCAACATAACTAAGTAATCACTTATTAATTCAAGCTCTGATAACAAGTGAGATGAAACAAATACGGATGTTCCATCATTTGCGAGCGAGCGCAGCAATGCACGAACTTCTTGAATTCCTTCAGGGTCTAAACCATTGGTTGGCTCATCCAACATAAGGAGTTGTGGATTTGGTAACAATGCTGCAGCAATACCTAAACGCTGTTTCATTCCTAATGAATACGTTTTGTATTTTGATTTCCCGCGATCTCCAAGTCCAACTTGTTCCAACAGTCCCTGAACGCGTTCAATCGGAAATCCACCAAGGGTTGCCAGGTAATTTAAATTCTCTTTACCGCTCAATGCCGGATAAAACGCTGGACCTTCAATCATCGCCCCAACGCGTGGCAGATACTTTTCGGGGTGCTTTATTGACTCCCCCAAGATCTCACCTGTTCCGCCGGTCGGAGTGATCAAGCCCAGCAACATGCGCATCGTGGTGGTCTTACCCGAACCATTCGGCCCAACAAAACCACAGATAGTGCCTAGGGGAACTTCAAATGTCGCATGCGATACGGCCATGCGGTCGCCATACTTTTTGCTCAAATCCGTAACAGATATTGCAGTGTTAGACATAGCCATAACTCTGCCACAATTAGCCCATGAGTACACCATGGGGCTACCGCCCTCGCAATAATCGGGAAGAGCCCCAGTGGGATCTACATCCACAAACGCATGCAGTCCGCGCTGGTCTTGCTCGTTCAGGTTTTGGTGAAACCTCGGAAGCACTTTATTTAAATAGTGGTTTTACATATTCAAATGCCGAAGAAGCTTTTAGCTCTTTTGCCGATGAAACCGATCATTTCCTCTATAGCCGTTTTCATAATCCAACAATTGCGATGTTCGAGCAACGTTTAGCGGCAATTGAAGGCGCCGAATTCTGTGTAGCAACTGGATCTGGCATGTCGGCCATGTTTGCTTCCCTTGCATGCCTAGTAGAACAGGGTGATCATGTTGTTGCATCTGCTGCAATGTTTTCATCATGCCATGTTGTAATTACGGAGTTCTTACCTAAGTGGGGCGTAACTTTTGAATTAGTAAAGGGAAATGATCCTGCTGCATGGGCTAAGGCATTGAGCAAGCCTACGAAGGCTGTCTTTATTGAAACACCTAGCAACCCTTTAATGGAGATTGTTGATATTCAATTGGTCAGCGACCTTGCACATAAAGTTGGAGCAACGGTTATTGTCGATAACGTTATGGCTTCTCCGGTATTACAGAAGCCACTTCAATTAGGTGCAGATGTTGTTATGTATTCAGCAACCAAACATATTGATGGTCAAGGACGAGTTTTAGCAGGTGCGATTCTTGGATCAGCGCAATATATTCAAGAAAAACTCATGCCTTTTACTCGTCACACTGGTCCATCATTGAGTCCTTTTAACGCGTGGGTATTGGTTAAATCTCTAGAGACTATGCAGATGCGCGTTGAGCGCATGGTTGAAAACGCACAAGCAATCGCAGAGTTCTTAGAGTCCCGCAAAGAGATTAAATCCGTACGTTTCCCCGGCCTTAAATCACACCCTGAGCATGCCCTTGCTATGAAACAAATGAACGGTGGCGGTGGAACAACGGTAGGTATTGAATTCGTGGGAGATCAAAGCGAGGTTTTCGCCTTTATGAACCAGTTAAAAATCATTGATATCTCTAATAACTTGGGTGATAGCAAATCCCTTATTACACATCCTGCCTCTTCAACTCACAAACGACTTACACCTGAAGTCCAGGCTGAAATGGGTATCACGCCGTCAGTGCTTCGATTGTCAGTTGGTTTAGAGCATTCAAGTGACCTTATAAAAGATTTAACTCAAGCACTTAATTGAGCTACTACCAGTAATACAGAGAACAAACTTAAATAAGTTATTGACCATTGAAAAATCTTTCCTGCAGTTTTTCCATAGTCAGGTGAGCTCTCTTTTAGGGCAACGAGTTCACGTGCAAAAACCAAACCTAACAACACGGTAATAACCAGAGACCATGTTGGTAAATCTGCAGAAATAATTAACCAAATAGATGATGCAATCATTAAAATTGTATGGAACCACATTTCAATATGCACTCGTGCTTTAGTCGCAACGACCGGAAGCATTGGGATTCCAGCTGCCGAATAATCATCTTTGTATTTAATCGCCAGAGCCCAAAAGTGCGGTGGGGTCCAAAAGAAAATGACCATGAAAAATGCAAGTGATGACATCGAGAGTGAATTAGTAACTGCAGCCCATCCGATAAACACCGGCATGCAACCTGCAGCCCCTCCCCACACAATGTTTTGCGAAGTTCTACGCTTCAACCCGACCGTATAGACAAGTACATAAAAAGCAATCGCTATTAGCGAAAGTAATGTCGCTAGTGGGGTAGTAAAAATCCAAAAAAGAATGAGCGATAGAGCGCCGATGACTGTTGCAAAAACTGTAGCTTGCTGTTTGCTCAAAACTCCGGTAACTATTGGTCTTTTCGAAGTCCGTGCCATTAATTTGTCTATGTCACTTTCAATAACCATATTGAATGCGTTAGCGCTGCCGGCCGATAAAGTTCCAGCAATAATCGTCATTGCAACTAACGTGAAGGAGGGCAGAGCTTTGGCGGCTAAAACCATGGCGGGTAGGGTTGTCACTAGTAGTAGCTCTACGACCCGAAGCTTCATCAGATCGAGATATCCCCGCACGGTCGAGTTCACTAGCCCAGATTACTCAGCATCTGTGTGCCGTGTTCACAGTTCCTTCTCAGCCAAAAGGGTTAGTTTTCCTTTGACGAAAGGATCTTCTCATGTCACCAGATCAAAAACCTGAATGGTTTGAAATCGCAGAGACCGATAATGCCGCATCACCTCGAAAGGTTGCGAAAACAATTCCCATGCTTGCTTTAGCTGGGGCTGTAGCAATTATTAGCATCGGAACCATTTTTACACAGACACAAGAGGAGTCACCGGCTAGTGCAGTTGAAAAAGTAACTGCGACGACGGCACACGTAGATCCTGTGAAAACCTCCACCAAAGCATCCACAGGTGTCACGACAGTAACCCCAGCAGCGGGTTCAGCGTCCATGGAGCAAACAAACCCAAATCCACTTTTAAACAATGAATCCGATTCGAATCTGGCGGCTAGCGAAGCGCCTGTGCCGCAGGTGACTGAGGACGAAGAGCCAGGGCCTGTGCCTAAAGTGAACGCAACGATTAAGGCTCCAACATCAATCAAAACCCCCACGATTGGTGTCAAGCCTCCTAAAGGTGGCGAACATGAAGGTAACGAACATGAAGGCGGCGATGATGGCGAAGAAGGCGAAGACGATTAATTAATAGCCATTAGAGTTAAGGCATGCGCCGTAACTTTCAGCTTTTTATTCTCATAAGTTCACTCTGTGCTCTAGCAATACCGGCACAGAGTGAAGTTGTTTCTAGTGACACAAAAATGACGCTCGTAAAAACAATAACTGGAACAATTTCACCTAAGTCTGTGCGCTCATCTGGCACGGGATTAGTGAGTGCCCACAACATGATGTACAAGCACAGCGTGACTATTTATAACTCACAGACTTTTAAATTAATTAAAACAGTTCCAGATTCCGTGCAACTGTCAAAATATGGTTACTCAAAATACACATCTCTATTTAAAGGCGCACCGGTAGAGGGTGCTTACTCACCCGATGGTAAGTATCTGTATGTCACGAACTACGCCATGTACGGTAAAGGTTATAACCGCGAAGGACATGACACATGTTCGCCAGCTTCGCACTTTGATACGAGCTTTCTATACAGAATAGAACTTGATACTTACACAATTGATGCCGTGTACCCGGTGGGATCGGTTCCTAAAGTTGTAGAAGTTACTCCTGATAATAAATACATCTTGGTCTCAAATTGGTGCTCGTATGACCTGAAAGTCATCTCTGTAGCAACTCAAAAAACAATCAAATCTATCAACATTGGTCGATATCCACGAGGAATCGCAGTTAGCAACGACAGTAAAGCTGCCTATGTTGCAGAAATGGGCGGCAGTAAAATCCATGTTGTTAATTTAGAAGACTTCTCTATGTCTTATATTCCTATTGGAGTCACGCCGCGGGCAATTGTGCTTTCACCTGATAACTCAAAATTGTACGTAACTCTTAATCTTTCTGGGAAAGTTGCGTCATGGGACTTGGTAAACAAAAAGAGCTTAGGAACTGTAACGACCGGTAAAGCCGCACGCAGCTTAGCTATTTCCAGTGATGGAACTGCTTTGTTCGTTGTAAATTTTACAAGTGATACGGTTTCAAAAGTTCGCACCAAAGACATGAAGGTTTTACAAACTATTAAAGTCTGCAACGAACCTATCGGTATCACCTATGATTCACCGACTTCTAGAACATGGGTAGCGTGCTATGGCGGATCAATAAAAGTTTTCGACAATAAATAGTTAGGGCGCTGGAGTCGCTTCAACTATTTCTGCTGGAATATTTGGTGCAGCGATTCTGCCAAGTAAGCGATCAATCGCATCGCGGGCCTTTTTCTCAGCCTTAGTTCCTCTAGGAATTTCGTCGGCCAACGTGACAAAAACATACTCACGGTCCACCGATTCAACATAGCCCGCAAGCGTTACCGTACCGTTGAGCGTGCCAGTTTTAGCCCGCACTAAACCAACTGCCGTTGGTGCGGTTTCTAAAAATCGAGATCGAAGCGTTCCAGAAATGCCTCCGACTGGTAGCGATTCGTATAAGAGTTCATATTGAGGATTGTTACGTAATCTAAATAACAATTGGCCAACCATGTGTGCAGTAATGCGATTTTCCTTAGAAAGACCGCTGGCATCAAAAGCGATCAGCTTTGAGGAATCGATCTCTAAACTGGCCAGCAGTTGATTGAAAGTCTTCTGCACACCTTTATCGTTGAATGGATTACCGGCTGCGCGAGAAGCCAAGCGGGCTAGGCGTTCAGCAAGCACATTATCACTCCACTGGATTGTAAAATTCAAAATCTCTTTAATGCTAGGGGATGTATCTGCCACGATGTAGTCACCAGTGCTTAATAACGTGTGATCGCTGGTTACTGAGCGCATTGTGGGTTTAAAGCCACGTTTGGCCCAGAAACTTTTGAAGTTCGCTACGTCTTGAGCATATAAGCCTGCATATTCAACTGTAATTCCTTTAAGCGAGCCATGGTAACTTTTCTTTATAGCGCTCAGCGCATTAAAGGCTAGATAAGGAAGTGATTCCCGCGCCATTTTTCTAGCAACACCGTGACTCAAACTTATCCATGGGTCAAGATCGCCTTGTATTACTAAAGTCTTAGGTTCAATCCCGAAAGAAATCTGCGTAGTAAATACTCTTTCAGGATCTAAGTACCTAAGCGTTGAAGCCGCTGCAAATAACTTCATTACCGATGCTGGTTTGCGTTGTGAAAATGAATTTTTCTCATAAATAACTTCACCTGTTGTTCCATCCATTAGCACCATCGCTGGGTTAGAAAGAGCTGGTGCTTTCAATAACTCATCAAAGATGGAAGGAATGGAGGCCGAAGACAAAACTCCACTTGCCGGTACGACGGATATTGCCGTCGTTAAAGCAAGAAGTAACGGTAGTAATTTCTTATGCATAGACCGATCAGTGCCAGAGTGATGCAATAAATATATTGCCGATAGTAAGACCAGTCAGAATTAGCCAAGTATTTTTTGCTAACTCTGGCTTCTTAACATTCTTATATCCAATGCCTAAAATGGTAAGTAGGATCAACAACTTAACTCCGATTTTAGTATGATTCAATGTTTCATCTGGATGGACGGTCGTAAACATTCCAACCATGGCTATTCCGGCGATTAAGGCAGTTAAGCCTGCATGCAAAATGCCTGGACTGAATTTTCGTGGGGCTTTATTCCACTGGCGCAGTAATAAGTACAAAATGGCAATGACACAAAGAATGTGAACGGCATATGCGATGGTGTTGATAGAAGTCATGTAATCAGTTTAGAGTGCCTACATGTCTTCTCCTACAACCCCAGCCTCCATTGGCCCAGGTGAATTTTTCCCTGTTATCGGAGTTGGCCCACATGAGAAGCCCTGGCCAGAAGGCGATCAGTATGATCCTGAACTTTTGCTAAATGGGGATCGCAGAAATGTCCTTGACCATTATAGATACTGGACAGTTGAAGCCATCGTTGCAGATCTAGATACTAAAAGACACAAGTTACATATCGCAATTGAAAATTGGCAACATGATCTGAATATTGGTTCCGTGGTTCGTACTGCAAACGCATTTAATGTTTCTGGAGTACACATTGTTGGAAAGCGTGATTGGAATAAGCGCGGTGCGATGGTAACCGACAGATATTTGAGCGTTTTCCATCATCCGACAGTTGAAGATTTTGCGACTTGGTGTAAGGAAAATAAGATTCCGATTATCGGAATAGATAACGTTCCTGGTTCTAAGCAGCTAGAAAGTGCACAATTACCTGAGAGCTGTGTTCTTCTTTTTGGTCAAGAAGGAGCAGGGATGTCAGATGAAGGAATCAAAGTGTGCGAAGTTCTCTATGAGATTAATCAATACGGTTCGACGCGATCAATGAACGCCTCAGCTGCTGGAGCAATTGCCATGTATCACTGGGCATTGCAGCATCTACCTAAATGATGAAAACCTGGTTGTCGCGTAATTTAATTCTGCTCACTTTGGTCTCACTCGCCCAAGATGCAGCTAGCGAACTTTTATATCCACTACTTCCGATTCTCTTAACTGGTGTCATTGGTGCAGCACCACTAGCACTGGGTTTAATTGAAGGTTGTGCCGAAGCCGCAGCTGGATTTACAAAACTCATAAGCGGTAAATCAAGTGACCGTTTAGGTAGGCGCCCTTTTGTCATCTCTGGTTATTCATTAGCTGGAGTTGGTAAAGCACTTGTCGTGGTTGCGACAGGTTGGCCGCTGGTTTTACTTGGTCGTGTTACGGATCGAATCGGTAAAGGTATGCGCGGGGCTCCGCGTGATGCCTTGATTTCAGACTCAGTTGATAAATCTAACCTGGGTAAAGCCTTTGGTTTCCATCGCACCGGCGACAACATCGGCGCTGTTATTGGCCCCGGCATTGCATTGATTGGCTTAGCAATGCTCGACGGTGATGTGCGGGCGGTGGCTAAATGGGCGCTGATTCCAGCGATTATTTCAGGATTACTAACTTTGCTAGTCAAGGAAGAGTTTGTTAAAAAAACAAAAATTAAAGTTGAAAAAACGAAGCATCCCCAACTTCCATCAAGCCTAAAACGTGCCATTGCACTATTAGTGCTGATCCAATTAACAAATATTCCTGACGTGCTACTACTTCTGCGCTTACACGACATAGGGTTTTCAACTAACGGCGTTGTCCTTTCTTATATGCTTTTTAGCGGAGTTACCGTCCTTGCAGCTTTTCCTGGCGGTTATATCGCCGATAAATTATCGCCCAGGGTTGTATATGCAGTTGGCTTGTTAGCTTTTGCCGTTGCTTACGCAACATTGGGTTTAACTAATAATCATGCAGTTGCACTGATTGCACTAGCTCTGTACGGACTTTTTCCAGCGCTGACTGATGGCGTTGGTAAAG
>Ga0214919_10006412_pt1 | contig 16197 bp, 18 predicted proteins | sample LL1503_MetaG_FD_177994 | JGI IMG/M metagenome (GOLD analysis project Ga0214919, IMG submission 177994) | Freshwater microbial communities from Lake Lanier, Atlanta, Georgia, United States - LL-1503 | ecosystem: Environmental > Aquatic > Freshwater > Lake | place: USA: Georgia | collected... | reverse complement strand
GTAACACAGAGTGATTAATACACACAACTAAATTACGATGGATAAGATTTGAAATAAAAACCAATGACGCTTTTATTTTACAAACTTGATACACTCTTTTATTGTATCTATAAACAAATCAAGTTTCTCTCCTTCTGGAAGCAAGAATCTCTCTCTATTAGCTTGTTCTCTATACTCGTTTAGCTTGCAAAATACAAGTGTTTCGACAAGTCCCATCTTCTCTTCATTTGGACATTCTTGATAATATACTACTTCATGTTCATCTGAATGGCGGCATTCTTCTTTGGAGTTCAGTGTCTGTATGACGATATGAAGAATATCTAGATTGTGCAATATATTCTGGTATATCTTCTATAACAATATATTCTGGTATATCTTGTATAAATTGAATACCCCAACCCCTAATAATCATAAATGCTCGTATTTCTTCTGCTGTTCTTCCTAGTTGATTATATCTTATAACGCTCTCTCTGATTGCATTAGCATATGAAGATTCTCTAGATCGAGCAATAAATTCAGGTATATCGACTTCATAGAGATTACCATAAGTAATCATAAATGCTCGTATTTCTTCTTCTGATCTTCCGGTCTGGTTCTCCTCAATTTCTTGCTCTCTCTGTCTCTCTCTCATGTCTAGATATTGCTGTTCTTCTTCTTCACCAATTTCCATATCATCAGGTGGGGACTCTTCTTCGTCAGAATCATCAGGTGGGGACTCTTCTTCGTCAGAATCATCAGGTGGGTGCAGAGGGAACGGTTCATTAGTATCAGAAACTGGTACAATTATATATTCTGGCTGTTCAAGTCTTCCTTTAAAATTTTTATACTCAAGACATAAGTTTACGATTGGTTTCCAAATATCACCTCTTTGATGTTCATACTTTTGTACAAATTTTTCTAATACTTTTTTTAGAGCATGATTTGGAACAATGTAAGTTGTTATAGGCACCCTTGTTGCAGGACAAGTTGTATGATTTTGACGCCAAGTTGTTATTGCATCCCTCTCGAAAGTATGACCTGAACTACAAGTAACTGGGTCTTTGAATATGTCCCTTGTTATATGACAAGAAAATTCTTCGTCAATTTCGCCCATAGCTTTTGATGCTTCAGCTTCTCTCATATTTAAACCACAAAGCTCTCTTATAGATCTTTCGCTTGAAAAAGAAGCATCATTTCTTTTAATTGTGCTAAAAAGTGTTAAAAATGCTTTTTTTCCAAGTTGTTTACTTTCTGTTATGTCAATAAAATCAATAATTGTTTTTGGTAAAATTTTTGCTCTTCTAGCAAGAAAATCTAAACTCTCATCACAAATACTGTCAGTTCTAATCTTAAGTAAATCTGCTACTTCTTCAAAAAGAGTGAGTCTTCTACAAGCTTCTGCTTGTTTTTTGTCTAGATTTTCATATCTTGTTTGGAATATTTCTAATTCTCTGAGATATGTTGGTGAGTAAGAAAGAGAACTAGTTAATGGTATTTTATAACGAATATATTTGTATACAGCTTCTCCGTTTAAATTTAAACGAATCCATCCTTTAGGAAGTCTTTTTTTTGTATGAAAATAAGTGTCAAAACCCCATTGAGTTTTACCTGTTATTTTATTTATAAAGTAGTATTTACCAGAAGAACTTTTTTTTAGTGAAAAGTAATCAATTTCCATTTATTATTTGTATATATTTAAAAAATTATCTTTTTTTTACACCTTCGCACATTTAAAACGCCGATAATAAAAAACTGATTTATATTTAATATAAATATACAATACTAATCAACAAATGAGCAATCTTGAAATGGAAAACCCAGAAAATATATGTTCACCTGAATTACAAGAATTATTTGGAGAATATGAACACTATAAAGTTTTTCCTTTAATTTATTCTATTAAAGATACTTTAAATAAATATTATAAATATCCCGAAGATTTATGTCAATTATGTTATGACATGTATTGATAATAATAACAATAACGATAGTGATGATATTAATATGAATATGATGGTAGTAAATATTTTAGCACAAACAAAATATTCAGAACAATTATTATGTAATAAATGTACAGGTGGTCGGAATTCCAAGGGACCTAATTATAAGAGATATTAGGACTGGAAAAAATGAAAGTAGAGGTACTTTTGTTTGATCTGTGCAGGTAATCGACACAAAAAAAACTTGATTTTTTAGGACAACTCTGTAGAGAAAAGACAGAAACAAAATGGACTCGTTTACTCAGTGTGCTATCGCCACAGTGCTCGACACGACTTGCAAACTGCGAGCGGTCAACATGCGCATTCTCGGTGTGGACGCAACGGTCGCGGCGCTCGACGCTTTTTGCACGCAGCGAGCGGTCGACGCTGCTAAGGCTGCGGAGGCTGCGGAGGCTGCTGCAGCCGCCTCCCGCAAGGAATCGGTAGAGATGGCGCTCGCATCAATGCACCAAGAAAGCAGTTTTGGGGGATACATGGACAAATATAATCTTCGACCATAATGATTGTTTTCATTTGCTTATGAGCAATTTTCATAAAATATAAATTACTATCTTGATCTTACCAACGTGTCAATTATTTTTATGAGACGCAAAACGGTTACGTTGTGTCAATTATCTTATACTATATTTAGTATAAGATATGTAATATTCTGAAATTTATCTACTTTGCGCCAACTCGCTTCACTTTTCGAACGACAGTCTTCTTTGGAGAAGGCTTCTTTGTTTCTACATTATCTTCATCTCCTGAACCTACAAGACTACCAGCCTCATCACCTCCGGTGTTATCTTCTACACCGTCATCATCCAGAGCAAATGCTGCGGACTTGTTTTCATTTTGCGATGCTAGCACCTTTGATCTTGCCTTTGGCCGAGCCAGGAGTCACATTTTCTAAAATGGATGTATTAAATTTAATTCAAGAAATATTAAATGAAACTTATCATAACGAAGGTAATGAACGGTTTAATGAATTTATAAAATTATTTAGAACTATTGGTTATGAGTATGTAACAAACCCATATGAAAAATTACTAACTGAATATTTCTCATATGATATGGATAATTGGTATTCGTATCATAAAAAATGTTATCACTTTACTGGAATATCAAATAAATGTGATAATGTTGATATATTATGTCCATTCATATTAGACATAATATAACATATTGATGATTTATATTTTACTAATTATTTATATTCGTGTCCATTACAATATATGGATATTTTAATTAAAAAAGGTATTGATATAAATTATATATTTAATTTGAGTAAACATATGGGTAATCAAACTGTATTTGGATCTCTATTATCTAGTTATTTAGATGATGATAGTAATAATATAATAAAACGTATTGATAAATTAATTTCATTAGGTGCTAATGTTAATATTGGTAATCCAATTAGATACATTACTGGTATTCAATATGAAAATAGACCTTATAGGATAGAAAAAATAAAATATTTAATAAAAATTGGTGTTAAATTTGATAATAAATGTATAACTAATTGTTCTTCAGTTGAAGAATGTAAATTTCATAAAATGTTATATGATACCAGACTTGGTAAATTAATCCAAAAAATAGCACTTAACTAATTATAACATTCAATTCTTTTTTTATCTTCATCTTTATCATCATCTTTGTTATTATCTAAATGACGGTGACGATAGAGTTGATAATGACAGTATTATAATTTTATTAGTATGATTGTTTTTTTATATCTAAAATACAAGAATTACAAATCCAATCTTCTTTAAAATTATAAGGACTAAAATCGGCATTTTAAATGTGCGAAGGTGTAATTCTATGCAGCTCTTTGTATTAGTAATATCTATTTTACCTGTCATAATAACTTCTAATACCAAAGAAGATACTTTAACATCAGGTTGCACACATTTTTACTTATAAAATGAAAGTATAACAATCTTAACTTGATTTTAACGATAGCCTTTGCCATAATCTAGCATATCTTACCACGTCCGGAGGAAATACGGAAGAGTCTGCATTAGCATGCGGAAGAACTTTATTTATAGTTTTATTAAACAAAACATCTGTTAACTCACCACCCCCCGCAGTTGCTAAGAAACCGAGTACATATGCGGTTGGGTTCTTGTGTTCAACAACATCTAATTCAGCAGCTTTAGAAATCATTTCTTCAATATCGTATTCTGTAATGATTACACCACTTTCATTTCTAAGGTGACGTGATATAGCATCAACACTTTGTGAAAATTTTTCATATGGATCCTGTTCAGCTCTTTCTAATCGTGTTTTTGGACCTTTTCCTCCAAGTCTAGAAAAGTCCACCCTATCATAAGCTCCCATTTCATTCTCAAAAATCGGTTCATCACAGTCATCTTCTTCACATACAGAAGAATGCCAACCATCTTCATCTTCAGAACTCATTGTTTTCTCTAAGACCAAGATTTATATTTTTAGGTATATAAATCTATTTTATATGTCTATTATGTAACTCCTGTAAATTTACGAAGATTTTCTAAAAACTTTTCCCAGTTATCAGACATTACTTTTTTATCTAAGACTATGTGTGGTCCAAAATTAGTTTCAAATGAGTAAAAATCACGTGTAATAACAACTTGCTTTTTAGCAAAGTCAATTCCATCTATGCTATTTATACGACCATCGCTGTAATCGATATTTGCAGATGTAATGACTTTGAATACCATTGCTATTAAAATAATAGAAATTAGATATTTAGCCTGTTTTACTGATAACATGTGTTTGTTCTTCATCCTAGTAACGTAAAGTTCTATAAGAAGTTCTCTCATATTTTTTTTCTTTATATCAACCCATTTTTTTCTAGTATCTTTGATACTATCTTCAAGTTCTGAGAAGACTTTCTTTTTCTTTACTTTTTCTCTTTGCGAGAGAAGTCCAAGACGTTTCGTAAGAAGAGCATACACTTCTGAATAGATTACATCAGCGCTCTTTTTTTCAATTTTGTAACTAAATTCTTTCTTTTTATAGCTACAACAAAGGAAGTCTTTTGAAATATATGAACCATAAGGAGCCTTTCCGTACGCAAGATCTTCAAATATGTTTTCCCAGAAGGTGTCGTCTGCGTATTGACAGCACTCCAGAAATACTGGAAAAAATATTTCTTTCTTTACAAGCATGTTATATTATATATAATATTTTTATCTTTAACTTTAAGAAATCCGCAAAAATAAAATTAAATTAATATCTAAACTCGTCTGAATAAAATAAAAGATGACAAGCGATAATGTTGTAATCGATCATAACTTACTAGAGAATATTGACTCTGAAAAAAAAGCATATCTTCTTGGGTGGATAGCTGCTTCTGGAATAATAGTTGAAAATCAAATTGCGATCGAAACTAGCGAAAAAAATATTGAAATTATTGAGATTCTGAGAGATATTGTTTCTTATGATATTCATATCATAAAAGATGGAAATTTGGTATCTTTCATTATTGTTTCAGAAAAAATGGCAGACGATGTGATTAATCATTTGGATTGGCCACTATCTTTTCCACTATCTATCGAAGATGAATTGAAATGGGATTTTGTCAGAGGATATTATGATTGTTCAGGTTTTATTACTATTAAAGATGGGTATACAAGTTGTGTTATCGGAAGTCAACAACTTTCTATTCTAGAGGATATCCATGATTTTTGTGGAGGTAAAGCACAAATATGCGACGAAGTTTGTGAATGGAAAGGCGTAAATGCTCTCGAATTTTTATCACGTATTTATAATAACGCAGAAATCTTTTTATCGTCAAAACGCGATGCCTTTATTTGTCTTGCAAATCAAGACAGGTCTTCTCTTAAACGTCTTCCCTTATTTAAATGGGCTCGAACAATTCCGAATGCACCAAAGCCTTCCAAGAATAGATTCTCTGATTCGGGTTATGATCTGCACTTGGTTAAGAAAATTAAAGTTCAAGCAGGTGTTCATTACTTTGATACAGGTATACAAGTACAACCTGAAAACGGATATTACTTCGATTTGGTTGGTAGAAGCTCAATCTCCAAATCCGGATGGATGGTAGCTAATAATATCGGTATTATTGATGCAAGTTACACAGGTACTATTATAGTGGCACTTGTAAAAATTGATCCAGATGCAGTTGAAATAGAACTACCGTGTAAGCTTGTTCAGCTCATTCCCAGACAGTTGATTCTTATGGAACCAATCGAGGTGAATTGTTTGAATGATACAGATCGAGGAGATAAAGGATTTGGTAGCTCGGGTAAGTAATATACAAACTTTGTCGAGTTGTAAATTTATTAAAATTTACAATTAATATATTTTCTTTAATAAAATGAGTGCTCAAATAATGAAAAAAAGAGCTGTTTTTATTGGTATTAATTATATGCAAAATGTACCTAATAGGTTAGCAGGTTGCGCTAACGATGTTCGAAAAATGATATCATTTATGTCTCAGAAAAAATTTGAGACTGTAGTCTTAAGCGATGATATTCCTTCAAAACCAAAAGAAGTTGTAAAATGGCCAACGAGAAAGAATATTTTAGAAGCGATTGAATGGGTAACCAAAGATATGCAATCTGGTGACGAGGCGTTTATACATTATAGTGGTCACGGAGGTTTAACTATTGATTTATCAGGAGATGAAATATCTGGACAAGATAGTTGCATTTATCCTATCTCTGAATCAGGTAATATAGAATGTATTACCGATGACGAACTCAGGGTTTTATTAGTTGATCGTATACCTGTAGGAGCGAAATGCACTGTTATATTTGACTGTTGTCACAGTGGAACATGTCTTGACATGCGTTATGGTTACAAGCCTATATCAGATAATGCAATCATTTTATATGAAAATCGAAACTATTCAAAAGGAAAGGGTTTAGTTGTATTTATAAGTGGCTGTTCAGATCAGCAAACAGCTGCTGATACAATAGATACTAATAATACTCCATCAGGTGCTCTTACAAATGCGATTCTCGAAGTTATAAAGAAAGAGACAAAGATGAAACTCTTTTTGATGGGGCTATTAAAGGAATTAAAAACAAAAGGTTATAGTCAAATTCCTCAATTATCGAGCAGCATTCCATTCCAACTTTCTGATCCGTTTATTTGAAAATGATTTATTGATAGTTTTATTTAATTAAATTTAAACAATATCAGCCTTGAAACAAAATGAAGATTTATACAAAGACTGGAGATTCAGGCGAAACATCTTTATATGATGGAAGTAGAGCACCAAAGTGTTCTACAACCTTTGAAGTTTTGGGTCAAATTGATGAACTAAGTGCTCGTATCGGAGTTTTATGCACGTATTTATCTGACACAATTTTGATGCGAAAAATTCAACGTACTCTTCAGGATTTTAATTCTCACATTGCAACTATTGACAAAACAAATAGAAAACTACCAATTCTATTGGACGATTTACCAGTTGAGTTAGAAAAAACAATCGACGAGATGGAAAAAGTGAATCCAAAGTTAACAAAATTTATCTTACCTGGTGTTACCACTGCAGATGCAATGGCTCATTTGTGCAGAACTCAGGCAAGAACAGTTGAGAGGGGGTTGATTCGATTAAGAAATGAAGAGGGCATTGTCTTGCCAAATATTATTTTTATCTACATGAATCGTCTATCTGACTTTTTTTTCGTATTTGCTAGATGGATTTGTCATACATCTGGAAATAAAGACTTTCTATTGTAAAGACAATTGTATTTCATCGCTTGGATAATAATAAATTTTTAAAAAAAATAACTTTAAAAATTGTACAATATATATACGAAAATCTAATTTCACAGATCATGTGGTTGACTAAAAACATTTGATTTTGGTTCATGATTATCCAAATTTTTTGGAAACATATAAAGATAAGATGTTCTATATAAAATGGAAGATTCACATTTATTTTGTGTCATTTTATATCCTATAAGTTCAATATTATCATCTTTTGGTCTGATAAAGTATAAATATTTTTTTCTCAAGTCTATACACACATCTGATTGTTTCCAATTGAAAATAATAAATGATTATTACGTTATTTCATAAGAATTATTTTATATTGTATCTGTCTAATAAACCTAAACCAAATCCTGTACCAAAACCAAGACCATTACGAGAAGCCATTTGAAATTCACTTTGGGTTGCTTTTCCAATAGCAGCAACATCGCTTTTTTGTACAATTTTATCCTTCCACCTTGCATACGTTATCATAAGAATAGCAAGAGGTATTAAAAGCGCTCCAAACAAAAGTGCATGTCTTGGTTTTTTCACACTACACATTGATTTCTTTTTATCTAGCGCATCCTTCGCATCTTGACAATCTTTATTATCGTTTGTATTTAATGGATTACAAGCTTCATTGACTTTCATCTCCTCATTATTACTATAACAACTCATTTGAGATATTGGTTTAAATGAGTAATAAGTACACAAGCAGCCTACTATAATTAAAAGTGTTCCAAAAAAATATGTTCCAAACAATTGTGTTTTTGATTCTATTCTACCTGTTTCTATTTGAAAATTTACAACGTCTTTCGTAGTAACATTACCCATCTTTATATAGAGAATGAAAATATTTTTAATATTAAAAATATTTCTAACCGAACAGTACATCTTAATTATTTCTTTTGTATTATTAAATGAATATTAAAAAAATATCTAGTTTTATATTTGGTATGATTGTCGGTTTTAGTTTATTTTATATTTTTGGTGCTGGAAAAGAAGGAAGTAAACCTAAAATTGGTTTTAATACTGTGCTTTACATTGGTGATGGAAACTGTTTTCATATTCACCATTGGGTACATGCGGTTATTGCAGGTTTAATCATGACCTCGACTATTATATTTACATGTAATTTTTTTACACCCGCCATTCTTTTTGCTTATGGCTTTTTATTAGGCGCATCGGTTGAAGATCTGAGATATAAAGATTTTATGAAATTTAGGAAAAAATGTGATAATAGCAAAAATATTATTTTTTAGTTAAGAAGAAAAATATTATCTGGACAATATATAAATGTCGCAGAGAATGTGGAGAAGAATTATTGATAGTCAAATGGACGAATATTCATTAGAATATGATGAGGGTCTAATAGATGAGATGTATGATAGAATATATAATGAATTAATACAACGATTTACTAATTTACCAGAAGATATTATTCATAAGTGTGTTATGGAAGCTCAAGAAGAATATATAGAAAAGCATGTAAGTTTACTTACTAATTTTCGTAGGACACAAAAAACACTACGTATTCAACAATCCGAATCGGTTTTTCGCGATTATGCATTTGAATGTATACAAAAACTACAGCAAACAGTGACAGATCTTATGATAGCAATTCTTCTTTCACGAGATCGTGGTCCATTGTCTGAAGAAGTCCAAGAATTTTGTCAAGAATTAGGTCAATTGCCATCTCGACCACTAGAACTTATAACTGAATCACTCCACAAACTATACAATCCGACGTAGTCTTCTGTGCAAATATTTTAGTACTTAATCATAATTTATTAGACAAATTATGATTAATTTTAGGTTAGAGCTTTATCAGTGAATTATTTTTGAATATAAAAGTTAACAAGAGTAGATATTTTTATGTAAAAAAGAAAAAGTAAATTATAAACACATAATAAATAAATGAATGAATGGGAAACGATACCAAATGGTAATAGAGAAATTGTTTGGTTTAACAATGAAACCGGTGAAACAAAATATTGTTTTTTAACTTACACGGATGGAACACCTCTACCAGATGGTTGGGAAAGATGGCCTAGCAACGACATTGATTCTTATAAACCTTTTTATTATAGGTATACGGATCTTGATGGAGGTAGCATTTTGGTTTGGAAAGAACCTTCTAGATCTCCTCATACTCTTCATCGAAGAGATCGAGGATTGGAAACAATTAAACCTATTACTTTAGATAGATTTGTAAAGCGTGAAAAACAACCAAAAAAGCCAAAAACAATATTCGATCTTACAAAATCTTTTGTATACGACAAGCACATATTACGGTCGTTACCACCTCGTGCAAAAATGTTTTTAGATCTAGCTACAACTCCGGATGCACGTTCTATTACAGATAGAGAACTTTTTCATGCTGAAGAAAGTAATGCTGAAAATGAAGCAGATGATAGATGGTATGAAGAATACGAACCCTTTGATAAATATGATGATCCAGATTTTTCATTATATTCAGATGAAAACTATTACTTTTAACCAAAAAGAGTTTTAGAAAAATGAGATATCGTATTGTTTTTTGAAACGTTTGTCTGAAATTTGGCAGTCTTGGACGGATTATGATTAAACACGCAGAAAAAGTTTATTTAGAAAAATATTTACTATATTTCTTCTTTTATGTTTTGTCCAGATCACTTAGTATCTGATTTCACAACAGACAGACTGCGGAAATTTTTTTTTGAGTGACGTATCAGCATTCAAGACTTCAAATCAATAAAGAAATGAATTATACAAATTTATGATTTAAAGGATTTTTAAAAAGATTTTTTAAAATCTTTAGATATAATAAAAGATGCCTCCTTACGCATTCGAACAAGCGTATTCGTCCTTATTAGACGGCTCTCTTCGTGTTGAAAAATCCAGCACAAGCGCTAAATATGGCAATGGTTCTCTCGCCGTAGAGAATGGTTGCAATTTTTTCGGTGACACCGCCCAACACATATCAACTACTCATGCATCAGCAGACTTTTATATTGAGTCTGCTAAAAATATTTATGTGGCAGCTGCCACTGGCAGTGCAGCCGTAACGGCTGCAACTACTCTCTTATTAAGTGCTACTACTGGTAATGTTACCGCCAGTGGTACTACCGCTAACCTGACAGCAACAACCGGAGCTGTTTCGGTTGATGGGGTTACTTCTGCTTCTTTGACTTCATCAGCTGGAGGAGTTCAAGTCAGCGGTGCTACATCTGCAAGTGTTATTTCAACTACAGGCCCTGTTTCACTTAGCGCGACATCTGGTGATGCGACTGTACAAGCTTCTGGCAATGTGTATCTAAGCGGTGCTATTAAGCAAGAAACCTTTACGTCTATAAATGCGGCAGCCACAGGTGCACATGTAATAAGGTCAATTGGTGGTTTTGCTACTTTACTTGCTTCTGCTTCAGAAGCTCAAGTGTTTGGTAAGACTCTTGCTCACCTTCGTGGTAATGATGCGGTAAAAGTTGAATCCGTTGTCGGTGATGCGACCGTACAAGCTCTTTCCGGTAAGGTGATCCTTAAAGCTGTTTCTAAGGAAGAGACATTTACAGGTGGTGTTACTGCAACAAGCGTTTCAGATTATAATGTGAGTTCGAGTGCTGGCGATGTTAAATTGCAATCTGAGAATAACCAAGTTAAATTGTTCGGTAAGACACTTGCTCATGTTCGTGGTGACAATTCAGTAAAGATTGAGTCTGGTGCCGGTGATATTAACCTTACTGGTTTTACACGTGTAGATGTCACAGCTCCTACTATCTCTTTAACAGGTACTAATATCTCTTCGATTGGTACTACAAGCGTAAATCTTGTAGCTCCTGCTATTGACTTAAACGGAGGGGCTACATCTAGGATTGATGCTACCACGGTTAACGTTGGTAATACTTCTTCTGACACAGTTAATATCTCCCGAACTGGTAAAAGTACTAATGTTCTAGGCAATTTAGCGGTTTCGGGTACTTCTACACTCACTGGTGATGCTAGTATGTCAAACGTCACGATCAATGGAAATTTGACAGTTATAGGTACAACGACAACCATTGATACAGCAAATCTTCTTGTAAAAGATAATATCATTGTGCTTAATACCGGGTCTGCCACTGGAGCTCCAAGAGATGCTGGTCTTTTGTTCACTCGTGCTCCTGGCGAGGACTCTACTACTATGTATTGGGATGAAACCGCTGACACATTTGTTCTCGCTTCAACAAAATCGGCACAAGATCAAGCTCAAATAGTTAGAGAAGATTATTCGAAACTTCGTTGCAAATCTATTATTGCTGAATCAATGACGTTGAATAATTTTGGAACCTTTACTTTTACTCTTGACGGGAACAGTCATACACCCCATGCTGATTTTACCGAGCTTACTAAGACTCGTGGTAGTTATGAATTTCAGATTGAAAGCACTGCTGCAGGTGGCAGTGTTTACAATTACAAAGTTGTTAAAGCTACATCAACAGCTACTGCTGCGTCGTTTGGTGTTCACGCTGCCGGAGATGATGGTAGTCAGGTTTGGGTACAATGGCTTTCAGGTGGAAAACCTACTTTTTATATGAAGACTTTAACTGGTGTAGCTGGTACTCTCGAATTCAAGGTCACTTTTACAACAGTGTAAAAAAATAATCTAAAGCATAATATAAGGGATCCAAATAAATTATTATATTATTATATAATAATTAAGATGTACGCCTAATAGTTATTTACCCTAAAGAAAACGACACCTTGTTAGTGTCGTCGAGTCTTCATGTGCCCACCTATCTACATATTGACTAGTCGGTCAGTTCGACTTGTATATTCGTCTTCTCATTATTCAATGCGATCTCAAGTGCGCGGGCAGCAAGTTCTCTTGGAACTCGAATGATCAATATTTGAGAATTCTCAGATTCGACAGTTGGCGGTGTTGGACGAGGAGCATGTAACTCTACCTTCTGATGCGTTGGCGGTGGAGGAGACTTGAACTCGACCTTTTGCATGCGTTAGTTGCGGAGGATTAGCTTGAATCTCTACCTTTGCATGCGTTGAGCGAACCTGCAATTACCCTCGTGTGGGCACGGTTCACCCTTGTCGATGCTGTTGCACATTCGAGTCTTGAGAAGACTCATTCCGAGTTTTTCTTCAAGTGCCTCGGTGTTCTCTTGAGTGTTACGCTTGTCTACCAGGTCGTCCGACCCATTTTCAGAGAGAAACTTGTCGATATTAGTTCATTTTTATGCTTTCTCTCTTGAAAGTTGGTCTTAAAAATCGAACCTTGTTCTGGTTCGTCCAAAATCAAAATATGATTATTCTTATGTAAATTAATCATAATTTACATATCTACTTTTATTAACAAAATAAGAAGCTTTCATAAGAATTTTTATCAAGCATACTATAGAATTTTTCTAACGTTATTACAATATTTTGGTGTTTAATTTTTGATGATTCAAACAAGCTACTAAACCTCTTATGATTTTTATCAACCCACCAATCTAAATGAAATGATACATAAACAGGAATTTTATTTTTCAAAGAAAACGTCAGGACATCTTCTAGTATATTTTCTTCACCACCTTCTATATCTATTTTAATAAAACCTATATTTGTTTTGTGTTTGATAATCTGGTCAAAAGTAATAGTGTCAATTTCATAATCAGTTTCATCTGTTTTTTCTTGTTTGATTTGAGACATCGACTCATTTAAAGGAGATTTTATAAATTTATTTACACCAAAAATAACCTTAGTTTCTTTATTTGATATTGGTTTATCTATAAGAGTGTAGTTAGAACATTGTGATGCTTTACAGTTTAATTCAAGACTCTTTGTTGCTAATTTGTCAGCTTCTATGACAATAACATGCTTAAAATTCTGACATAACCATATACAGGTTGTTCCTATCCAACCTCCTATGTCTATCGCAATCTTGTTTTTATTTTTAACAGTTTCAAACACATTAAATGTTTCTTCTTCCCATTTTGGAAAATTACTAACAAACCATTCTGGATTTGAACCGCAATCTTCGAAAACATATTTAACACCGTGTTTGATATAAGAATATGAATCAAAACATCTTGAGTTATTATTTAGTATATATGAAGAAATATCTCCGATATGACATATCAATATATTAGTGAAAGATGTTTTAAAACCAGCTTTCAAACACTCAAACGAGAATCTAACTTCAAAACAATCATTGTATTTTACATCTTCTGAAAACTCTAAATTATGTCTCTTGATTTTTTCTATATTAAAAATAGATGGATTTAGACTAAATCCAGGGTAAAAAAACCCAACCTTCTCGCTTTCACACCTAAATTCTTGTTCAAATTGCTCGTAAAATGGAAGAAGTTTTGTATCATTTTTAGACTTGTGTTCCGGGTTATACGAATAATTATATATATCTTTATTATGTAGCATTGCTAATTTTTTGAATCCATCATTTTCACTTCGACCATGAAAAATTACTTGGTCTTTTCCGTATTGTTCCAAAAATTCAACGTATGGAAGTATTGAAAAATTTAGATTACATCTCCAGTCGTCTTCAAAAAAGAAGACGTACTTAGTATCAATAGAATTAAATACAATATTTAGACTTTTAGCATGACCTTTCTGTTCTGGGGTTTTCATAATAAACTCAAAAAATGGATATCTTTGTTTCATTTCATTCCTGTCTTGTTCTGAAGAATTATCATCTATACAGACCCATTTTTTTATCAAAAATAAATCCTGACAGTGAAATATCAATTTATCCATAGTTTCAATAAACATTTTTAACCTTTTGCATGTTGTAATCACAAAAGTGATATCCAAAAGAATATTTCCACTCAAATACTCTTTTTTTTGTTTTATTATTTTATCAACACGATCTTGTCTAATGTATAAATCAGTGTTAGGAAATTCAAAGAAAGAATCATTTTCTAATACTTCTTTTTTCAAATACCCAATAGAGTTAAATCCTATTGAGTCTAAAGTGTAATCACATATAGCTTTTAGTTCAGATACAGATTTGCCTTTAATAAATCTATAATCACCACCATAACTATCTTTATTTTTTACGACTGTGTACATTTCTTTGCTCATTTTTATTATAATAAAAAATCTTTAAATAGTTCATATAAAATATGTTTCTTGATATCATATCTTTTTGCCAATAACTTAGCAAAAGACAAGTTTATTTTGGACTCTCTTGAGAGTGTCAATTGATTTGTCTGTGTAAGAAAACGACACCCACAAGGTGTCGTTGTCGTTCACCTACCTCTCTTCGTCTTCTACGCCATCTCAGTAGCCGAGTCGTTCAACTCCTTCTGTTCTTCCTTGGTCAGATCTTTCCACAAGACAGCTAGAATACGAGTGATGTCCTGTCCCTTCATCGATGGGTTTTCGGTCTTTACCCCTTCACGGTTGTGCTTAGTATATGTATACGGACTTCTTCTAACTCTTACTTCTTAGGAACCGCCTTATCTGGTGTCTCTGTTGGTGTACTGTTCTCTTTCTCGTCTTCTTGCCGAGCTCTGCTATGATCAACTTTTATCACCACTAAATCCTTGAACACATGTAGGTCCCGTATTTGTAAAAATTCCTGGAAGACCTGACGGACCAGTTAAAGAACTAATTTGCCAACTTGAAAGCAATTCTACTTAGTTTTCTATGAAAATAGGATTATTTACAGATACAGAGTCATCTCATCATGACAACAATCCTTAAATATTTTGTGATCTATATTTTCAGATATACTACTACCAAATTGAATTTTATTATTTACATAATATTCAGAAAATCTTTTACACCCTTGAATTAAAACTCAGGTTTCACCTTTGTAAATCCACGAGGTTTGGTCTTTTCATACCGTGTAAATTTTGGTTTTGTAATTCTTATTTTATACACCTCGGTCGATAATATCTTTGAAGTTTTTAATATCAGCTAACATATCTTCGGTTTGTTTCTTTTGTGTTTTAACCAAATCTGTTAATTCTTGGAATGCTTTTATCAGAGGCATCAATAAATTACCATATGATGATTCCATACATTCTGGATTATCAGTAAGTGTCAAGTTTAAATATTTCATATCATATTTGTCCTCTAATTCTTTCAAATCCTGCGCTAAAAATCCTGTCTCAATTTTTTCTTTCTTTTTACTTCCATCAGATATTCCTCCCTCATACCAAGATCTTTGATCCCATTTAAACATCACAGGCTTTAATTCTGTGATAAGATTCAGAGAAGAATCTATATCTTTGATATCCGCTTTATCTCTTTTATCTGATAGACCGAATATGTTTTGTTGCTTACACTTTAGTCTAGCAATGCTACTATTACCTAAAATAATTGTATCACTAATAGTAGTATTTTCCGTATGTCCAGCCTGATATCCTATAAATGTATTATTATCTCCAATGGTACATTGCCTTTCTGCTGAATATCCTGCCAACGATCCAATCGCTGTGTTATTACTTGCTGTTGCAGTTAGTAAGGCATTACAACCAATAGCAACATTATCCGTTCCTGATTTATTCACCAATAATGAACCATAACCAAAAGCTGAGTTGCTATCTCC
>Ga0214919_10006411_pt1 | contig 16198 bp, 17 predicted proteins | sample LL1503_MetaG_FD_177994 | JGI IMG/M metagenome (GOLD analysis project Ga0214919, IMG submission 177994) | Freshwater microbial communities from Lake Lanier, Atlanta, Georgia, United States - LL-1503 | ecosystem: Environmental > Aquatic > Freshwater > Lake | place: USA: Georgia | collected... | reverse complement strand
GGTTACACTGGTTACACAGGTTACACTGGTTACACAGGTTATACCGGATATACAGGTTCTATAGGTATGACTGGTCCTACAGGTGCCGCAGGAACTAATGGAGTAGCAGGAGGATTAATTTTATACATGAATTATGCTCAAAATATAAATCCTAATGGACCAATACTTACACCAGAAGAATTAACAACAATAACAGGTCAAACGATGCAATCCCCAACAAATGTAACATATAATCCTAATGGAGGAACAACTTCAACTCCTCCAAATCCTCCAAATACAAACGTAAGTGCTTTAGATTTGGTACCAAATTTAGCATTATCACAACAAACAATTACATTTAATACACCAAATTCCAATACAGTTGATGTCCCTGTTACACAATTTGCAATTTATAAACAAAATTTGAATTTAGGTTATGATTATATTCCACCTGGAATAATGGAAATGAATATTTATGCTAAGGCAGATACTAACAATGATAAAGACAATATAGGATTACGGTTCTTTTTATTAGGAAGAAGAAGTTCAGACGGGGTATATGTAAATTTAATAGCAAATGGTTCAGATGTAGTGTATTTATATGATAGTGTTTCATCACAAATACTTCAGTTGAACATGTATATTTCATCTGTTATATCATTAACACCATATAATTTACTTCAAGTAGTTGTAACTTCAAGAAATAGAAATTCTAGTTCGCATAGAGCAGAAGTATATTTTCAATCTTCAAATACATATTCACATATACACACTACATTTGCAGTGTCTGGTTCTACAGGTTCTACTGGTTACACAGGTTACACTGGTTACACAGGTTATACCGGATATACAGGTTCTACAGGATATACAGGTTCTACAGGATATACAGGTTATACCGGATATACAGGTTACACTGGTTATACCGGATATACAGGTTATACCGGATATACTGGATACACTGGTTTCACAGGATTTACAGGACCAACAGGTTTTATATCACTAAAAGGAACAAACTATGGTGAAACAATAAACTGGGATTCGCAAAACAGTTCTTGGCAAATTACAGGACGTACAAGTATAGCATTTGGTGCTAGCGTAAGTCAAATAACTCAAGGAACAAATTCTATAGCAATTGGTATAAATGCTGTTCAACCACCTCAATCAGAAAACTCAATAGTTATCAATGCTACTGGTAACGCATTAACTAGTGTTGCTAATTCTTGTTTAATATCCCCAATTCGTTCAGTAACAGATGTAAGTAACTGTTATCAATTATATTACAATCCTAGTACAGGTGAATTAATATATTATGTTACTGGTTAATTGAATAAGCATTTGAAAATAAACATTTAATATAAAAAAAATTTTATATTAAAAAATAAATTTACATATCAAATAAATTAATAATATCTAGTTACTACTAATACTCTGGAACATGTTTTTTAAATAAACATCCTTGAGGTATAATTGCCTTTATATCCGAAGTAACTACCGCCGGATTTTGATGAACACAATTCGTCATCCAGATTTTAATAATACAAAAATTTTTTTTAGGTGAGATGGTAATCCCCGTTACGCCAGCAACAAATGACGCCTTGTTACTAATGGTATCACCAACAAGCATATAACTCAACTCTTTCCACACTTCATAAACACATTTATTAGAAACTTTATAGGAAAAACATCCACCGTTGCGATTTTTCGGATCCTCCCATGTTGGTTTTATCCCATCTCTCATTAAAAATAACATACAGTTTTTAACCAGAATTTCAGGAATAGTTTCGGTAAGAGCAATAGTTTCTTCCACTGTTTGAACAGTATATATATTTTTGTAACTATTAATACTCCAGTCTGTATCATGTGGTAAATGAGCCCAAAGTGACCATTTGTCAGACAAGTAGTGAAAATCTTCCATTCTAGACGTATTTATTGCCATTGTAGAATGAGGACTTACCATCTATACTATATTAAATCAATTTTTTTTAAATTGTTTTATAAATTGTTTTATAAAATAATTCGAAAAAAATAAAATAGATTAATATAATTTATACTCAATATTCCATAATAAAATCATCTTCAAGAGTATTTTCTAAAAGAGAATTATCTATTTTTGAATCACTCGAAAACATGAATTCAGAAACTTTTCTATTTTCTGCTTCTAATAATAAAGAATCTTTTTTCAACAACGTCTCTGTTTTTTCACATTCATCATGATATGTCTCATCACATTCTTGTTTACACTTACAATTAGTTAAATAATACTTGTCTACATCAAAAGTAATCATATCGGTATTATATATCGTTAAAAGAGTTATATTATTATCAATAATATTTAAACTATAATTTAATAAAAATTCGTTTTCATAATTAGAAACTTGATATGTATAATGTGTTCTTAAAAAATACAAGATAAAGGAAGAATTTATAAAATTATTTACAATATAATAATTATACTCACTATTAGATAAATGAATTTCAAAACTATTTTTATCTTTAAATTCAATCATTATTTGAATAAATTTATAATTAGTACATTGGTAATTAATACAACTAGGTATATTTTTATATAGAATTCCATCAACTCCATGATTATAAAGTAAAAAGTCATACTTACATTCATTATCATCTTCTTTCTTTTTTTCAATTAAGTGTGTAAAACAAGAATCAGTGATTTTACCATCTTTAACGTAATATAAAAACTCATCTTTATCATTATTATAAAAATCACATAAAAAATATTCTTTTAAAACATTCATTAAATCTATCGTATCCATTGAATAATATTCTGCAATTCTATGAAATGATATTTTTATTTTAACGATACATAACTGAATTTTACTATAATAATAAATAAGATGATAACCTGTAGATATACATGATTTAGTAAATACTGTTTTTACAGAATTCATAAAGTCATCATATTTTTCTGGATAAAAATATTTTATTAAATTACAAATACCACTTATGTAAACAATAGAATTAATTATATAAAAAATAGACATTAAATATGATTTTTATATAATTAATATTCTTTTTATTTTTAAATTGTTTTACAAAAATAATTTACAAAATATTTTACAAAATAATTTAGTATTATTGAAATGCAGGACTACTACTCCATCCATTAGGAGGAAGAAAGTTTCCATTTACATTATTCTTATTATTTGGGGAATAATTATACAAAATAGGAGTAGCACTGTAATTAATAGTTCCTGTTGTGGCATTTAATCCGAAAAAATAAAGTAAAAGTGTTACAATAACCGTCATTAAAATGAAAGGAATAAAAACTATTAGCCAAGAAATAACACCAAGTCCTCTTTCACATAAAATATTCAATAATAATGTAACCATTAACATAACAATTACTTTTACTAAAGCAGTATTATATAAACCTTTAACTAAATCAATAATAATTTGTGTTACTGAAAATATTACATAAATAATTGCCGGCGAACATACACTAAACATTTCTATATTATATATTTTTAAAAATAAATATTACTCACTATATTTTATATTTTTTAATAAAAATAAGGTTCACCGTCTTTTAAATAACCAACCTTTTTACCAACTTCTTCCTCTTTGGTAACTTCATAAATCATACCATTTTCTTCATCATTTGTATAATAAGTAATATCATCAATCTCTATTTCAAAATATTCTTCTTCTTCTTCCTCCTCTTCTTCTTCAACTAATAAAACTTGTTTTACTTCTTCCTTTTTTTCCTTTTTTTCTTCTTCTTTTACTTCCTCTTCTTTTACTTCCTCTTCTTCCTCTTCTTCCTCTTCTTCCTCTTCTTCCTCCTCCTCCTCTTCCTCCTCCTCTTCTTCTTCCAATTCCTTTTTTTTATCTATAATTTCAAGTGTAATATTTTCAACAATATTTATATTTTTTGTCTTTTCACAAATACCAGTTTTTTTTAAAGTATCTATTTCACTTTTCAAATTTACAAACTCTTCTTTTAAATTGGTGATGGTACTCTTTAACTCATCCATTAATACACATTTTTCATTAACATTATTTAAACCATCATATAAATATTTAAATTTTGTATTTTGTAATTCATAGTTTGTTTTTAAATTATTCAAGTCACTATGGATTGGTTTCATTTCATCTTTAATAGTATCCTTTATACAAGAAATAATATCTTTCATATTAGATTCATTACTTTCGTTACTTTTCTCAGAAATATCTGGAACTGTTTTTTTATTATTATTAACAAAAGTAGCATCTAAAATACTATTATCTATTTCTATATCAGATTGATTCAATACAACTTTAGCGAAATTTATCATTCCATTATGACTATTTTCATAGATTTTGTATTTATCAACAAAGTCTTTAAGAACATTACTTAACCCATTTTGAATAACATTATTTACATCTTTAAACAAAATAGATAAATCAAAATCAGTTTTATTAATATTACAACTATTGTTACTATTATTACTCATATTTTATGTTATTATGTTAATATAGTAATATTCGTTTAATATGATTTAAAAAATAATTTATCTAAATCATATATGGAGATAGTTAAAGAAAAAGTTTTTGAAAAGGATAATGCTATTGAAAACCAAAAAGTAAATGAAATACAAGAAAAAATAGATATGATTTTACGTCAAACAAATTATACTGAACAAGAAGCAAAAAATAATCTAAAAGAATTTGACAATAATCCGATTTTAGTAATTGAAAATTATTTAGGTATAAATAAAAGTAAAAGAACTTCAAAACCAGTTATTTCTTTAAACCAAGAAATTTACAAACAACTAAGACATAAATTAGACAGTAGTATTGCAGACTATAATAATAAAATTAGTAATGAAAAGGTAAAATTAAATTAAAATAAAAATTAAATTAAAATAAAAATTAAATTAAAATAAAAATTAAATAAAATTACTTTACACCATTCCAAAACTATCATTGAAAATGCCACTTTTGCCTTGTTCTTTCTTTTGTAATTTTTTTTTAATCTGATAATTATTAGAAGGAATAATTTTGTTGTTTATAATAAAGTCATCATTGTCTTCATGAAGTTCAGGCATGATTCTTGTTAATGGTTTTTCAATAATCAAAAACAATCTTTCATTACGTAATAAAGCTCTATATTCTTGAATAGATAAATTTCCATAATATTTATCCAACATATAGTAAGGATTTGGAGAAGGTTTAATATTTTGTTTATAATCATAGATTTTGGAATAAATATGATTCATTAAGTAATACCTTTCAAATTTAGAAGAACTATCAATATTTTCTTCCATTAAAAAAGCAACTCCACACTCAGGACTACAAAAACATCCATATACATGATAAGAATTTTTAATAAAGTGTTTTGGAATGTATACAGGAGGGTTATCAAAGTCACATGTACACCAAAAACAAGCTGATTTTTTATTGTTTATATTATTCGTGTGAAGATTATGTTCTAATTGTTTTAACTTTCTCCATATTTCTTTGGTCTCGTTTTCTTTATTATTAGAACAGTTATAAGAATTATCAAATTCTATTTCATCCTCATTATTATTATATTTATTATTTATTTTTTTAGTATTATTTTCAAAAGAAGAAACTGGAACATCTATAATTTCATAAGACAAGTCATTTTTATTATTGGAAAAATGATAAGATTCAATATTGGAATTTAAAATATTTGTTTCTAATTCTTTTAAAAAACATTTTAAATGTAAAATAACACTAGGTTTTGTATTGACATTATTATTAGCATTTACAACAATTTGTTGAATAATCTTACCACCTTTTGGTTTCCTCCCGCGTTTTTTCATTGGTCCTTGTATTTGTGTTGATCCTACTTCATTATTAGTAATTATGCTATTTTGAACTACATTAGAAATCAAATAATTATTTTCATCTATATTACTGTTATTTATAATATTTAAACTATCAAATGATAATAGTTCTTTAACTTCATTATTTAGATTTTTATCTTTATTTTCATCTTTATCTTGAACTACAACCTTCTCTTTCTGCTTTACGCTCTTTTTTTTCACTTCAACTTCATTATTTACATTCAGTAAAGCATTTTTAGGTTTTCTTCCACGTTTTTGTTTTACTACAACAACAACATTTTCATTATCTTCTGACATATATAATACTTTTACAAGCTTTTAATTTAAATAGTTTTTATATATTATTTATGAGTAAACTTTATAACATATAAAATATAACTGCATTTTTTCTCGTATTATGTCCTGTTATTTTTTGTATGTGTAATAATATAATTATTAATGTCTATCTTATATAACGACCTAATAAATAATAGTGATCAAAATGTAAATTCGTTTATTATTATGAAAAATACTAAATGTATGCGTCAAGTAAATGATACTATTTTTGAAGAAACAAATGATTTTGTTAATGAAAAACAAGTATATGATGGTAATTTAGTTTACAAAAAAAATAATAAATATTATTTATTTTTAGGATATGATGATTTACTGGAATATGAAATTTATATTCCTATTATTTATGATAATAATGAAATAAATATTATGAAATTAGTAGATTATCAAAAAGAATAAAATAACTTATTTATCATCTAATAATTACACCTTAAATAACAAGTTCTACAAACAGGAATATAATTATCACTACCAACTACTGTTTGTTCTTTTTCTTTGGTAACTCTCATAGAAAAAATACCAGATGTTCCATCTTTACAAATACCACATAAAGAATTCAACTTGTTTACTTTGTCACATAATGGTATTAAATCAATAATTTGTCCAAATCGTTTTCTCTCAAAGTCTCCATCTAATCCAGCAATATAAATCTGTTTATTCATGAGAAGCATTTTTTTCACGGTTTCACATAAATCAGGAAAAAATTGTCCTTCGTTGATTAAAATAACATCAATATTCAATAGATTACAAATTATATTTTCTAGATTATTAGAATAAATACATTTTATTGACTTTTTATCATGTGTATACATTAAAGAATCTGAAGACATATTATTATTGTCATTGTCAAATCTTTTATCATCAATCGAATGATTTACAACCATATAAGAAATATCACATATTTTACACTGTTTTGCTATTTCAATCAATTTAGATGTTTTTCCAGAACACATGGGACCAATGATAAGTTCCAAATAAGCGTTATGACTTTTTTTTTGAATATGGGTTTGAGAAGTAGATTTATTATTGATTTCCATAATTTTTTATAAGCGCCTAATATATATTCGAAAAATATATTTAATATTTTTAATATATTATTCTAAATAAAACACTTTATAAAAATAGTATTTTATTATTTAATAAAATATAAACATTTAAACATTATTTTATTGATAAATAAACAAGAATAAAATAATGACCACTACAAGTACACCTTTTGTTGAACAATATAGACCAACGAATTTTGAAAATATTGTATTAGATCCATTAAATAAAAAAATTCTGAAAAATATCATTGAAACCTCTTATTTTCCAAACCTATTATTTTATGGACCACCAGGAACGGGTAAAACTACTACTATTATTAACTTGATTGACGCTTATCAAGAAAAACTAGGAATGAAAAATAAAGGATTAATCATTCATTTAAACGCTTCAGATGAGAGAGGCATTGATATTATTCGTAACCAAATTCATTTTTTTGTAAATTCAAAACCTCTTTTTCATTCCGGAATGAAATTTGTCATTTTAGATGAAGTAGACTATATGACGAAAAATGCTCAACAAGCATTAAGATATTTACTTCAAAGTTATTCCAAAACAGTAAGATTTTGTTTGATTTGTAATTACATTAGTCGGATTGATGAAGGTCTTCAAAATGAATTTATACGTCTTCGTTTTAACCAACTACCAGAAGAAAATATTATTTCTTTTTTAAAACATATTTCAGATTCAGAAGGATTAGACATTTCTCTCAAATCCTTAAAATGTATCCAACAATTATACAAATCAGATATGCGAAGTATGATTAATTTTATACAATTGAATCAAAATATTTTGAATGATAATTTTAAAATTATTGATAATCAAATTTGGGAAAAACTTTTTGACTCTATCAAAGAAAACAAAAAAAATAGTGAAAGTAAAGAATTTATTTCATTTATAAATAATTTAAGTATCGAATATAATGTGGATAAGAAAAAAATAATAAAAGATTTTCTAAGTTACATTATTCGAAATAAAGAAAATGTCGTTTCCAAAGATTTTTTGAATTTTGTAGAAAACATTATGCATTTACAAGAATGTAAAAACTCTTATATTATAAGTTATCTTTTATTACGACTAAAAACATTTTTGTAAAAATATATTTTACACCTTTTCTCATTTGAAACGCTGATTATTTATCTTCTAATTTTTTTAATCTTTCATCTACAATTTGTAGAATATTATAAATTGATTCTAAATGTGTAACAAGTTCTTGGTCATAATATTTTGCTAATGGAACTGATTTAGAATATCTATTATTATTAATAGCAGTTTTCTTTTCAGTTAATAAATCATGTATGACCTTAAAATTATGGTCTATTGATGTTTTTTTATCACTTTCATCTTTTTCTTTTTTTTGTTTTTCCAATTCTAATATTCTTAATTCTAATATTCTTAATTGTAATTGTTGTATTTCTTCGGGAACTGAACTCATCTTAAAATATAAATACTATTTTGTTTATTATTTATATTTCAATTTTATTATAAAATCGGCATTTGAAATGTAAAAAGGTGTAATAATATATTTTATCATATTGTGATTATATTTTTAATTATTTTACAAGAGAATTAGAAAACTTATTACAATCATAATCATAATATTGAATTCTTTGTAACAATTTGTTCATAAATTCATTTGGTGGTGAACTTTTGTTAGGATTGAAAAAATGATTACTTATATCATATTCATTTTTTTTGTTGATTATTTTAATATTACATGATGTTTCTAATTTTGGATTTTTTTTTTCATATATGGTATTATAATTATCATTCATAGTTTAGAATGCTTTAAATTATAGATAGATTAAAATATAATTGAAATAAAATAATATAAAGAATTTAAAGAAATAAGTAGTTTTAAATTAGAAATGAATAAAAATATGAATATGGATATCAATGATGAATGGGAAAAATTTAAAAAAATAAAAGATGACAATGAAGATTCAAATGAAGAAGATGAGAATTGTGACAATTATTTTAAAAAGTATAGTAATGAAAATAGTAATTTTGAAAACAGTAATTCTGAAAACAGTAATTTTGAAAACAGTAATTTTGAAAATAATTATAAAAAGACGGATGAAGTTGTTCCTAAAGCCTCGAATATTTATGTTTCAACCAAGACAAAAATAGCTTACTTGAATCACTTTGTAGATTTAAAAACTATCTTTTGGTTAATTCCAGTTATTCCTTATGCTTTACCAAGCAATGGTGTCATTAAAAAACAAATTAAATTAAATTCTTTATGTATTGAAGAGTTAAATATCATTAAAGAAAAGTTGTCGAGAGAGACATTTTATGATGAATATATAATGACAAGTATTGATAACCCAAATGGTCGTATTAAATTTAAAGATATACGTAAAGTCACGATTGGTATTTCTAAAAAAGATATTATGAGTTATCGTTGTAAAAGAAAAAGTGCTTTTTATAATTGTTTTGTCTTGATTTTCAGAGTAAAAGTAGAAAATACATTCAAAGAATTTCATGCCAAAATTTTCAATACTGGAAAAATTGAAATTCCAGGTATTCAAAAAGAAGAAAATTTTCAAACTGTATTGAAAATGATTATTGAAACTTTACAACCATATTTTGAAGATAAACTCGATTATAAACCTGATTCAGATGAAACAGTTTTAATCAATTCTAATTTTAATTGCGGATTTTTCATTAATCGTGAAATTTTATATGATATATTAAAAATAAAATATAATATTCAATGTATTTATGATCCATGCTCTTATCCTGGTATTCAATCCAAATTTTATTATAATCCTGATATAGGAATACAAACTGGAGTACAAATTTCAGAAGAAAATAAAAATTTGTATGTGAATGTAAAAGAAATTTCCTTTATGATTTTTAGAACTGGAAGTGTTCTTATTGTTGGAAAATGTGATGAAAATGTTTTGTATATTATTTATGAATTTTTGAAAATAATTTTAACAAATGAATATAGCAAAATTTGTCAAAAAAATATGAATAATGTCGCAAATAATCCTTTATTAAAAGATAAAAAGAATAAAATTAGAAAGAAGAATATTACGGTTACGGTTATTACTCCATAATAAAAGATATTATCTTATCTGAGATAAGATTCGCATTATTATTATTATCGTTAGCATTTTCTGAAATGATTTCAATGAACTCATTTTGAAATAATTTATTTTTAGTATTATTTGTAATAAATTGTGTATTTTTCATTATTTTTTTCAGAAATAAATTTATTATTTCGAAAAAAACATTTAAATTTATTTTATTATTATTTATTTTTTCCAAAAATAAACAAACAAAGGTAAGTTGTTCTATTGACAAATGGAGAGAAATAAACTTGTTTCCTATTTCTTGATACAAACCTAAATATTTATTTATTTCTGAATCATGATAAAATTCGTTTTTACCTAAAATATTATACAATGTTTCTTTTAAAATATCCAAATAGTTATGAATGATATCTAGTTTTTCATTTGTTTCTTTGTTATTCAAGACATAATTTTTTCTGAATTCATTATTTAATTCAAAAATGGTTTTTCTATAAACATACATAGTTGCATCTCTCGAGGATAACTCTAAAAATACATTTTGTTCAGAAGATGTTTGTTGGATAAATTCTACATAAAAGTAAAAAGATTTTTGAATATGAAAAATAGTGAGTTCTAAATTTTGAGTATAAAAAAGAATATAATTAAATACATTATTAATGGTATCTATTCCTCGTATAATAATAAATCTATAATAATTAATATTTTTGATTTTTATATTTTCAAACATATATTGTAAATATTCCATGATTATTTTGAAATAATTATTTAAAATATCGTTTGTTTTATCTTCCAAAATTTTACAAAAGTTTTCTGTTTGAAATAATGAATAATTATTTTGGGCAAGTAATTTCATTCTTTGTTATATTTTATAAATTTAAAATAATAATCAAAATAAGTATTTAAAGATTAATAATTTCATATAATATAAATAAATGTCTGAATTTAAAAATACTACTATTAATACAGCGAGTTCAAGCAACGGAACCTCTGGTAATAACAATACTTTAGCAACCGATAGTAATTATAAACTTCCTAGTGATATTACTTTGAAACATGCTTGTAAATTAAGTATTGTGGAAGATAAACCTATTTTGTTTGACTATTGGACAAATTCTTTGGATAAAAAGGCGCTTATTGGTGTAAAGGAAAATGGAGAAAAATTGTTGGTGAAAAGTGAGGATGAATATACTTCTTCTATTGCTAAATTTTATAAAAGTGGTTCTGAATATATTATTATTACTGAAAATTCCATTTATATTGTAAGTTCTGAAATTCCAACACGTAAAATATCATAGATTTATTTTTGATTTTTTATGACTTATATTCTTCCACTTTTGATTTAGAACTACAATATTCTATCTTCAATACATTTGGAGATAATCTCATTATAATTGATTTATCTAATAATAAATGGTTGTGTTATTTCAATACTTATAAAAATATGAAATATCTATAAAATATTTTATATTTTATTTATTTAATTATTTTATTTACTTAATTTATATCAATAAGGAATGTCTGAACATCTCATTTATCCTATATACACAGATTTTACTGGAATTACCAATATTTTGCTTATTGACAGTAAAGTACCTGATTATCAAGTTTTTGTCACTTCAGTAAATGCGAATACTTTTTCAATTGTTTATTCTTATTCATCTAGTAAAACAGAATTACTTGCTTTATTAAAAACTAATTTTACTACTATTTCTAGAATTGCCCTTGTTTTCAGTTCTCAAGGTCCAATGCCTAAAATGTTTTTAGATGATAAACCTTTATTTTCTGAAACCGATCCTTACAGTGAAAATACACAGTTTATTATAGATATTATTAAAGAATTCCAAGTGACAAATATTGATTATTTAGCATGTAATACCTTGAATTATCCTAACTACGTGAATTACTATAATATTTTAACAAGTGATACAGGTGTAGTTGTAGGTGCTTCTAATGATCCAACTGGGAATATTAAATATGGTGGTGACTGGATTATGGAATCTACCAGTCAAGATATAGAATTCATTTACTTTACACAAAGTATAGAATATTATACTTATTTATTGGATCCTGCTTTTACTGAAAGTAGTTTAGTTGTAACAAAAGATGGAACGATTTATGGATGTGGAAGTAATCAGTTTGGAGAATTAGGGGATGGAAATGATCTTACTTATCCAAATAAATTAATACTTATGAGTAGTTTACCTGTTGGAAAAACTCCTTATATGATTTCATGTGGTAATTATAATACACTCGTATTAATGACAGATGGAACTATTTATGGAACTGGACTTAATGGAGGACGATTAGGGAATGGAACTACTACTGATTCAAAGACATTAACACCTATGACTAGTTTAATTACTACTGGAAAAACTCCTTCTATGATTTCATGTGGTGCTGCTCATACAATTGTATTAATGACAGATGGAACTATTTATGGAACTGGATATAATCTTTATGGACAATTAGGGAATGGAACTACTACTGATTCATTAATATTAACACTAATGACTAGTGTTGGAAAAACTCCTTCTATGATTTCATGTGGTCAATATTTTACACTCGTATTAATGACAGATGCAACTATTTACGGATGTGGATTTAATTCTAATGGACAATTAGGGAATGAAAGTACTACTGATTCATTAATATTAACACTAATGAATACTAGTTTGACTATTTTACCTCTTGGAAAAACTCCTTCTATAATTTCAGCTGGTGGTTTTCATACAATGGTATTAATGACAGATAAAAGTGTTTACGGATGTGGATATAATGATAGTGGACAATTAGGGAATGAAAATATCAGTGCTGTTCAAACTACATTAGTAGAAATGACTAGTTTACCTGATGGAAAAACTCCTTCTACAATTTCATGTGGTTATTATTATACAATGGTATTAATGACAGATGGAAGTGTTTACGGATGTGGACAAAATACTAGTGGACAAATAGGGAATGGAAGTACTAGTACTACAGAAACTTCATTAATACTTATGACTAATTCTACTGGAAAAACTCCTTCTATAATTTCATGTGGTGGTTTTCATACAATCGTATTAATGACAGATGGAACTGTTTATGCATGTGGAAATAATATTGATGGACAATTAGGGAATGGAACTAATGGAACTATTAATAATTCAAGTGAATTAGTATCTATGTTACTAGAATCTAATAATAGTCCTATTACTAATATATTATCATTACCTAACAATAAAATATTTATACAAACGTCTTATGTTTCTTCCAGTTTAAATTTAGGACTAGAATATTCAAACTACAATACATTTGGAGAAAATATCATTACAACTGATTTATCTGATAATCAATGGATGTGTTATTTCAATACTTTTGAAAATTATGGATATATACTTGAAATTCCACCAGGAGATACTGGTGTTTCTTCCACCATTTCTTTAGGAACTAATATTCCAATGAGTATTACAAGTGATTTATCTAATAATATTTGGTTTTGTTATATTAATAGCCTTAGTGGATATGGATATGTAGCTAAAATTCCATCTGGAAGTACTACTATTTCTTCCACCATTTCTTTAGGAGTATCTAATAGTCCATATAGCATTACAAATGATTTATCTAATAATATTTGGTGTTCTTATAGTAATTTGACTAGTTATGAAGCAGATATAGTGGTAATTCCATATGGAAGTACTACTATTTATTCCACTATTTCTATAGGATTGAGTACTACTAAAATTAGCATTACATCTGATTTATCTAATAATATTTGGTCTAGTTATTATGGTTTCACTCCTAACGGAAGTGGAGGACGTACCGGTTACGGACGTATAATTAAAATTCCATCTGGAAGTACTACTATTTCTTCTACTATTTCTTTAGGATCAGATAATTATCCTATCAGTATTACACGTGATTTATCTAATAATATTTGGTGTAATTATTATGGTGCGATTGACTATAATGGATATATAGTTCAAATTCCATCCGGAACTACAAGTATTTCTTCTACCATTCCTTTAGGATCATCAAATAATCTTCCAATTAACATTATATCTGACTTATCTAGTAACATTTGGTGTGGTTATTATAGTAACGCTATTTTTGGAACTGGAGAAATAGACGGTACTGGATATTTAGTTCAAATTCCATCTGGAAGTACTACTATTTCTTCTACGGTTTCTTTAGGATCGAGTAATTATCCTAATTCTATTACAACTGATTCAAATAATAATAAATCGTCTTTATATTATGGTAGTACATTATTTATAGATCAAATTAGTTATACTACACCAGGACCTCCATTAGCACCTACTATTACTAGAGTTCAAACTTATGAATATGGTTATGCTAATATTTTTTTTACACAGCCTTCTAATGGAAATGATATTATAGCTTATAATTATTCCTTAAATGATGGACTAAGTTATTTTTTAGCCAGAACTACAACTAGTCCTATCACTATATCTGGATTAACTAATAGAGTTACTTATTCTATTGTTTTACAAGCAGTAAATACTTATGGAAATAGTCCTCAAAGTAGTCCTCCTTATACAGTAACTTCAAATTATCCATGTTTCTTATCAGGGTCTAAAATTTTAACAGATAAAGGTTATATTCCTATTGAGAATCTAAGAAAAGGTGATTTAGTAAAGACTCTTAAAAACGACTATTTGCCTATTGTATTGATTGGCAAATCTAATATTTATAATTCAGGTAATTCCGATAGAATAAAAAATCGTTTATATACTTTACCATCCGATAAATATCCTGAATTGACAGAAGATTTGGTTTTGACTGGATGTCACAGTATCCTTGTTGACTGGTTAACGGAACCTCAACTTTTAGAAATGGGGGGCGAAGATAAAAGACTTTACATGACAGAGAATAAGCTGAGATTATTTACTTATTTGGATGATAAAGCAGAACCTTATCCTAACGAAGGAACCTTTACCATTTACCATTTAGCATTAGAAAATGAAAATTATTATAATAATTATGGTATTTGGGCAAATGGTTTATTAGTAGAATCTTGTTCGAAACGTTACTTGAGCGAACTTTCCAATATGGAATTGATTGAATAAATACATATTTTTATAAAAATTTATAAAATTTTTTTGAAGATTATGTTTATTGTTTATAATTATATTTTATAGTTATAAACTATATAATGACTATTCCAAACATAGGTACAAGTGGTGGTGGACAATTATGGTATGGACCTTATGGATTTTTATATAAAAAGAAGGCTGCTTGTGGAGGAAGGAAAAATCCAGCTTACGGAGTTATTTGTAACCAGCCTCAAAATGTCTGGAATAAATATACTTCAGGATCTGGTGTAGGAGGAGTTAATGTTGCGAATAGAAGAGCTAAATTACGTCTTGCTACTTCATGTAACAAATCACAAACATGTGGTCCTTTTTATAAAAATTTAAGTATGAATCAACAAGTTCCTTCTTCCTATACTACTTATACTAACTTTAGTCTACATCCTTAAAGTTTAGAACAATGATTAGAGCTAGAATTATTCACTTTATAATCAGTAAAAAATCTCGCCATTTTACTACCAGCAAATTGTGCTGCTTCGTAGTTCGACAAACCTTGACATTTACCAGGATAATTACAGAATAAAGCATGTTGAGATTGAGGAAAAGCAGCAGATACTGGTGTTCTCGCTGGATTAATATTAAGGAAAACCATATTAGCATAACTTTTCTTTTTCTTTCCAGCTGTTTGATTACATAAACTTTGATAATTGTGCCAATAATAATGAGTTACTCCTACACTTGGACTTGTTCCCATCTTCATTGGACCTGAAAAAGTATTATTATCGATATGATTCACATACGATTGTATATTTCTCACTATTCTTGGTCTACCTGCCATTTATATATATATATCCACTTTTAAAAAAAGTGGAGCAAAAAATAGGCAATAAAATAAATTGAGGATTAAAAAATTATAACTACTAAATTATAATTTTTAATTTAACATACACAAAAAGAT